>Ga0163219_100102_pt1 | contig 21734 bp, 19 predicted proteins | sample MSEWel2016_04_06_FD_113150 | JGI IMG/M metagenome (GOLD analysis project Ga0163219, IMG submission 113150) | Subsurface microbial communities from deep shales in West Virginia, USA - MSEEL Well Study Marcellus 3H_2016_04_06 ...
CCCGGGACCTCGCCGCCGCCGGCCTCGGGACCCTGAAGCCCGACCCGACCGAGCCCGTGCCCGGCGCCTACCGGTGCCCGATCGAGATCCGGGTGGACGGCGACGCCTGCCCGGTGTTCGCCGGCCGGCTGATCCGCGGCGTGAAGAACGGCCCCTCCCCCGCCTGGCTGCAGCAGCGGCTGGCGAGCGTGGGCCTGCGCCCGATCAACGCGCTGGTGGATGTCACCAACTACATCTCCTACGACCGCGCCCGGCCGCTGCACGTCTATGACCGGGCCCTGCTGGTGGGCGACGTCATCGAGGCCCGCCTGGGCCGCGGGCCGTCCGAGCCCTCCGGCGAGGACCAGCCCACGCCGCACGCCCACAAGGACGAGCAGCTCATCGCCCTGGACGGCAAGACCTACGACCTGACGCCCGAGATGTGCGTCATCGCCGACGCCGACGGCCAGCGGCCCGTGGGCCTCGGCGGCGTCATGGGCGGGGAGAGCACCGGCTGTTCGGAGGCCACCGTCGACGTCTTCGTCGAGTGCGCCTGGTTCGACCCGATCCGCACCGCCCAGACCGGGCGGACCACCGGCATCACCTCCGACGCCCAGTACCGCTTCGCCCGCGGCGTAGACCCCGAGAGCGTGGTCCCGGGCCTGGAGCTCGCCACCCGAATGATCCTGGACCTGTGCGGCGGCGAGCCGTCGGAGATCCGGGTCGCGGGCCAGGCGCCTGCCCCGCCGACGGCGTTCGCGTTCGACCGGGCCTATGTGAAGAAGCTCTCGGGCCTCGACCTGCCGCGGGCGCGGACGGACGAGATCCTGGAGAAGCTGGGTTTCCAGCTCTCGGGCGACACCGTCCAGCCGCCGTCGTGGCGGCGCGACGTGGAGGGCAAGGCCGACCTCGTGGAGGAGGTCGCCCGCATCGCCGGCTACGACAACCTGCCCACCGACCCGCTGCCGGAAGTGGCCGTCCCTGCCGGCGGCGCGCTGACCGTGCGCCAGACCCGCATGCGCAACGCCCGCCGGGCGCTGGCGGCGCGCGGCTATTCCGAGGCGCTGACCTGGAGCTTCATGCGCACGGAGTGGGCGCAGATGTTCGGCGGCGGCCAGCCGGAACTGGTGCTGGCCAACCCGATCGCCTCGGACCTCGCCTGCATGCGTCCCTCGGTGCTGCCGAACCTGATCGAGGCCGCCGCCCGCAACGCCCGCAAGGGCTTCGCCGACGCGGCCCTGTTCGAGGTGGGCCCGAACTTCCGCGGCGACCGGCCGGAGGACCAGTGGACGGCGGTGGCCGCCCTCGTGGCGCCGCGTCCGCCCCGGCGGTGGGACGGCGCCAAGGCCGACCCGCTGTTCGCGCTGAAGGCGGACCTGATGTTCCTGCTGGAGGAGCTGGGCGCGCCGGCGCTGCAGACCGTCCAGGGGAGCAACTCGCCCTGGTGGCACCCCGGCCGTTCGGCCCGGCTGCAGCTCGGCCCCAAGACCGTGGTCGCCGAGTTCGGCGAGCTGCATCCGCGCATCCTGAAGGCGCTCGACGCCGAGGGCCCGATGCTGGCGTTCGAGCTGAACCTGGAGGCGATCCCGGAGCCCAAGCGCAAGGCGGTGAAGACCAAGCCCGCCCTGGAGCTCTCGCCGCTGATGCCGCTGCGGCGGGACTTCGCCTTCGTGGTGGCCGAGGCGACGCCGGCCGGCGACCTGATCCGCCCCATCCTGGGCGCCGACAAGGCGCTGATCGCCGACGCCCGCGTGTTCGACGTCTACCAGGGCAAGGGCGTGCCGGAGGGGACCAAGTCGGTGGCCGTGGAGGTGGTGGTCCAGCCGCGCGAGAAGACCCTCACCGACGCCGAGATAGAGGCCCTGTCGGCGAAGATCGTGGCCGCGGCGGAGAAGGCCGTGGGCGCGAAGCTCAGGTCCTAAGTATCCTCGTCATCCCCGGCCTTGTGCCGGGGATCCATCAACACGAATGGAGCCAGGGACCCGCCGACCACGAGATCATGGATGGCCGGGACAAGCCCGGCCATGACGGCCTGAGGGGAGGTGTGCGGGCGTGGCTGCGGCCGCGCGGCGGCTTGCGCGCGGACCGCAACGCTTCACCTTCGGCCCCATGAGCGATTCCCCCTCCCGCGCCTGTGGCGGCTGCGACGCCTGCTGCACGGTGATGGCGGTGCGCGAGCTCGCAAAGCCCACCTGGACGGCCTGCCGCCACCGGCCGGCGGACCGGCCGGGCTGTTCGATCTGGGGCGAGCATCCGGCGTCGTGCCGGGCCTTCCACTGCCTCTGGCGAAGCGACCCGGGCCTGCTGCCCGAACGGCTCTTCCCGCCGGACTGCGGCTTCCTGCTGAGTGTCGGCGATCTCGACCGCTGGCCGCTGGCGGTCCAGGTCTGCGCCCTGCCCGGCCGGCGGCACGCCTGGAACACGCCGGAAAACCGGGCGGTGTTCGCGGAGCTGGCCGCGGCCTGGAACTGCGTGGTGACGATCACCGGCGAGGACGGCCGCGCCAGCCACGCCTTCTCACCGCGGGGCCGGGTCTATTCGCGCACCCTCAATCCCGAGGTCTTCCCGCAGGAGGGGACGGCCGTCGCCGTGCCGGACGCCGACTACGGCCCCGATCGGCGTCCGGCCCGCCTGCGGGTTGCGCCGGTCTAGAACGGCAGGATGTGGCGCTTCTTGGAGTAGCTGAGGTAGCCCACGTTGGCGCCGAGACGGACACCCACGCCCGCTCGGATCGGCGCCAGGGTCACCCCCGCGGCCTTCTGGTAGTTCACGCCCAGGCCGCCGACGAAGTAGGCCGAGCCCTCGACGCCCGGGAACCGCTGGAACAGGGTCTCGGGGTTCTCCAGGTCGTAGCAGAGGGTGAAGACGCGGCTGGCGTTGCCGCCGAAGTCCCAGCCGGCCGAGGGGCCCTGCCAGTAGACCTCCACGGGCTCGCGACCCTTCATATAGAGCAGGCCACGGCCGTAGCGGGCGCCGAACACCAGGGCGCCGGAGCCTTCCTCGCCCGCGATGTAGGCGGTGGGGCGGCCGTTCCTGGCGAACACCTTCTCCACGGCGGCGCCGGCGGTCTCGGCCGTCACGCCCATGAAGTCGGAGACGTTCTGGACCATCTCGTCGCGGGTGTAGGTCTCCACCTGGCCCGGCTGCTGGGCCGGATAGCTGGGCGTCGAGTTCGGCGGCGGCGGAGCCTCGGGCGGCGGCGCGGCGGTCTCGTCGACGGCGCGGGCCGGCGGCAGGTCGCGGATTTCGGTCGAGGGCTGGGCGCGCGCCACGGCGGCGGTCCCGAGCGTCACCAGCCCGGCTGCGATGAGGGTGCGGCGATCCATGGGCGCGTCTTCTCCTTGAGGTAGTCCAAACCAGCTCCCGCCCAGGGCCAGTGATTGAACATCGCAGTTTAACGCTGGATTAACCACGCACGCCGTGACGCGACGCCGCGTCCCTCGCGAAGCGCGCGATATGTGCTAGAGGGCGCGCCTGATGAGCACTCCCCTCGACAAGATCCGCAACTTTTCCATCGTGGCGCACATCGACCACGGCAAGTCGACGCTGTCCGACCGGCTGATCCAGGAGACCGGGGCGCTGACCGCCCGCGAGATGTCCGAGCAGGTGCTCGACAACATGGACATCGAGCGCGAGCGGGGGATCACCATCAAGGCCCAGACCGTGCGCCTGCACTACAAGGCCGACGACGGCGAGACCTATGTCCTGAACCTGATGGACACCCCCGGCCACGTGGACTTCGCCTACGAGGTCTCGCGCAGCCTGGCCGCCTGCGAGGGCTCGATCCTGGTGGTGGACGCCAGCCAGGGCGTCGAGGCCCAGACGCTGGCCAACGTCTACCAGGCGATCGACAACAACCACGAGATCGTGCCGGTCCTGAACAAGGTCGACCTGCCGGCCGCCGAGCCCGAGCGGGTGCGCCAGCAGATCGAGGACGTCATCGGCCTAGACGCCTCCGACGCGGTGCTGGCCTCGGCCAAGACCGGCCTCGGCATCCACGAGGTGCTGGAGGCGGTGGTGAAGCGCCTGCCGGCGCCGAAGGGCGACCCCGCCGCGCCGCTGAAGGCCCTGCTGGTCGACGCCTGGTACGACCCGTATCTGGGCGTCGTGGTGCTGGTGCGGGTGATCGACGGCACCCTGCGTTCGGGCCAGCGCATCCGCATGATGCAGACCGGCTCGACCCACCTGATCGACCGGATCGGCTACTTCCGGCCCAAGCGCACCGAGGTGGAGGAGCTGGGGCCCGGCGAGATCGGCTTCATCACCGCCCAGATCAAGGAAGTCGCCCACGCCGCGGTCGGCGACACCATCACCGACGAGCGCAAGCCCGCCGACGCCCCGCTGCCGGGCTTCCGCGAGGTCCAGCCGGTGGTGTTCTGCGGCCTGTTCCCGGTGGACGCGGCCGACTTCGAGGACTTGCGCGCCGCCATCGGCCGCCTGCGCCTGAACGACGCCTCCTTCACCTACGAGATGGAGACCAGCGCCGCCCTCGGCTTCGGCTTCCGCTGCGGTTTCCTGGGCCTGCTGCACCTGGAGATCATCCAGGAGCGGCTGAGCCGCGAGTTCGACCTCGACCTGATCGCGACGGCGCCCAGCGTCGTCTACAAGATCAAGATGACCGACGGCTCGGAGATCGAGCTGCACAACCCGGCCGACCTGCCGGACCCGGTGAAGATCGAGAGCATCTCCGAGCCTTGGATCAAGGCCACCATCTTCACCCCGGACGAGTACCTCGGCTCGATCATCAAGCTCTGCCAGGATCGCCGGGGCGAACAGCGCGAGCTGTCCTACGTCGGTGCCCGGGCCATGCTGGTCTACGACCTGCCGCTGAACGAGGTGGTGTTCGACTTCTACGACCGGCTGAAGTCGATCTCGAAGGGCTACGCCTCCTTCGACTACACGATCGAGGAGTACCGCGAGGGCGACCTCGTGAAGATGTCGATCCTGGTCAACGCCGAGCCGGTGGACGCGCTCTCGATGCTCGTCCACCGCAACCGCGCCGAGCAGCGCGGCCGCGGCATGGTCGAGAAGATGAAGGAGCTGATCCCGCCGCACATGTTCCAGATCCCGATCCAGGCGGCGATCGGCGGCCGGATCATCGCACGCGAGACCGTGCGGGCGCTGCGCAAGGACGTGACGGCCAAGTGCTACGGCGGCGACGCCAGCCGCAAGCGCAAGCTCCTCGACAAGCAGAAGGAGGGCAAGAAGCGCATGCGGCAGTTCGGCAAGGTCGAGATCCCGCAGGAAGCCTTCATCGCCGCCCTGAAGATGGACGCGGACTAGGCCCAGCGCCCCCGCGCGTCAGATCTGGTTGAACTCGCCGCAGCGGCACTTCACGACGAGGTCGGCCAGCGCCTCGCGATCCTGGGCGGTGAAGATGACGTCGTCGCACGCGCCGCAGACGAAGCGGGCGCCCTGGCTCTCCACGGAGGATTCCAGCGCCTCCACCACGGTCCGGCGGCCGACGAAGAGGCCGGGGAAGGTGCGCATCGGGACGGCAAGCATGGACACTGACACTCCAGGAACTCTGGGCCGGCTATAGCCCAGGCCCTTCGCACCTGCAAAAACTCTTCGGTGAAGAGATTGTTGCAGCGCAGCGTTATGCGAGTTCTGCGCGGCCCGGCGGCACGCGGCGCCACAGGACGAGCACCAGGCCGAAGAGCGCCAGGTAGAGCGCCGTGAAGGCCCACATCGGCAGGGGCCAGTAGATCAGGCCGTTGACGATCCGCATGATCAGCGGGACCTCGGCCCCGCCGCCGGTGAGGTCGTCCTGCCAGATCGTCAGGAAGCAGGCGCGGCCCAGCACCGCCTGCACGGCCACCACGACCCAGGACGCCAGGTGCAGCGCCCGCCACCAGCGGATCCTGACCCAGCCCCAGCCCAGCCGCGCGCCCAGCGGGATGGCCACGAGGCCTAGGACGTTGAAGGCGATCACCAGGAGGTGGACCGCGAGCACGAGCTGACCGAGGATCGGGGACATGCGGCCAGCTTAGGCCTTCCTGCGTTGAATCCGCATGCGGTTCCTGTGCGACGAGATGCTGGTGCGCCTGGCCCGCCTGCTCCGGGCGGCGGGGTACGACACCTACCTGGCGAGCGGCGGGGAGAAGGACTCTGCCCTGCTGCACATCGCCCGTGAGGAAGGCCGCATCCTGCTCACCCGCGACAAGCGCCTGGCCGAGGCCGCGCTCCCCGAATCCGTGCTGATCGAGGGCCGCGGGGTGGAGGCCGAGGCCGAGAGCCTGACCCGCAACGTGGTGCTGGACTGGGACTTCGCCCCCTTCACCCGCTGCGTCATGGACAACGCCCGGCTGCGGCCGGCGACCCTGGACGAGATCGACCGCATGCCCGCCCAGGCCCAGGCCCTGCCGGGGCCGTTCCGCGCCTGCCCCGCCTGCGGGCGCCTCTACTGGCCGGGCAGCCACGTGCGGCGCATGTCGGCCCGCCTGTCGGGGCTTTCCGCGCCGGAGGCTTGACGCGCGCGGCCGCACGGCCGAAATGGCGGCCCGTGAAGACGGGTGGGAACCACATGCGCAAACTGATCGTGCTGGGCGCCGCGCTTTCGGCGCTCTGGGTGTCCGGGTGCAACACGCTCTCCGGCCTCGGCCGCGACCTCTCCGCCGCCGGCGACGCTGTGAGCAGCACCGCCGAGGACGCCAAGCGCTAGGGCGCCAGGGAACGGCCCACCCCCGGGCGCCGTTCGACGGGGACCAACGACGAGGAGGTCCCCCATGAGCACGTCCAAGCATCCCGGGCCCGGCGAGGCCACGCCTCCGCGCGACGACCTGCAGGACGATCCGGGCATCGGCGCCTCCCGCGGGACGACCATCGCGGGCGAGGATCCGCACATCCTGCGCGGCGACGAGGCCGAGAATACCGAGGAAGGCGACGTGGGCAACGACACCGACGCCACCGGCGCGCCCACGCCCCTCGAACAGCACCGGACCAACAAGTAGCCGCGGCGGGGCGGCCACGGCCGCCCCAATTCGGGTCCGAAACCTACGGCACGACGCCGTTCGCCCTTCCTAAACCGGGGCCGGCGGGCCATATGGCGGCGCATGGCTGAAATCCTGCACCCGCTCGGCCGCTCGGTCTCCCGCGGCCTCCAGCACCACTGTCCCGCGTGCGGGAAGGGCAAGCTGTTCCGCAAGTACCTGAAGGTCTCCGAGCGCTGCGAAGTCTGCGACCACGAGCTGGCGCGCTATCCGGCGGACGACGGTCCGGCCTATCTCACCATCCTGCTGGTCGGCCACCTGATCGTCGCGCCGATGCTGTTCTTCCCGATCGTCTGGGAGAGCTCGGCCTACTACTCCGTGCCGATCATCCTGGGCGCGCTGGGCCTGATCACCCTGCTGGCCCTGCCGCGCATCAAGGGCGGCTGGATCGGGATGATGTACGCGCTCGGCATGCGCGACACCGAGGCCCGCTTCCACACCGCCGACGCCGCCGACTGACGCGCGCGCCCGGCGCTCTCCGGAACCACAGCTTGACCGCGGCCGTTTGCGCGGCGGGTGGGGAGACGCGGCTCAAGGAGAGACTGGCCAATGTCGCTTGGCACCATCCTCATCATCATCCTGATCCTGCTGCTGATCGGCGCCCTGCCCAGCTGGGGCTATTCGCGCGGCTGGGGCTATTTCCCCTCCGGCGGCCTCGGCCTGGTGCTGGTGATCATCATCATCCTCGTTCTGATGGGACGGTTGTAGCGATCGCCTCTTAGCCTGGGCGCTCCAATCGCCTAGCATCCTCCCCGGACAGACGGGGGAGGATGCATGACGGCGGCTGAAACGGGGGTCGACACCCAGGCGCCGGCGGCGGCGACGCAGGCCGGACTGACGCCGTTCCAGCGCGCCAAGGCCATCGTCGGCGGCTCCGCGGGCAACCTCGTGGAGTGGTACGACTGGTTCGCCTACTCCTCCTTCGCCCTCTATTTCGCGCCGCACTTCTTCCCGGCCGGCGACACCACCGCCCAGCTCCTGCAGACCGCGGCCATCTTCGCCGTGGGCTTCTTCGCAAGGCCGCTGGGGGCGTGGCTGATGGGCCTCTACGCGGACCGGAAGGGCCGCCGCGCGGCGCTGGCGCTCAGCGTGGCGATGATGTGCGCCGGAGCCCTCGCCATCGCGCTGCTGCCCGATGCGCGCCAGATCGGGGCCTGGGCCCCGGCGGGCCTGCTCGCCGCCCGCATCCTGCAGGGCCTGTCGGTGGGCGGCGAGTACGGCGCCAGCGCCACCTACATCTCCGAGATGGCCAGCCGCGCCCGCCGCGGCTTCTGGGCGAGCTTCCAGTACGTGACCCTCATCGCCGGCCAGCTGCTGGCGCTGGCCGTGCTGATCCTGCTGCAGAACCTGATGGACCCGGCCGACCTCGCCGACTGGGGCTGGCGAATCCCATTCTTCATCGGGGGGGCGCTGGCGGTGGTGGTCTTCTGGATCCGCCGCGGCATGGACGAGAGCGCGTCCTACCTGGCCGCCAAGGCCGAGGGCGCGGAGCGCGCCCGGACCATGATGCTGTTCGCCCGCTACCCGCGCGAGAGCGGCATCATCTTCGTGCTCACTGCCGGCGGCTCCTTGGCCTTCTACGCCTACACGACCTACATGCAGAAGTTCCTGGTCAACACGGCCGGGTTCACCAAGGGCGCGGCCACCTCGATCACAGCGGTGGCCCTGATCGTCTACATGTTCGCCCAGCCGGCGTTCGGTTGGCTGTCGGACCGGCTGGGGCGCAAGACGACCATCGCCATGGCCTTCGGCGGCGGGCTGGTGGCGACCTATCCGGTGATGACCACGCTTTCCGGCGCCACTTCGGCGACCCTGGCGACGGCTCTGGTCATCCTGCTGCTCCTGATCCTCTCGGGCTACACGGCGGTGAGCGGCCTGGTGAAGGCGGAGCTCTTCCCGGCCCATGTCCGCGCCCTGGGCGTCGCCCTGCCCTACGCCGTCGCCAACGCCCTGTTCGGCGGCACGGCGGAATACCTGGCCCTGTGGTTCAAGGGGATCGGCGCGGAGAGCGGCTTCTACATCTATGTGTCGGCGATCATGGGCGTGGCCATGGTGGTGGCCCTTCGGCTGCGCGACACCAACCGCCACAGCTTGATCCGGGAGGACTGACGGCGTGAGCCCCCTCGACCTGGCGGCCCTTGGCCTGTTCGTCGTCTGCTGGCTGGCCTACCAGCCGCTGCTGCGCCTGCTCGCCCGCCAGCGCGGCGGGGTGATCAACACCGACCTGATGGCCATCCGCGCGGCCTGGATGCGCAACATGGTGGCGCGCGAGAACCGGTTCATGGACGGCCAGCTCCTCGGCCACGCGCTGAACTCGGCCTCGTTCTTCGCCTCGTCGAACCTGATCCTGATCGCCGCCACCGCCGGGGCGCTGTTCGGCGGCGAGAGCACCTTCCGCAGCGTCTCGGCGCTGGAGGTGATCCGCACCTCCTCGCGGTTCCTGTTCGAGTTCCAGCTGGCGCTGGTGCTGGTCAGCCTGGCCCGCGGCCTGCTCGACTTCATCTGGTCGATCCGCCAGATGAACTACTGCATCGCCACCGTGGGGGCGGTGCCCGAGGGCCTGACGCCGGAGGAGGCCAAGGTGTTCGGCGACGTGGCCGCCCGGCTGCTCAACCCGGCGCTCTCCTCGTTCAACTCGGGCGTCCGCGGCTACTATTTCGCGCTCTCGGCGGGCGCCTGGCTGTTCGGGCCCTACGCCTTCATGGCCGCCACCATCGGCTCGATGGGCCTGCTGTTCTGGCGCCAGCGCCGCTCGCCGGCCGCCCGCGCCATCGCCGACCTGCGCCGGCTGGTGGAGAGCCGGCCCCCCGCGCCGCCCGCCCAGGGCGACGGCGGCGGGGACCCGATCAGCTGAGCCCCAGTTCCACGCGCGCCTTACGGGTCAGCTTGCCGGCGATCAGGGAATGGGCCGTGGCGAGCCAGCCGCGGGCGTCGTCCGGGTCCATGTCCGCATAGTCCACGTTCACCCACTGCCCCTTGGCGCAGTAGGGCGCCTGCCGGCCGGGACCGCCGTCCTCGGTGAGCACCACGAAGCCGATCTCGCTCACCTTGAACGACATGCTCTCGTCGCCGCAGATGGCGAACACCTTGCCGCCGACCTTGTAGACGTCCGAGCCGCCCCACTGGATGACCATGGTCACGGCCGGCAGGGCCATGGCCACGGCGCCGATCTCTTCCCGCGTCATGGCCCCCCGCCGCGACGTCAGGCCTGGACGCCGACGCCGATCGGGCAGGTCACGCCCGTGCCGCCGATGCCGCAGTAGCCGTGCGGATTCTTGGCCAGGTACTGCTGGTGGTAGTCCTCGGCGAAATAGAACGGGCCGGCCGGGACGATCTCGGTGGTGATGGCGCCGTAGCCCTGCCGGCCCAGCGCCTGCTGGTAGGCCTCCCGCGAGGCCTCGGCCGCCGGGGCCTGGGCGTCGCTGGTGGGGTAGATCCCCGAGCGGTACTGGGTGCCGATGTCGTTGCCCTGGCGCATGCCCTGGGTCGGGTCGTGGTTCTCCCAGAAGGTCTTCAGCAGGTCCTCGTAGGTGACGACCTTGGGGTCGTAGACCACCAGCACGGCCTCGGTGTGGCCGGTGCGGCCGGAGCAGACCTCCTCGTAGGTGGGGTTCGGCGTCACGCCGTTCACATAGCCCACGGCGGTCACGTGGACGCCGGGCAGGTTCCAGAACACCCGCTCCACGCCCCAGAAGCAGCCCATGGCGAACACCGCCGTCTCAAGGCCCTCGGGATAGGGCCCCTTCAGCGGCCGGCCGTTGACGAAGTGGGTCTCGGCGGTGGGGATCGGGTGCGCGCGGCCCGGCAGCGCGGTCTCCTGGGTCGGCAGCTCGAGGGTCTTCTTGAACAGCATGGCGGGCTCCTTCGCGGGGCAGCCCAAGATAGGTCTTCCGGGGCCGCGATGCACCTCCCACAGCCTTATCGCGGCGCCGTCCACGCGCCGCTTGCCCCGGGAGGCATCCTGACTATATTGCGCGCCTCCCGAGGGGAGCCCGCTCCCCCTGTGGCGCGTGGTGAGGTGGCCGAGTGGTTGAAGGCGCACGCCTGGAACGCGTGTATAGGTGAAAGCCTATCGAGGGTTCGAATCCCTCTCTCACCGCCACCGCCGTTGTTTCGGCTGGTCTTTTTGCAACCTAAGTCCTTAGCCTCCCGGACTGGGGCCCGGATGCGCTACCGCCGGAGACGCGGAGATGGGCGCGCATCTTGCGCAAAGCCGTGTCGCTCACGCCAAGTTCGGCGGCGATCTGCGAAAATGGACGCGTCCCAGGCGTCCTCGAACAGCGCTTCGCGGGACATCGACTTCATAGGGCCATCCGGCAAGACCACTTTCGGTGATTTCATCACAGGGTCGGCGTCAGCGGTAGGCGCGCCACTTCAGCGTTCATGCGCATATATTTTGTTCCTTTTTTGTTCTTGCCACGTGCGCGCGTTTTTGCTAGGTTTTTGTCACGGTGAGGAAATGCGACAGAGCCAACGCTTGTCGCCATCGCCGTCTTCCCTGAGGCCCGAACGTCGCTGAACCGCCCGAGCCGGCGGCGCGGCCTCATGCCCTATGGAGAGCTCGCATGTCGCGGAGTGAGGTCAGTCCTGCAGAACTGCAAGGGGAGACGCTGCGACGGTGGTACCTGCGCCGACCGGACGAGATTGAACGAGAGCGACAAGCCGCAGCAGACGCGCGCTACCGGGCATTCTTCGGGCGAGAGGACCTAGCCGAGGCGCCGTCTACCTTTCGCCCAGCCGGCGAACCACCTCAGGACGCGCTAGGCGCCTCGATCAATCGGGATACCGGGCTCCGCGAGGAAGACCTGGAGAGGGCCTCCACTTGGGGTTCCGCTGGGCCGAACCGAAGGCGACGAGACGAGCGCTCGAGTCCAGGACGCGGGACCAGACCCGTCCCGCTGCCCTCGCCAACTCTCGGCCCAAAGGATCAATGGAGCCGACTCGCTCCCCTTCCCTCCATCTTGCTTCCGGGAGGGTGGCCGCGTCCGATTTCGCTGTCCTCGATCGTTCCGAGCGACGCGTCTTCCGGTGTCGGCTCCTCGGCGGCAGCACAGTCGGCGCGATCGATGTCCCGCCGCCCCGAGCAGCCGGCCGCTGCACGGGGGGGCGGCCGACAGGTGTCTGCAACTCAGGCCGAGGCGGAGGCTGCCAGGTCCAACGCGTACCAGCGCTCTCCCGGTCCTTTGCGCAGCGGTCCGATTCAGGGCTTCGCCGCTAGCTCGGCTCCAGCGGCACGCGATCCACACAGCGGCCTCCTACCCTCAAACCCCAAAACGCCCGACCTTGATTGGACGCCTGTGGCCGCGGGTCACGGGCGCGTCGACCGTCAGCCGCAAGCTTCCCAGTCGCGAGCGTCCACGGCGCGCCTGAGTCAGGCGGCCATGAAACTCGGCTCCCCACCGGCCGGAATGGCCATGATCCCGGAGCCAGCCCTCTCGACGCCCTCTGGCGCACGCCGGCCCGCAGGGCAGACGCCCGTTGCACCACGGCCGTACAGCGCACCCTATCGAGCCCCCTCGACACCACCGAAGCCCTCATTCTTCTCCTTCATGTTCGGCGGCCCTGCTCCAATCACCAGCCCGCAGGGCAATGTGGTCGGATACTACGACCACGACGCGGGCAAGGTCGGCATGCAGATGACTGCGGCCTATGCCCAGATAGCGCCGCTCATCCATCCGGCTGGCTGGATGGAGGTCGTCGGCACGAAGGCAAGCACGCCTCTCCTGCAGGCTATCGACCACGGCATCCTGGAAACCCTCCAGCGCCACCACTCCGTTCCTCTCCATATGGGGGGACACTGGTTGCAGGAGTTGGCCCCACTCCGGGCAAGCCTCCACAACGAACTCCACGGCATGCTCAGAACAGCCCTCAAGGAGGCTGGCTTGCCGAACGTCGGCGGCACACAAGGGTCCAAGGCCGTATGGCTTCGGCACTTCGAGGCCAACCCGGACAGTTATGGGAAGGCCTTGGAGATCCTTCAGCGGGTCACGCGCGACTTTGACAAGGCAAAGGGCACAAACGTGACCTACTATCTCGACAGGGAACTGGCGAGGATGGCCGCAAAGACACAGCGGCGCGCGCCGTAACGGGAGGGGCGATGCCTCAGGAGCAGGGAGCGGAGGCGACGTGGGCCTGGTACGCATTGCAGACGCCAGATTGCTCCCCGCTCGATCCCTCAGCATACCCCGCGGCCCAGTTGGCTGAGCGAACGATCCCTTGGCCCGACTGGGCCTGCCGCGCGCCTGACGGCGGCGTCCATATCGACGCGCGGCGATCTCGCATCGATGTCCACATCGCGAAGACGCCGAAGCCGCGCCTTCAACTCGGATGGACGTGCGAATTCGGCGCGATACTGGTGCGTCGAGACTGGCTCGCGCTGATTGAGGATCTTCTTGTGGATTCGAGCATATCGGTCGGGGAGGTCTCGGTGTCAGGGCGAAGACTTGATTCCTGGGCAACACTTCACGGAAGCAACGCGCCGGCCCTGCTTTCCACAGAAGGATGGTCGAAGACCTGCCCGACTTGCGGCAGCATTTACTCCACGCTTCACGGCCGTGAGTTCTTCGCTGCGCGCGCCGCCCTCTCGAAGCCCGTCATTGTGAATTGGACGGGCATATTCATCAGGAGCGATATCTTCGAGGCGCGGCGACTCCCGGTCCCAAGAGGGGCCTTCAAGCCGGACTGGGTGTCACTTGAGGAGTTGCACTAGGGCCTGAAGCCGGCGGAGACCGGTTCACTTTCGACTGCGCCGACCGCCACCGCCGCCGCTCCGCGCCGTGACCCCGCCCGAGGGGCGCTCCAACCGCAACTTCGTTCTTGTGACGCCCCGCCGGAGGCGGTGCAGGCCGCGGCTGTCGCCGGACCAGCTCACCGCGCGCGTCTCGTTAGGCAGGAGCCCGAACGCGAGACGGGGCCGGCTTTCGCCGGCCCCGCCCGTACGCGTCTTTGGGGGGTACTCAGGGGGAAGTCAGTGGGGGGCCTCGTAGTTGTGCAGGCCCGCCGGGCGCGGGTTGATGGCCAGGCGCGTGGCCGGGCCGGTCCCGCCGAAGCTGGCGCGGTGCCAGCGGCCGGTGGGCGCATAGACCACGTCGCCGGCCTGGGCGCTGAAGAACGGCACGCCCTCGATCAGGTAGTCGATCTGCCCTTCCATCACGAGCCAGAACTCGCCGTAGTCGTTGTGGAAGTGGCCGAGGTTGGTCGGCGGCGGGACGGGCTGACCGCGGCCGCGGATCACGTTGGCGAAGGTGTGGTCGTCGCGCACGAAGGCCCCGCCGCGCGCGCCGCCCTGCACGATGTCCTTGTTGAAGTCCAGGAAGGGCTTGTTGGTCTCGTCGTAGGCGCCCTTGCCGTTGAACGCGACCTTCACATAGGTCTTGCCGGGGACCGGCGTCGGCGTCTCGGTGAGGGGATAGAGCGGGGCCGCGCCGGCCTGGGTGACCTCGAAACGCAGCGACGGCCTGTCGCCCACCGACTCGATGCTGTAGGGCACGCGGTAGGGCACCTGGACGAGGAAGCCCTTGGACGCCACGAACGGCTCCTGGCCCTCGATGGTCACCCGCATCTCGCCGTCCTGGACGATCCAGAACACCCGGTTGTCGGGCCAGAACTGGGTCTTGGTCTTCTCGCCCGGGGCCATCTGGACGTAGGTGGCCTCGAAGTCGCGGTCCCGGACGATGGGCTCGCGCCAGCTCTTCTGCCCCCGGTGCTTGGCCAGGACGTCGGCCAGCTTCCAGTGCGGCTTGTTGGGGGCCGCCCAGGCGGTGGCCTTCACCGGCTTGGGCGACCAGGCGATCACCGAGTCCGGCGGCGGCCTCTGGACCTGGGCCCCGGCGGAGTCGGCGCCCACCAGCGCAAGGCTCCCCAGGAGGGCCGTCAGCGCCACGGGCTTCAGCATTGCAGACGCCATCTTGAACTCTCCTCCCCTGCCCGGCCCCGGACCTCGCGGCCCGGGGCCCGCGGCCGGACCTAGAACTTCGCCCGCACGCCGACCGAGACCACGCGGCCGATCGGGTTGGAGGCGAAGCCGTTGAAGCCCCACGCCCCGCCCAGGATGCCGGCGGTGTTGCCGTTGTAGAAGGCGGGATCGGTGTCGAGGACGTTCTGGATGTCCAAGTAGACCTGGGCGTTCTCCATGATGCCGTAGCCGTCCTCGAAGTCGTAGGAGGCGTGGAAGTCCCAGATGGTCTGCGACTTCACCTTGTCGCCGCCGCCGGTCGGGTTGCCGACGGCGTCCACCAGCACCGGGGCCACCGAGGTGTTGCTCCAGTTCCGGTAGCTGCCGGTGTAGTTCATGAACACGTCGGCCGAGAAGGCGCCGAAGTCCCACCCGAAGGAGGCGCGGTTCTTGAACTGGATCGACGGGAAGGTGGTGTTGTAGCCCGAGGTGTTCAGCACGCTGAAGCTCGTGCCGCCGCCGAAGTTCTGGTCGAAGCGGGTGAAGTAGGTGAGGGCGTCGCCGATCCGGAAGGTGCCGAGGCTGTCCGTCGGGATCCGGTACTGGAACATGAAGTCGATGCCCTGGACGTCCAGGTTCAGGACGTTGCCCGAGCTCTGGTCCAGCAGGAAGTAGACCTGGGCCGGCACCGCGCCGGTGATCGTCGCCCCGCCCGCCAGGTTGGCGAAGGTGTTGATCTGCTCCTGGGTGCAGGTGTTGGGGCAGATCACCAGGCGGTCGTGCAGGCCCGCCGAGTTGACGATCGAGTTCGGGTTCGGCGAATTCACGCCGCCTTCGAAGGTGTTGTTGAAGAGCGTGATGTTGGCCGCGAAGCCCGGGATGTAGGGCGGGATGTAGTCCAGGCCCACCGACCAGGCGTCACCCGTCTGCGGCACAATGTTGAGGAAGCCGCCGCCGAGCTGCCGGCGAAGGCCCTGGTTGGTGCCCAGGCCGATGTTGCAGGTGGTGGTGGCGTTGGCGCAGCCGGGGACCCCGCGGACTTCCGGATAGTTGGCGACGGGCACGAAGAGCGAGGCCGCGACGCCGACGCTGCCGGAGGCGTAGAGGTAGCCCTGCGACGGGTCGCCGATCACCGCCAGCGGCGGCGCCACGAAGGCCGTGGAGTAGTTGGCCCTGAGCTTCAGGCCCTCCATCAGCTCCCAGTCCACCGCGAACTTCGGGTTCTTGGTGTCGCCCACGTCGGAGAAGTGGTCGTAGCGGCCGGAGATGTTCACATCCAGGCGCCGGACCATCGGGATCTCCATCTCGGCGGAGACCAGCGGGATGGCCACCTCGACATAGGCCGAGTAGGCGTTGCGCTTGTACTTGTAGTTCCGCTGGCTGGAGCCGGTGCTGGACGGGCCGGTGTTGTTGGCGCCGCGCAGCTTCTGCTCGAGCCGCGAGAGCTGGTACTCGCCGCCGAAGGCCACGCGAACCTCGCCGGCCGGGAGGGTGAACACCGGGCCCTGGAACTCGAGCCGCGTCTGGTTGATCTGGTTGTAGTTCGAGTTCTCGCTGTCGTTCTGGTACCAGGACCGGATCAGGTCACGCGACGAGCGGAGCGAGGCCGGGTCGCTCCAGACGTCGAGGGCGTTGGCCGCGGTGAGCGGCAGGTTCAGCACCACCACGTTCTGGCCGGAGATCGACGAGGCCGTCGTGCTGCCGCTGGTCTGGGTCGTGCCGTTCAGGGCGAGGGTGGCGCAGGCGCCGCAGAAGGTGTCGTTGTTGGCCAGCAGGCTGCGGCTGGAGCCGAAGGCGTTGCTGAGCTTGGCCGACCAGTCCTCGGTGATCGCGAAGTCGAGGACGCCGGTGGTGTAGAAGAACTCCGACTGCGAGTTCACCGTGCCCCAGTCGTCAGGGCTGGTGACCAGGTCGATCCAGCTCACCGTCTCCTGGGTCGCGCCCGGCTCGCCGGCCGGCGCGCGGAAGTAGGGGTTGATCTGGCCGCCGCGGTTCGAGCCGGGGCCGAACACCGTCACGTTGTTGAGCGTGCCGGGGAGCGAGTTCTCCTCGGTGGCCTGGCGGTTGTAGACCATCTTGCCGGTGAACCGCAGGCGATCGGTGATCTCCTGGTCCACCTTGATCATCAGGTTGGCGCGCCACTGCTCGGGGAGGGCGTTGTCGTAGATGGAGTTGTTGCACGGGGCGTTGGCGGCGGCGTTCGGCACCGTCGAGGTCGCGCCCGGCGACAGGTAGACGTTGTTGCCCGAGGCCGGCGTGCGGATGGTGGCCGGGGCGCAGGCGAAGCTGTTGGTGTTGCTGCCGCCGTAGGGGCGATAGTCGCCGCGCGACAGGAACGGCCGGTCCGAGTTCCTCAGGATGCTCTGATAGGAGTACTGGCCGGCGATGTAGAAGCCGCCGGTGTCCCAGGTCTTGCCCCAGATCGCGTTGGCGTCGCGGTTGGAGTAGCTGTCGCCCCAGCCGCCCTTCACATTGACCTGCAGGCCGTCGAAGCTCTGGCGGGTGATGAAGTTGACCACGCCGGCCACGGCGTCGGAGCCGTAGACCGAGGAGGCGCCGTCGGCCAGCACCTCGACGCGCTGGATGGCGCTGGTCGGGATGATGTTCGGATCGGTCTGCGAATACTGCGTGCCGCCGCCCACCAGGCGCAGGCCGTCGACGATCACGAGCGTCGAGTTGGAGGCGCTGCCCGCCAGGCTGTGGATCTGCGGCGAATAGTAGGAATAGGCGTTCTCGCCCTGGGGCGCGGAGCCGGAGGTGGTGATCGCCGGCACGGTGTTGACGAGCTGCGAGGCGTTGATCGCCCCGGTCCTCTCGATCTCTTCCTGGCCGACGCTGATGACGGTGGAGCCGATCGGGGCGACGCCCTTCAGGCTCGTGCCGGTGACGACGACCTCCTCGAGGTTCGTCTCCTCGTCGCTGGCGGCGGCGGCCCGGCCCTGGGCGTTGGCGGACGTCGCGAAGAACGACGCGGCCGCGATCAGGGCGACAACGGAACTCGTGGTGTGCAGATGACGCAGCATAGCTTCCCCCTGAGGCAGACGTCCGCAATGCGGCCGCCCTTTTTCTTTGTGTTCGGCGATCCGGCCGAGGCCGAATCCCGCCCTGGCCACCGGGGTCAGGACGATGCGTTGCGGATACTTGCATACACAATTGGGGCAGGCAAGCGGCCACGCTCGTCAGAAATGGCTCCTGTATGCAAATAGGCAACACTGTCGAGTTCCCGACGGGCGGGCCGGCCGAGCTGCGCCCGTCTTCGGCTCCCCCTGGTGCGCCTCAGGGGCTGGAATTGGCGATCGTGTCAAAAGGAATCCCGCGCGTGCGGGCGGCGCGCCCGCTCACGAGGCCCGCCATCGACGGCCGCATTGTACGTAGCCGAAATTTGGCGGCAAACACGCCAAGTGGCTTGATCAACGTGTATGCAACATGGTCATGTACCCCCGCGCAGACGGCGGTGATCGTCGCGCGGGGGAAACGACATGCGCCAGGCCATCGCGCCACCATCCAGATCCACCAAGCGCCTGGCGCTCGCAGGGGCCGCGGCCGCCCTGCTGGCAGGCTGCGCCACCGTCATGACCGGCGACGCGCCCGCGCCGGACACGGAGTGGCGCGTGTGGGGCGGCTCGCCCGCCCAGACCCATTATTCCGAGCTCACCCAGATCCATCCGGGCAACGTGGACCAGCTGGAGGTCGCCTGGACCTACGACATCGGCAGCGACATCTCGATCTCCAACCCGCTGATGATCGGCGGGCGGGTCTATCTGATTGGGGCCGGCGGGGCGATCGTCGCCCTCGACGCCGCCACCGGGGCCGAGATCTGGAAGCTGCCGGGGCAGGCGCCGCGCGGCGCCCGCGGGCTCGCCTACTGGTCCAGCCCCGACGGCGCCGACCAGCGGATCATCTACAACAAGGACAACTTCATGCGGGGGCTCGACGCCCGGACCGGCCGGCCCATCGAGGGCTTCGCGGTGGACCTGCGCCAGGGCATGGAGCGCGACCCGGCGACCATCACCACCATTCAGTCGAACGCGCCGGGCACGGTCTACGGCGACCTGATCATCACCGGCGCCCTGACCGGGGAGGACTACGACGCGCCGCCGGGCGACATCCGCGCCTTCAACGTCCGCACCGGCGAGCTCGCCTGGACCTTCCGGCCGATGCCGCGCCCCGGGGAGCCGGGCGCCGAGACCTGGGGCCCGAACCCGCGCGCCGACCACGGCGGAGCGAACAACTGGACCGGCTTCACCCTCGATGAGCGGCGCGGGATCGTCTACGCGGTCACCGGCTCCTCCACCTACGACTTCTGGGGCGTCGACCGGCCGGGGAACAACCTCTACGCCAATTCGATCATCGCGCTCGACGCCAGGACCGGCCGCCGCCTGTGGCACTTCCAGACCGTGCACCACGACCTCTGGGACTGGGACATCCCGACCCCGCCGGTGCTGCTCACCGTGCGCCACGAGGGCCGGACGGTGGACGCGGTGGTGGTCGCCGGCAAGACCGGCTTCCTCTACGCCTTCGACCGGGTCTCCGGCGAGCCGCTGTGGCCCATCGAGGAGCGGCCGGTGCCGACCCGCGGGGTGGAGGGGGAATGGGTCTCCCCGACCCAGCCCTTCCCCACCAAGCTCAAGCCGTTCGCCCGGCAGAGCTTCACCATCGACGACATCGACCCCAGCCTGCCCGCCGACGAGCGCGAGGAGCTCGTCGCGCGCATGAAGGCGGCCCGCGACGAGGGGCTCTTCACCCCGCCCGACGTCATCGACACCGTGCAGATGCCGGGCAACATCGGGGCCACGAACTGGGGCATGCTGACCGGCGACCCGAAGACCGGCATGGCCTATGTGATTTCCACCGACGTGCCGTCGATCATCAAGCTGCAGCAGGTCTCGCGGATCGTCGCCCAGGGCGCCACGCCCTATGAGCGCGGCAAGGCGATCTACGCCCAGGTCTGCTCGGCCTGCCACGGCGCCGAGCGCCAGGGCAGCGACGGCGCGCCGTCCCTGCTCGGCGTCTCCACCCGGCTGGCCCCCGACGTCGTCTCCGGCGTGGTGCAGCGCGGGCGCGGTCACATGCCGGCCTTCCCGCAGGTCTCGGGACCCGCCATGGGCGAACTGATGGCCTATCTGGCGGAGAACCGGAACGCCCGCGGCGCCTCGGCGCCCGAGAGCGCGGCCGGCGCGGTGAAGGTCGAGGCCCAGCCCGCCCGCTGGCGCACCGACTACGGCTATGTGATCTCGCGGACCACCGGCAATCCGATGATCAAGCCGCCCTGGTCGCAGGTCACCGCCTACGACATGAACACCGGCGAGATCGCCTGGCAGCGGCCGATCGGCGACGACCCGGACTACAAGGGCCCCCGCAACGGCCCCACGGGCTCCGCCCCGGCGCGCATCGGCTCGGCGCTCACCGCCAGCGGCCTGATGTTCGTGGCCACGGCCAAGGACCGCACCCTACACGCGCTCGACAGCCGCACCGGCAAGACGCTGTGGACCGGCGCCCTGCCCGGCACGCCCGCGGGCCTGCCGTCGATCTATGCCGCCGGCGGACGCCAGTTCGTGCTGGTGCCGGCCGCCAGCAGCCGCCCCGCCGCGCCGGGCCAGGCGTCGCCCCTGCGCAACGCCTTCGTCGCCTACGCCCTGCCGCGCACCGCAAAGAGGTAGAGATGGTTGAACTGACCCGCCGGTCGATCTCCGCAGCCGGGCTCGCCCTGTTCCTGAGCGCCAACGGCATCCCCGCGCGCGCCCAGGTCGAGGCCCCGAACGGCGCCGGCACGCCCGGGACCAAGGGCGGCCAGTGGCCGACCCACGGCGGCGACCTCTACAGCTGGCGCTACTCGCCCCTGGACCAGATCAACGCCGAGAACTTCAAGGACCTGGAGATCGCCTGGCGGTTCAAGACCGCCAACCTGGGCCCGGCGGTCGATCCCATCATGCAGGCCACGCCGCTGATGGTGAACGGCGTGCTCTACACCACCGCCGGCACGCGCCGGGCGGCGATCGCCATCGACGCCGGCACCGGCGAGCTCCTGTGGAAGTACAGCCTCAACGAGGGCGAGCGCGGCCGGCAGGCGCCGCGCCAGGGCAGCGGCCGCGGCCTCTGCTACTGGACCGACGGCAAGGAGGAGCGGGTCCTCTATGTGACACCGGGCTACCGGCTCGTGTCGCTGGACGCCAAGACCGGCCGGCTCTCGGAGGGCTTCGGCCAGGGCGGCCTCGTCGACCTGAAGCTCGAGCTCGACCAGCAGATCGACCTGGAGAAGGGCAAGATCGGGCTCAACGCCACCCCGCTGGTGGTGGGGGACGTCATCGTCGTGGGCTCCGCGTTCGAGGCCGGCGACGCCCCGAACAAGACCAACATCAAGGGCGCGGTGCGGGCCTACGACATCCGCACCGGCAAGCGGCTGTGGACCTTCCACACCATCCCGAAGAAGGGCGAGTTCGGCGCCGACACCTGGCTGAACGACTCCAACACCTGGACGGGCAACACCGGGGGGTGGGCGCAGATGAGCGCCGACCCGGAGCTCGGCCTGGTCTACCTGGGCGTGGAATCGGCCACCGGCGACTGGTACGGCGGCAACCGGCCCGGCGCGAACCTGTTCGGGGAGAGCATCGTCGCGGTCGACCTGAAGACCGGCAAGCGCCGCTGGCACTACCAGATGGTCCACCACGGCCTGTGGGACCGCGACGTGCCCTGCGCGGCGGTGCTGGCCGACATCACCGTGGGCGGGCGCAAGATCAAGGCGATCGCCCAGCCGACCAAGCAGTCGTGGCTCTATGTGCTGGACCGCGCCACCGGCAAGCCGGTGTGGCCGATCCCGGAGCGGCCGGTGCCGAAGGGCGACGTGCCCGGCGAGTGGTACTCCCCCACCC
>Ga0163219_100104_pt1 | contig 21587 bp, 15 predicted proteins | sample MSEWel2016_04_06_FD_113150 | JGI IMG/M metagenome (GOLD analysis project Ga0163219, IMG submission 113150) | Subsurface microbial communities from deep shales in West Virginia, USA - MSEEL Well Study Marcellus 3H_2016_04_06 ...
AGTGTGGTTATACTCAGTACAACAAGAAATTGACAGGAACTGCAGATATAGGAGTAATGCCTGATGCCCGATTACATTAAATGTCGCAGATACACTCACATCCTGCGGAGTTGAGTTTCTGCTGAACAAAAATTCAGCGGGTAACAAAGATAAACGCAGATGCAAGTAATTATTATCTGCGAGTATCTGTGTCTATCTGCGTCTAATTAAATCGCCTATTTTTCCGGATTTGCAGCAGTCCAGGCTTTGTCGATTTCTTCCATGTTCAGGTTTAGATCAAGTGTCATTAGTTTTTCAAGGTCTTCACTATGCTTCTGATACATCGATATGTAACTGTCCTCACCTTTATGGCGCATTTTGTGTAATTCTGGCATCATCTCTTCGTCCTTTTTCCGGAAAATACGCATCAATTTGTGTGCTTCATAGGGGTCAAACCCAAGAAGTTTCAGGGCATCCTGTCCGAGTGCCAGGGCACTGCCGAAAGTCTCCCTTCGTATTTGGGTAATTCCCAGATCCATGAGCTCATGGGCAGATGAACGGTCATAAGCATTGACTGCAATTTTAAGATGTGGATAGTGCTTACCTGCTAATTCGATCAGCTTTCTTGATTTATCTATATCACCAATGGCAATTATTAAGAGTTCAGCTTCAGCAGCTCCGGCAGCTTCAAGCAGATCAAGTCTTGTAATATCGCCATAATACACCTCAAATCCGAATTTTCGAAGGACATCCACATTGTCTGCATCATAATCGAGAATTACCGGTTTGATACCGGCAGAAATGAGGAAACGACCAAGATCGGTACCCAGACGGCCAAATCCGGCAAGTATTACCTTGTGTCCAGTGTGATCGATCGTGTCTGCACCCCTCCTTGCTTCATCATCTCCCTGAGCATTTGAACTGAACTTCTCATATGCCAGGAAAAGGAGGGGGGTAAGGAACATGGAGATTGCAACAGCGGAAATAAGGGGTTCTATGGTCTGAGCCGGCAATACGCCGTTAGTCCTGGAAAACTGGAAGAGGACAAATGCGAATTCTCCTCCCTGGGCAAGGGCAACAGCAAAGAATGAACGGTCTTTTTTCTCCATTCCAAAGATGAGACCGGTGCCTACGAGTACCAGCCACTTTAAAATAATCAGAGATGCAGTAAGTCCTGCTATTAGCATGATCTCCTCACCGATCAGTGTGAAGTTGAGACTGGCACCAATAGAAATGAAGAAGATACCCAGTAACAGGCCCTTAAATGGTTCTATATCACTTTCAAGCTCATGACGGTATTCGCTGCCTGCCAGAACAACACCGGCAAGGAAGGTTCCAAGAGCAGGGGACAAGCCAACTGCGGTCATAAGTATTGAGATACCAACTACAAGGGCTAAGGCAGCAGCAACAAAGATCTCTCTGACCCGTGTAGCTGCAATGGTCCTGAATATTGGTCTGCTTGCATATTTACCGATGAAGAAAATAGATAGGATCGCAAGCAGCGTGATAATGATCTGCATGTATTCCGGCAGTGCGCTGATATCAAAGAGAGTCGCTTCTTGATGGCCGTTTTCATGCAGGGCAATCGTTGCCAGGAATGGCAGGACGGCAAGTATGGGAATCACTGCCAGGTCCTGGAAAAGGAGAACCGAGAAGATGGATCTTCCGGAAGAGGTATTCATCAGTCCCTTTTCCCGCAGGGTCTGCAAAACTATAGCTGTAGAGGAGAGGGAAAGGGTAAGACCAATGGCTACTGCCTGTTGCCATGGTAAAAATATGAGTGCTATACCGGAAATGATGATACTCGACAGAACAACCTGCATTCCACCCATCCCCAATATGGGGGTGCGCATCTGCCAGAGGAGTGATGGTTTGAGTTCAAGTCCGACCAAAAAAAGCATCATCACTACGCCAAACTCCGTGAAATGCATAACTTCCTCAATGTCAGCAATAAGAGAGAGGCCGAAGGGTCCGATGATAATACCTGCTATAAGATATCCGAGCACTGAACCAAGACCCAGTTTCTTGGCAATGGGAACGGCAATGGCTGCTGCAGCCAGGAAAATAAAGAGCTGAAGCAGGAAATTTTCCACTTTTATGACCTCCTGACAATTGAATTCAGGTCGCTGTTGAGATATTGGCCCTGCTTTGCTTTTTCAATATCCAGCGTACCATCCCGCAAGGCAATCACTGTACGGCGATATTCTTCTGCATGGAACTTAACTTCCTCTTCAGATAAACCCTGGTGAATACCAAGAACTGCGAATGGAGGGAGCCAGTTCATGTTGCACAGGTTTGCCATGGCACAATATGGAGAGGTGAGTTCTCTGATTGTAAAAATGTTACAACCATCTCTCTGGTAGGTACAGTCGTCACCTCCTGCCGTGATAGCCTGCAGGAAGACCTTTCCTTCGAGTGCCTTGCCCTTCGAACCATAAGCCCAGTCATGTTCAAGTACCAGATCAAGCCATTCTTTTATAATTGCCGGGGTTGAGTACCAATAGAAAGGATGCTGGAAAATAATGACATCATGTTCTTCACAGAGACTTTGCTCCCTTTTAACATCTATCAGAAAATCCGGATAGTTTGCATAGAGATCATTGATGGTTACATTTTCAAGATCTTCAACAGCAGCACGAAGAGCATTATTAATTTTTGAACGTGTTCTTGCCGGATGGGCAAAAATAATAAGGATTCTATTCATAATCTTCTCTCCTGAGTGGGCTATCATTGTAGTGCTTGTGAACTATTCTGAAACTGGGGCATGTGTTTTTGAGTTCTTATGGTAAATAAAAGGTGCTCTGAAAGGCAGGGTCCATAAATTCTGCCATGCAACTGTCTGCAGTACATCCTTTTTCACAATCGGATGAGTTGTATTCTCATGCGCTGTGTATTTAAATCCTCTTATATCTATCTCTCATTGAGGTCGAGGTAGTTCTGGTTCATATACTCAATATCCAGACCTTTCTTTGTGGCTTCTTTTCTGGCATACTCGATGGAGTTCCTCGAGAACCAAGGTCGAGTATGGTCATCTGTTCCTTATTGGCCGAATCCAGTATCCAGTCAACTGTACTCTCTATGCTCGACCTTCCTCAGCTTGCAAGGTCTAGATCCGGGTTCAGATGGATGTTCAACAACTGTTCCGAAATGTGGGCATCCGTTCACATAACTGAATTTCCTTCAGCATATAGCTGTGGCTTTTGTGTAAACTTAATAATATCTGTTAAATTCATAAGCGAGCCCTCCTTTATGGGATAAATCCCGGGACTCGAAATCTTCGATTAACCGCTAACAATTTTCAATAGAACAGGATGCTTAGTTGTTGTTCATCAAAGTACATATGAACAATAAATTGAATTTATAGTTAATGGTATAAATCCAACAAGGTCATTAACAATATTTTTTGTAATATCAAAACAAACTCACATTGAAGGAGATTTCATGACAAAAGTGAGTAAAAACTACAACATAATTCCAATTCCCATGGGAAAATCCAATGCTTATCTTGTATCAAGTCCTGATCTGGTTATTCTTATCGATACCGGGTCTTCTAAAAACATCAGCAGTTTAGAATTAGCACTGAAACAAAATGAGCTTGATATTTCTGACATTGATTTTATTATCGTAACCCATGCCCATTCCGACCATGTCGGGCATCTTGCCGAAATCAAAGAGAAAAGCGATGCAAAGGTTTTAGCTCACAGGAATGCAGTAGAATATTTGAAAAAAGGATATACTCCTTTTCCCGAAGGTACAATGCTGTTCTCCAGAATTATCAGTAAAATAGGAAATCGTTTCTTTTCCAGTGGTGGCAAATTCACTCCTGTTGAGCCGGATATAATCATCGAAGGAGAATATGCTCTTTCTACACCTGAACTATCTGTCAGTATTATTCATACACCGGGTCATACTTCCGGCTCCATATGCGTGATTATCAATGACGAGTCGGCAATTGTGGGTGATACGCTCTTTAATGTTATTCCGGGAACAGTTTACCCGCCTTTTGCAGATGGCGAAGAAGAACTTATCAAAAGCTGGGAAAAACTGCTTTCAACCGGGTGCAGTACTTTTTATCCGGGGCATGGGAAACCATTCTCACGTGAGAAGTTCAGCAAATGCTTTGAAAAAAGAAAAGGTGATTGAGACTCTGGCATTACGGATTAAAGATTACTGAGGAACATAAGTGGCCTTATCATTGAGACTGCCATAAAGCCACGGTTAAGAGAGTATATCTTGAAAGAGGTTGTTTATACCTGGAAGCCAACTGGGTTTCTTTTTCAGACATAAAAACGAGTTAAAATTAATTATCCTTCTTTCTCAAAGTGACCATGAATAGCTTTTTTGGCAGAATTCCTTCTTCAAATTCCTTTATTTCAATAATTTCATATCCTTCGGAAATCCTGTTGATCTTCTCTCTGCTAAGGAAATGCACGATGAAACCACCCTGTATCTCCCACATATCCTCACACCTGTGAATCCCCGTTCGATACTGTGGATCATCGGTGTGTCGTGTCGTGAAAATGTTCAAACCTCCGGGTTTGAGCACCCGTCTGATCTCATTTGAAATAAACTCAAGTTCGGAGGTTGTAAGTGGCATACAGTAGAGCATATGGGAATAACATGCGTCCAAAGTATTATCTTTAAAAGGAAGTGGCTTTCTGACATCATGCTGGAGGGCCTTTATCCTATCGGATAACTCGTTCTCTGCAGCCTTTTGCCTTATATCCAGAACACCTGCTTTGCAGTAATCAAGGGCACAGACCTCAAAACCCTCCTTTGCAAAAAACATTGTATCTCTTCCCTGCCCGGCTCCAAGTTCAAGGAGTTTTGTTTTTCCCTCCTTCTTGAAGATATCAGCCGCCCACATAGCCGGTTGGCTTGCTTTTTCTCCGAACTTCGAAGGATTGCCGGAAAATATCTTTTCCCAGTGTTCCTGCTGTTTTTGAAGGACTTCCCGGTTTGTACATGAATCTTCCTGCACTTGAATCACTCCCGTAGATTATAGATTATAATGCTCCTGATCTTCTCGCCTTCAAGGTTGTGGTCTTACCTGTGTACTGGACAGGTTTCATATTTCCCTGACAAGGCGCAGACCGACACGGCTGCTATTGCGTCTGGCAAGCTGAGGCAGGAAGTAACGGCTTGCAGACCGACACCCCACAGCAGACGTCTGCCAGCTTCCTCCGCGGACTACTCTCATGATCTTTCCATTGTTATCTTTCCAGGCACTACCATCTGCAGGAGCACCTTCGTAGCTGTCATGGTAAACATCCTGCATCCATTCCCATACATTCCCGTACATATCGTATAACCCCCACGGATTGGGCTTTTTCATCCCCGCCGGATGGGAGCCTATATCCTGGTTTCCATAGAACGCATAATCATCAAGCTCTGATTCGCTGTCACCGAAAGAGTACTTTGTAGCGGTTCCGGCCCTGCATGCATACTCCCATTCGGCTTCAGAGGGCAGTCGGTATGTTTTCGTTTCTTCCCTTTCGTTCAGCTTCTTAATGAATTCCTGTGCATCATTCCACGAGATCCTGTCAACGGGATTATCGTCACCGGTAAACTTGGATGGATTTCGGTCCATTATCTCAATCCATTGCTTTTGTGTTACCGGGAATTTACCAAGGTAGAATTCTTTCATTATGCTTACTTTATGAGGGGGATCTTCATTCCTGAACCAGTTTGATTCTTTTTCGCCCGATCCCATTTCAAACTCCCCGGCAGGGATAAGTATGAATTCCATACCGATTGAGTTTGTAAAAACATCTGAATCCCTGTTTTCATCCATTCTCAATAACCTCTCTGCCTTATTTTTAGTACAACAGTTGGTTCGGAAAAAAGTGTTATGTCAAATGCAAAAGTGACAGGAGGTGACAGCTTGCCACTTTTGCTTTTAGCGTTGGTTGTATCTGCGTTTACTTAGTTTTTGGAATCTGTCCATTTCGGAAGCATCACATGGAAAGTGCTGCCTTCCCCTACCTCACTTTCGATCCAGATATCTCCTTCATGAGCAACCACAGTATCCTTACATATATAGAGGCTTGACTCAAGTCCCTGATACATCCTTGATATAGTATCATCAACCTGATACATCTTGTAGAACAGGCGGGGTATCAGGTTTTTCTCGATGCCCTTTCCGGTATCTTTTATACTTATATGGATATGATCTCCTTCATCAGATACCTTAACACCTATACAATTACCCTTTGGGGTAACCGTGACAGCATTATGGATAAGATAAAGGAATGTCTCCTCAAGTTTTTCCTTATCTCCTTTTACAGGAGGAAGACCGGTAGGGATATTCCTTTCCAGTGCCAGTTCTTTTTCATCTATGAGCAGGATCTGGTTGAGCAGTACGTCCGAGAGGACACTTCCAATGCTCAGAGGTGCAAAAGAATATTCCATTCTGCCTGATTGCTGCTTGTTGCTGTACAGGATGGCATCGATAAGGAGCTTCAACCTTTCCGAGTTCATCAGTAAACTGGAAATAGCCTCCTTTTGCGAATCATCCAGAAGATTAAGTGTTTCATCATCAAGCACATCATAATCATGCAGGACGTCATGACCCTTTTTCAGACTGTCTTCAAGGAACTCCTCTTTCATCATGTTGACTGATCTGAGTTTATTGTTGGCCTTCGACAACTCTTCCGAATATTTGCTGAGTGAACTTATCAGTTGTTTGCTCTGGATAATCTTCCACATACCCTGCATCAGAAGAGTTAGCTGACGTACATCCGTTTCATCGTATTCATCTTCCTTGTTTCCGACACCTACAACAGCTACTATATGATCTCCGTCGAAAATAGGTACATTCATATGTCTTGTCAGTTTCACATGCCCTTTGGGATAACCTTTTTTCCAGGGACTGGGAGCTGAATAATCGTTGGTTATAATTGCCTTTCTCTGCTTTACAGCTTCTCCCCAGAGACCGGTAGTCTCAACAGGATATATGAATTGTTTGTCGCTGATGCCACATTCGGTCATAGCGGAGTTTGACCATGAATGCATGATAAGGTCTGTCTCGTCGGCATTCATGAATGCAAGATATCCCAGTTTGCTTTCAGTAAGTCGGACAGCCTCCTCCTTGACAAATTCAGCTATCTCATCAAGGGAAGCTGTTGTCATTTCATTGAGCTTGATAAGCGCCTCAAGACGGGATTCGTTCAACTGCTTGGCTTTTTCAGCTTTTTTACGTTCAGTGATGTCACGTCCCACTGACAGGATAGTCTTTTTCCCATTGTAGTTGATCATCCGGGCATTGATCTCAAGGGGTATTATCGATCCGTCTTTACGGATCGCTGCGGCTTCGTACATTGCCTTATTGTTTCTCTCGATCACTTTGATCAGTTCACTGGCACGCTGAACATACCAGGAAGGTACAATGTCCAATGGTGACGATTTAAGTATGAACTCCTTTGAGTATCCAAGGTTATCCACAACAACCTGATTGACATCTATGAGATTTCCGTTAAGCTCGCTGACATAGATCTGGTCATTTATATTGTTGAATATCGTTTTGAACTTATGTTCGGATTCCCTGAACGTTTCATTGACTATCCGATGTTCGATTTCAATAGCTGCCAGGTCCGCGTTTGCTTTGAGATACTCATAGCATGCCTTTTTCGGTTTGTTCGGGAAATCGAAGTACATTATAAAGACACCGAGTATCTCGCCTGTTGAAGCCGTTATAAGTTCGGCCCAGCTGGCTTTGATACCTGCCTTCTTTGCAACATCCCTGTACAGTGCCCAGTAGGGATGCTCCTCTATGTTATCTACTATTATTCTTTCTCCCATATACAGGGCAGTACCACCGGAGCAGACCCCATAGCCAATTTCAAGACCTTCCATTGACTCTTTGTAAGATGAAGGAAGGTTAGGTGCTATAACCCGACAGATATGTTGCTTCTTCCTATCAAGTAGCATCACAGCACATGTCAGACCCGGGCGGACCCTTTCAGCATTGGTCACAAGAAGTCCCAGAACATCCTCAAGAGAGATCTCAGTAAGCGGTTTTCCGTCATTGGAATTGCGCTGGTCTGTGATCATCTCATGGTGTTTGCGTTCGGTGATATCCAGAATGGTGCCTTCAAGATATACGCTTTTGTCATCGTATGTCTTTATACGTACCCTGTCCTCAATATAGCGTATCTCTCCGAAACGGGTCATAATCCTGTATTCCTGGACAAATTCGCTGAGTTGCTTATTCAGATATTTGAAGGATTTTAAAACAACTTTCCGATCTTCAGGATGAATAAGGTCAGGATACGTAACTTCCCCTGAATAGAAATCCTCGGGCGTATATCCGAATTGCCATATATTATTGGACACGTACTTTACCGGAAAATCTTTTTCGACCTTCCTTGAAATCACAATAATAGGGCTATTATTGATTATCGATTCCATGCTGATTTGTGGATGTACTTCTTCAGTCATGTTTTTGCCAGTTCGTGATTTATTTCAGGGTTTTGTTCAAAAGCAAACTTCAATAAGTATCATGATTATTGCATTGCAGATATTGCTTCCATTGATACTGGTTTGATCTGTTTGTAAGTTATGGCTTTTACAGGACATGCTCCAATGCATCTCTTACAGCTCATACCAAGACAGAGGTGTGCGGTGTAGTCAACGTAGATATCACCGTTTTTCGGGACTATCCGAAGGGCATTCTCGGGGCATTCACGCTCGCATATCCTGCATTGCATACATCCTTTTGACTTTTCTTCAATGATCATGTCAAGGTCTTTTATGATCCTGATACCTTCGTATCCCGTATCATCTATATCCTTGCTCACCCGACGTTCGATGGATGGCGGTTCTGTGATGTCCGGGAGACCCGGCATTCCATATGATTCAAGGAAGAAATTATACATTTCATCCTCCATTCCCTCGGTCCAGTAAGCAAGTTCGCATGCATAGATGTTCTTGAAAGTCTCGTTGGAAGCCAGCATTATATGATCTGCCTTTATTCTCTCTGCGAGATCCTCTATCTCTCTGAGCTCATACTTTCCGAGAATGATATCTCTGGCCAGTCCGAGGGAAGTGTTTCCAAACTGAACTATCTTCTTAGAGAATATCGGGGAAAGGCCGATCTTCCTCCCCTTTTCCGCATCAACGTAGGTACCTGATGCTCCTGACATATACATGCATGTCAGATCTTCGTATTTTACACCTGATTCAATTAACAATGTAAGGTGTGCAGCTCTTATGGCACCGATAGCTTTTCCTGCCTCTGCGATATCCTTATTGGTCAGACAGATATCTTCTCCGAGAATCAGTCTTCCGTTCGGTAGCTCCGGCATTCTGCCGATCAGTCCTGTACTGACAGCAAGTGAAACTGCAGATATCACACCGGTTCCGGTGATTCCCCGGGCTTTTACTTCTCCTTTTTCGATAATGTCACCTGTAACAGGATTAATCAGATCACCTTTTCCGGCTCCCATATTCTCATCAAGAACACTTATCCTCCAGTAACCGTTTTCCTCATTGACATCGGAGATAGCACCCGGACTTGCGAGCATACCACATCTGATTCCCTGTCCTTCGATAGCAGGTCCCGCTGCCGCACTGCAGGTAACTATTCTGTCACCAACTTTCAGTGCCATTTCGGCATTGGTTCCGTAATCTGTAACTATGGAAACCTCTTTTTGCTCAATGAAGTCCGTCTTGACCATCATTGCAAGGGCATCTGCACCAATCTCATGTTCGATTGACGGAAGCACGATGATCTCACACTCGTCCAGACCTGAATCGTTGCCAAAGATCTCATAACCCCTATAGATCTCAAGTCCTCGCTTGACATTTCCAATTCCAAGTCTTTTCTGCATATTCTTACCTGCATATGCCAGGTCTCTTATCTCTATGTTCTGGAAAAGGGAAAGCTGTATAGGGTTTCCGCATACGGCTATTTTGCTGATCATGTTAAGAGGGATCTGCAGTTCATCAAACATCTTGCGGATAGTATGGGTAATAATCTCATGTGCGCTTTCCTCTCCCACCTGTATTGCAAAACCCAGATGATCGATCACATTTCCTCCGGGAAGAGGATGCTTCATTGTCATTACTGTCTTGATGGCGTTCCCTGTTTTAAGATTTAAAAGCTGCAGACGAAATCCACTTGTTCCCAGATCCAATGCAATTCCGTACAAGTAATATCCTCCATAAGTTACGTATAATTTGATTATTGACGACTGACAAGCCATGAATTATTCAATGAAGAGAATTTGTGGGATAGGTATAAATAACGAATTAGAACAAAAAATAAGAGGTTGCGATATAATCGATGCAGGTACTCAAAGTAATGCAATCGATAAAATAACGGTCAGCAATAAAAATAATTCAATCGATTAAATCAAAGCCATTTTTTTAGTCCGGGCAAGAAAAAATTTAATATTAATCCATTCCTGGCAAAAGCCCAGAATGTACTTTGCAGGGTCGAGTTTGTGGAGAGACCCTGCAAAGCAAAGTAGATCAATACAGAACATATGGCACAGAACCGCAGAAATGATATAGAGCGTTATTTCCGAGAGTTGAATTGATGCTGGAGGTAGATATAGATCCATATCTGTGCAATCATATATTCAGCGCCTACTTTTCCTCTGTCTGCAAAGTCAGAGGTAGTGGTCACTATCCGGTCAAAACATATATAATAACTTGAAGTAATTTATCAATAGGCTTTATATTATCGATTGAATGTATTGAAATTAAATAATAGATTTTGAGAAAAGGGAAAATAGAATCCAAAGCTTTCAGAAAGACAAAGGTTCTGGAGTAATTAATGTCATTGATTGTGTCAAGAGTATGAATCAGCCAATGAACAATTAATCGTTTATCTATACTGTATATAGAAGAAAAGGTATAAAAATATTACAGGTTTAAAAGTAGTTATTGTACCTCTTCTGAAAACTGTTTATAATGCATGAAGAATTCACGACCCCATTCCCGTGCACTTTCTTCAAAGCTGATTACTTTTTTGTGGTCAAAGAAACCCTTTTTATTGAAAAATGAAAGCAACAATAGATTATCGGTAACTGATATGGCACCTGGTGTTATGATATTTTCATCACAGACGTATAAATGTGAATTCTGCGATTCCATAATAGCGTCATATTGACAGGTATATTCATCTCTTAAACGCTCATAGACAGGCTTTGTCAGTATAAGATTGTAATTAACTTCCTTTTTAGCCAGTTCAGAATAGTTATTCGGGCAGGTAGGGCAGAAATATGAATAAAAGGTACACACATTCTTTGTCTGCTTGAGACTTGTAAGTAGTTCTTTCGGTGGTTCGAAAAGGTGGTTAAGATCCGGTTCATGTATGATGACCTCTCCTAGATCACCTATCCTGTCCAGCAGGTTTTCAGGTACTGCGGCAAGGTCCCTGCTGTCCCAGAACTCTTTGTTTCCCTCGACTACATTTAATGTTTCGATCAAAGGCTTTATTTTTTTCAAAACAATCTGGCCTATATATGTAAGCCTGTACTCGTCTTCCTCTTGTTCAATCAGGCCCTGCTCAAGAAGTATTTTTACCTGGGCCATGATCGCGCTTGTCGTACCGTTGATAGACTGCTTTATTTCATCAATTGTTGCCGGTCCGTTAAGTAACATGATAAGGGTATTTTTCCTTTTTTCCGACAGGAATACAGTGCTTATCAACTCTGTTTTCATGGTAGGATCACTTACCTTCTGCTTGATACTTTTCGCTTGTTTATACTAATGAATCAATTGTGTTTAGCAATCTGCATTGAATGCTAATATATGCAGAACCCTGGCGACTCTGTTTCTCATTGCCCGGGCCGTTCCCCGAAAGTGTCATGGTATCGTTTTACAACGGATTCTATGTAATTAGCTGTTGTCCTGGTAGCCCTTTTTGACATATAGTTCCTTAAAGGAAACTCGGTATGACAATGTGTGCATCTGGCAAGTTCACATCCCCTGACCAAACTTGGACATCCTGCACAGAGTTTTGCTCTTGAATAGAACAGATTGAATGATCTGCCACATTCCGGGCAAAGAAGTACTTTATTTGCATCATAAAAGCTCTTGTTCACCCCTCTACGTTGAAGTTCAGAAGAATACCTTTCATTGCGTGTTAGATCATCAACATATCTTTTTTCATATGACATATCTGTTCACCTTTCTGACTACTGATATGAAGTTTGAGTTTGGGTATATATATAACGAATTATTGTGGGAAATCAATCAATGAAAGGAAATCTTAGGCTGGAAGAAAAACAATGGCTTTGATTTTATCAATGTCATTTATCCAGCAGCAGGCTTAGATATAACAGTCCAATGTATCCATATTCCTTTTCAGAAAAGACAGGAAAATCTGTACTTAAAAATGATCTTCTACCTGCAAGATTCTTCTTTTCCGCAGGTATGATCAATTCAATATGTACAGTATAATGTAGTCGAGGGACAATGGCATTTGAAAAATTGTTCGAGCAGGACCATATTGGCAACTGCAAACTGAAAAACAGGATCATAATGGCTCCGGTGGGCAATATAAATATGGCAGATCCTTCGGGCCGTCCTCTTAATAAGATGATCCAGTACTTCATCGAAAGGGCAAAAGGTGGTACAGGTCTTCTGATAACCGGTCTGGTGCCTGTTTCTTATGGAATCGACCCGACTATCTCGGAGGAGGATGGTACAACATATTTTCCCCGTATAGACGGTTCATCGAGAACCCGTCTCAGTGGCTGGAGGGACCTTACGGCGGGTGTGAAACCCTATGGAGCGAAGATATTCATACAATTATCAGCGGGTCTTGGGAGAGTTGGATCTCCAGAGCCTGCTTTGAAAGGAAAGATTCTGAGATCATCTTCATGGAACAATAATTTCTACATTCCCCGGGTTCCTCATCTTCCTCTTTCAGACCGTAAAATAAAGAAGATCGTAAAAATGCTCGGACAGAGTGCGGCTAATGCAAAGATATCCGGTTTTGATGGAATTCATCTGCATGGTCATGAAGGATACCTTATGGACCAGCTTACGTCTGCACCATGGAACCGAAGAAGATTTGGCAGATACAAAAATAAGTTCCAGTTCGGAATTGATGTTGTCAGGGAAATAAAAAACAGATGCGGGGAGGATTTTCCCATCATATACAGGCTTGATCTGACCCAGGCACTGCAGGAAAGCTACGGAAATGAAATATTCAAACAGCGCTTTCGTGGAAAAGAGAGGACTATCGACGAGGGCTTAAGTTTCTGTACAGCTCTTTATGAGGCTGGCGTGGATGCTTTCGACGTTGACAAAGGCTGTTACGATAACTGGTTCTGGCCACACCCTCCGTCTTATTTCGATGATGCTGTCTATGTCAGGGAAATTGCCGGCAGACTGAAGGACCATTTCAGGGAGAATGATATACCTGCAAAGGTAATAGCTGTCGGTAAACTTGGAAAACCAGAGGTTGCCGAAGAAGTGCTTGGAAACGGCTGGGCAGATTTCGTGATGCTTGGAAGACCCCTGTTAGCCGATCCTTACTGGCCGGCGAAGGTCAGGGAAAACAGAAGCCGGGAAATAATCCATTGTATTGGTGATCATGAAGGCTGTATAGAATCCTTCAAGAAAGGGGGTCATCCATGCTGCTCGGTGAACCCTTACACAGGATTTGAGGATACTAAAAGACTGGTCCGTTCAGATAAAATAAAGAAAGTCGCCATAGTTGGTGCGGGTCCCGCAGGTTGTGAAGCAGCAATCACGGCACACAAAAGAGGGCACAATGTAACCCTTTTTGAAAAAAAGGACCGTGTTGGCGGACAGCTTTTTCTTGCTGCTAAAATGACGATAAAGCATGATGTTGAAAGATATCTGGATAATCTCCGCCACAGGCTTACTATTCTTCAAAGTGAAGGTCTGAAAATCGAGTTTAATAAGACCATAGGGATGGATGATATCAAAGACAGCTTTGATGTGATCATCTGCTCCAACGGACTCAAAACTGATATGCCTGCCATAAAAGGCCTGGACAGGATCAGGCACACTGAAGCAAGGGAGTTCCTAGAAAAAGATATGCAAGTACCGGAATACTGCAAAAATATCCTTGTGGTCGGGGGTGGAACACTGGGTTGCGAAATAGCCTATACCCTGTCATATGAAAAGGGACTCAATGTGACACTGGTGGGAAGGAATAAGGAACTCATGCCTGAAAGTGTACTTGCCAACAGGGCCCAGATGCTCTGGATGATGATGGGACAAGGCTCTCCTTCGGGAAAGACGGAAGATTCATTGAAAAAACCTCTTATGGTCTACAATGCATCAACAGTAGTGTCTTTTTCTGAAGGAAAGGCACATATTCTGGCCAACAGGAACAGAAAAGACCCCTTTACTCCCTGGAGGGACCTGATTCCTGAAAATGTGAATAACCCTTTTGAAAAGAAACTCGATCCTGATAATGTGGAAGAAATAACGATTGATACTGATCTTGTTATTTTTGCCGTGGGCGGGCAGGCCGACGACGCACTTTATTATGATCTTCTGAAATCACAGGCTGCAAATGAGATATATTGTGTCGGCGATTCAAGCACACCAGGAAGGGTCTGGGAAGCAGTAAATTCAGCAAATGAGATCGCCAGAAATATCTGACTTTTTTAAGCCGGTTGCCTGGCATCTGGAATGCCGGTACCAGATTTTGCGGATTATCCTATATATGTCTCAAGGTGAATAAGGTCAAATATTCGAGATGACCCTCTCCAGCTTCTCCTCAATTTCATCCGCAATCTCAATCAGTTCCTTATTTTCTGCAATAGAAAGCATTTCCTTTGGTTTAATCGCTGAGACTACGGTTTCCTCTCCGTCTGCATATACAATAACATTACAGGGCAACAATAGGCCTAAATTAATTTCAGCCTCAAGAGCTTTTCTTGCAAATGGTGGATTGCAGGCGCCAAGGATAATGTAATCGGTAAAATCAAGGTTCAGTTTCTTTTTGAAAGTAGCTTTTACATCGATCTCTGTGAGCACTCCGAAACCTTCCTTTGCCAGCTCCTGTTTTACTTTCTCTATAGTCTCATCGTACCCAAGCTTTGTCCGGGTTGTTATGTCATACAAAAACTAGCCCCTCTTCAACATATCAGGATATATAGTATTTATACTTTTAGTGGGTTGTATAATTATCATAGATGATGTTCGTCCTCTTAAATAGACAATGCTAAAGGATCAACAAAATTCAAGCTTTTGATATAATCAAAGCCTTTCTTTTTCTCTTTGCCGGAGTTTTCTGACAGGTCATAAATCCGGAATATCTGATTTTCAATATCCACATTCTGAACAGGGAATACTGTATTGATAATATGTATGTCATTGATTAATTACCACAAGTTATTATTTATATTCATATCAGGTAATGGTAAATTGTCAATCATTACAGATACCTGATCTGTTCAGTTGACTAAAAATCACAGTCGGACCAACGGGAAAGAATGCAGGAAACGAAAAGTAAGTTCTTGAACGTTGATAACAAAAACTAGGAGGCATTCTATGGAAGAAAATGAGATCATCAAAGGACTGACAGAAGCGGTAGTTAACGGAAAGAAAGATGACGCAGCGGAATTATCACAGAAAGCACTGGATGAGGGTGTTGACCCATATACCGCTGTAATAGACGGTCTTGCAAAGGGTATGGAGATCATGAGTGAAAGATACGAGCAGAAGAAGGCATTCATGCCACATCTCCTGATGGCCTCCAATGCGATGTATGGAGGAATGGACGTACTTGTTCCTCATATCAAGACTGAAGGCTCCGGCAAGAGGAAGGTTCTGGTTATCGGTAGTGCGGAAGGAGATGTACACGATATCGGAAAGAACCTTGTCAAAACCATGATGAGTGCGGTGGGCTTTGACGCTGTGGACCTTGGTAAGGATGTACCTATCGAGACCTTTGTAAATGCAGTTGCTGAGAACAAGGCGGATGTCGTATCAGTAAGTACACTCATGACATCAACAATGGACAACATGGCAAGTGTTGTAAGTGGTATCCAGAGCAAGGGAATCAGGGACAAGGTCAAGGTCATTGTTGGTGGAGCACCAATAACTGCAGACTTTGCAGAAGAGATCGGAGCAGATGCAACAAAGACCGATGCCATGGAAGCTGCAAGGTGGGCAAAGGAAGCTGCTGAAACGCTTGACGCCGGCAGATGGGATTAAAATGAAGATCTGCTGAAGACCTGCTATATGGATCACTGCTGTTCGTGCCATCATAGAAACCCGTCCAGCAGTAAGAACAGCAGTTATAACGGGTCTTTTGCAGAACTGGTGACCGGGACCACATCAGATCAACAGGGAGGAATCTGAACTGTCACCCCGGTCCCGGTCACCTTATATCACCTTTATCAAAAAAATTTTTAAATTGCAGGAGTTCACTTCAATGGATGAATATACACCTAAAGAGAGACTGGCACGTGCATTAAAAGGAGAGTCAGTTGACAGAATGCCAGCAATCTCAGTTACGCAGACAGGAACTGTTGAACAGATGGAAGCCTGTGGTGCATTCTGGCCGGAAGCAAACGATGACGCAGAAACCATGGCAAAGCTTGCAGAAGCAGGCCATACTGTTGTAGGCTTTGAAGCTGTACGCGTACCATTCGATATCAGTGCCGAAGCTGAATTCTTTGGCTGTGGTATCAAGGAAGGTACAAAAGAACAACAGCCATCCGTCAGCAGTCATTGTGTAAAAGACATCTCCGATGTTGAGAAACTTAAGGACTTTGATCTGACCGAGGGCAGGGTAGCCAGGGTATGCGATGCTATCAAAATCCTTGCAGACAAGTACGGAGACGAACTTCCTATCATGGCAAGTATGCTAGGTCCATTCTCACTCGCACAGCATATGAATGGTGATGACTGGTTCATGGCGATCATGACAGATGAGGAATTTGCAACTGCACTTATGGACCTTGCAACAGAGTTCAATGTCCGGTACGCAAAGAAGATGGCCGAGAACGGTGCAGACACAATGGTCATCATCGATCCCACAGCAAGTGCAATGCTCATTGGTGACGAGTACTACAAACAGTATGTTGTTCCGGCACACAAGAAAATAGTCGACGCAATGCATGAGGTCGATGTACCTGTCGTACTGCACATCTGCGGTGATACGACAATGAGCCTTGAACTTATGGAATCATCCGGTGTCGATGCGATCAGTGTGGACCAGAGTGTAGATGTAGCAACTGCAAAGAGCAAGGTAAACAACGCAGCTATCATCGGAAACCTGGATCCTGTTGCAACACTCTGGAAGGGAACCCCTGAATCCATCAAAGAAGCCTCACAGAAGGCCCTTGATGCAGGTGCCGACCTTCTTGCGCCGGGATGTGGTATCGTCAGCAAGACACCAAATGCCAACCTTCAGGCAATGGTGGAGATGGCAAAGAACCATAAATATTAAATTCAAAGATAATTTCTCCTGATAGTTATCTTTCATGTTCAGATCACCTTCTGTCGGAGAAATTCATACTTTGGTATGGTGGAACCTGGATAACTGGATACAGGTTTTATCTGGAAATCTACCTCCACACTTCCCTTGCCAGTGAAAATTTCACTGGCACTTTTATTTTTTTGAGGCAAGTTTCCGTAGAACCCTGAAATAGTGATCCGGTCTGCAAATTCAACCTGCAGGAATGAAAATAAAGTGATAACATGATATCTCAGCTAAGAGTGTTTTTAGGTAACAGGAATACTCAGAATCCAAATTCATTCGATTACATGAAACAATCACTTGAAGAGAAAAGCAGGATTCTTCTTACTACTCCACATTACTTTTTCATTTTCATGCTTTCTGTGATCTTCGGTGTCCTTGTATATTACAGGACCACGGTCGATGAGATCATACCGACAATAGTACTTTCCCTGTTATGGATACTCTTCTGGAAGAACAGTGAACAGAAGGGTAAGATTTTCCTCGTGGTAGCATCGGTATTCGGATACGTGCATGAACTGCTTGGTGTCAGATACGGGTATTTCACATATCTCGGAGGATTCATAGGCGGCTCTCCCATATGGCTGATTCCGGGATACGGAACAATATTCTGGTCTTCATATAATCTCTGGAAAAGATTTGAGGAAAGATACTCCCGGAAGGAGTGGTTCAATCTTACAAGCTACTTCATTGCCATCAGCCTTGCTGCATTGTTTGTCGTTGATTATCTGATCTTCGATATGTCCGTGAATCCCGCAGGCATACTGATAAAGTTCACACTTGCCTTCATGCTTTTCAGGACTTTTGAAGGTGTAAGACTTGCCTATTTCATTGCGTTCTTCACAGTACTTACGGAATTTACAGGCGAGATGCTTGGTACATGGTACCATCCGGATTTTTCTTTGCTGTCCCTTATGGCAGGGTATGTGTTCCTGTTGTGGGTATGTCTTACACTGAACGACTTCATAAAAGGAAAAATCCCCAGGGTTGGAAGAGAAGCAGTAGCTGCCGTTGTGCTGACGACTTTCTACATATTCCTGTTACTCGGGATCATCTCAGTATAAAATAAAAACTAAAGAAGTTGATACGTTCGATGCAACCGGATATTGAAACAGTATTCAGGATCCAGAAGGAAAATTGTCCAGTACTTGCACTGACTGATACAAAGGAGAGGATGGAGCGCCTGCTTCGTATCGATAGTTATCTCCGGGATGAGGGGAATCTGGAAGAGTTGTTCGAAGCTCTGTACAAAGACCTGCACAAACCGGAAGTAGAGGTCTTATCAACTGAAGTGGGCGTGGTTCAGGCCCAGATCTCCTATCTGAAAAAGAATCTGAAACGCTGGACCCGGGACCATAAGGTTTCCACACCACTTCCACTTGCAGGAACAAGATCTCACATTCGCTATGAACCCAAGGGAGTGGTACTTATTATGTCTCCGTGGAATTTTCCCCTCAACCTCTCCCTTGTTCCACTTGTCCATGCAATTGCCGCAGGTAATGCGGTAATACTAAAACCCAGTGAGATTTCCTCACACACTTCAGCCTATATCAAGAAGATGATCGGCAGACTTTTTGACTGGAAAGAGGTTGCAGTCATCGAAGGTGATGCATCGGTTGCTTCAAGATTGCTGGATCTGCCATTCAACCATATTTTTTTCACCGGCAGTCCGAGGGTCGGAAAGATCGTGATGGCCAGAGCCGCAGAACATCTTAGCAGTGTTACCCTTGAGCTGGGAGGAAAGTCACCGGCAATCGTGGATGAGACTGCGGATGTCCGGAAGATTGCAAGACGCCTTGCCTGGGCCAAATCGATAAACAGCGGTCAGACATGTGTTACTCCCGATTATCTTGTAATTCATGAATCGGTGAAGGAGTCGTTTGTTGCGGAGTTCAGCTCGGCGGTAAAAGGTTTCTATGACCGGCATGACGAAGGTATGGAACAGTCACCTGACTACTGCAGAATCATAAGTGATTACCATTTCAGGCGTCTGGATTCTTTGTATGAGAATGCTCTTGCTAAAGGTGCCTCAGTTCTGGCAGGTGGTAATTTTAATGAAAACAATCGTTTCATAGAGCCCACTATCATTGACAATATCTCGGAAGAAATGGATATTATGCAGGAAGAGATCTTCGGGCCCTTACTTCCTGTTATCACTTATAAGAACAGGTCTGAGGTAAACCAGATAATCGGTCGTAATCCTAATCCTCTGATGCTTTACATAGCCAGCAATAGCAGGGACAATATCCGCTATTTCATGGACTGGAACTCTTCAGGAGGTACTGTGATCAATGATTATATGCTGGGTTACAGTAATCCGGAGCTACCTTTTGGAGGAAATAACAACAGCGGCATGGGAAGATCACTGGGATTTCACTGTTTTATGGAGTTTTCCAATAAAAGGAGTATAATCCATCGTAAGTGGGGCTCGCTGGGGCTGATCTATCCACCCTACAACGAGCGCATCAAAAAGCTCGTGGAGATGATGTACAGGTGGGTGTAAACATGCCTGACAATAATCCTTCAAATTGCCACAATGATTCATGCAAAAAAAGTGTTTTAATTACAGGAGGAGCAGGCGGAATAGCAAGAGAGCTGGCAGGAATTTTTGCAAGTGAAGGTCATGATATTATCCTGGTTGACTGGGATATCAGAGAGCTTGAAAATGCAAGGGATTCAATCAGTACCGCGAATCCCGATATAAACATCATGCTCATGCAGCAGGATCTTTGTCATTCTCAGGCAGCCGATTACGTCTATGAATTTACCAAAAAAAGTGGTCTTCAGATCAATGTTCTTGTTAACTGTGCGGGCTTTGGTACACATGGTTTTGTCAATGATATCGATCATGACAGAGAGCTAGATATGCTGCAACTTCATGTACTGACACTGTACAGACTGACGCGTCTTTATCTGAAAGACATGGTCGAACGTAATGAAGGACAGATCATTAATTTCTCTTCCATATCGGCTTTCCAGCCAAATCCCTTTTTTGCCACCTATGGTGCCAGCAAGAGTTTTGTATTGCAGTTTAGCAGGGCTTTGAATTTTGAGCTGAGGGAAAAGAAGCGGAATGTAAAGATTCTGGCTGTCTGCCCAACAGCAGTGAAAGGAACCGGATTCCAGTCATCAGCCGGTATGGAGAGAACAAGGACCTTCAACTCATGGATGGCTGTCACGGCAGGTGAGGTTGCCCGTGATACATACAGGGCGATGCAATCAGGTAAGGATCTTGTGATCCCGGGCATGGGACTTGGCCTGCTGCATTCACTGATAAGCCGGCTGCCTGCAGGTTTGCTTATGAGGATATCACGATCACAGTTAAGAGAGGTCAGGAAACCGGGCTAAAAAATGTGTCCGGCTCTTCTGTAGAAGAAAGAATGTAAATTGAGATGTGAGGTGCTAAAATGGATATTGTTTGTAATGATAAGAAAGGCTGCGACATCTGCGACATAAAAACAAGCTCAAACCCCGATGTTTCTATACACGGGGCGGAGAACAGGACCGATTGTCTGGTATGCGGGGTTGAAGTGGAATATCTGGATGAGGCAATAAGTGGGAGATGCTACTATTGCGGGGTTGAGGATGAAACATATTTTGTTTGCAGGAACGGTCACTATGTCTGCAACAAATGCCACTCGAAAGAAGCAATTGCTGTAATTGAAAATATATGCCTTAGCAGCGAGGGGGATAATCCGCTTGCTATAGCAGAAAAGATCATGGAACACCCGGCTATCCATATGCACGGACCGGAACACCATGCTCTCGTACCCACCGTACTTGTGGCAGCCTACAAAAACCACAGAGGACTGAACAAAGAAACCGCGGTCAAGGAAGCTATCAAGCGCGGAAGAACCGTCCCCGGAGGCTACTGCGGACTCTACGGTGCCTGCGGTGCGGGAATAGGAGTGGGTATTGCCGTAAGTGTCTTGCTAAAAGCCACGCCCTTGACACCCTCCGAACGTTCGGAAGCCAATCTTTCAACCTCAAGAACCTTGGTCTCTATTGCTGCTGCAGGCGGAGCACGATGCTGCAAAAAGGCAACCCGCCTGGCTCTTGAAGACGGAATGAAGTATCTTTCTGATAGGTTCGACCTTGACTGGTATGAAAGGGCTGACTTTTTAGTTGAGTGTGACTATACTCAATTCAACAGGGAATGCGATAGCAATTGCAGGTACAGGAA
>Ga0163219_100105_pt1 | contig 21490 bp, 34 predicted proteins | sample MSEWel2016_04_06_FD_113150 | JGI IMG/M metagenome (GOLD analysis project Ga0163219, IMG submission 113150) | Subsurface microbial communities from deep shales in West Virginia, USA - MSEEL Well Study Marcellus 3H_2016_04_06 ...
CAAAACCCAATTACTTAAATAATTATAATTTATATAATATAAATACTAAGAACTTAAGAACTTAAGAACTTAGATCTTAAATATAATAATTTATAATATATAAATAATATATAATATAATATAATATAAAATTTATTTAATTATAATTATATATCTCTGTGTATTGTCTAAAATTTTCGGCGAAAAAAATCAGTTTTTTTGTAAATAAAATTTGACATTTAATTAGTAAAGTGGTAATATTGGAATAGATTAACTTTTCGGTGTAAAAAAGTTTTTCGGTGTAAAAAAGCATAATTGCTTAAATTTCGGGAAGGTAGCTTCCTACTCTGAGTTTAAATTTCAGAGAAAAGTTTTTAAAATTAAAATTTAATATTTATTTTTTTAGATCTTAATGAGCAAAAAAAAGAACACAATATTGTTTTAATATTGTGTTTTGACTATTTTTATTTAATTTTTTAGCATTACATTTGTTTTTTGCCAATCTAGATCAAAATTTATTTTAAATGGCTGTATTTTTATGTTTCTATCAGCAACAATTTTAACATCCCAGGATAAATTTGCTTTATCAAGTCGTTGGTGTGTTAAAACAACCTGATCTCTTGAATTTAACTTAATCCATTTTCTATTTAAATTGCTTTTAAGATAAACATCAACTCCCTGTAATTCAGGAATGTTGGCATTTAACTGCCATGGCAGGTTTGAACTAATAGTCATTTTCCCAGCTTCAGAAATAGTTTTATTATTAGAACCAATTATGTTTTTTATTTTTTGTGCCTTAAAGGTAATTGGTTTAGAAATAAATAATTCCTGCTCTGGTTCGATTATTGTTGCCCCAATCCTTATATTAGTTTGACTATTACCGTTTACTACTTGAGTTGAAAGCATTAAAAGCATTAATGCTATTAAAAAAAGACTTTTTGCTTTGCTCGACACTTATTTCCACCTCCTTCCAACAAAAGTATAATATCACTTATGTCATATTATGTCAAAAAAACAAATACATATTTTTTTTCAATTTGATTGTAAAAAAATTCCATTTATGTTATACTATACTAAAGTAAAACAATCAAGAATGGAGTGGTAAATATTCTAAAAAGCATTAAGTTTAAGATTTTATTTATTATTTTAATTTTAATGATTATATTTTCTGGTACAATGTTTTATTTGATTAACAATTTAAATAATCAATTAACGACTGCTAATCAAAATAGAAATATTGAAATAGCTGCTAAAGCTAAAGACAATATAAGCAATTTATATTCACAAATTACAGAAAGTTTGATTTTATTAAGCAGTCAAAATGTAGAATATAATAAAAAGAGTATAGAAGTTATCAAAAGAAATAATGATTGGCTGGATAGTATCTATTATTTTAACAGTGAAGAAAACATAGCAGTAGAAGGGAATAATGGAGAAAATATTAGCGAATTAAAGGCAATCTATGATAATTTTAAAAATCAAGATAAGGGGATAGTTAATTGGTTTAAGTATTATAATCAAAAATATTTAATTGGTGCAAACTTGGGAAATAAAGAAGTTGTTTTTATAACAGTCGGTATTGATGATATTTCAGAAACAGTACAACCTCAAATTAGTTCTCTAGGAGAAACGGGCGAAATTTTAATTGTTAATTCGGATTATGAAATTATAACCCATAAAAATATCCAGGATCAACAAAACAAAACTGGAAAAACTTTAAATTATGCTGTTATTAATAAACTAAAAGAACATTTAAGAAAAAACAATATTGAATTTTCAAATGATCTTGATTTAAATAAAAATGGAGAAAGTGTTGATGTTGTAAGTGGAGCTACTTCTTCAAGTGAAAAAGAAGATAAAGAAACTTCAACAAACAAGATCCAGGCACGGGAGAAAGAAAATAACACTTCAAGTCCTTTTCAGGGTAGTATAAGTTTAAATAAAAATCTATATTCATATATATACAACCCAACAATACAGACAATTGTTATATCTAAAGTCTCTGAAAATGAGATTTATCAAAAACAAAGAGAAACGGTAAAATTCTTCTTTATTGCAATTGTAATTCTTGCCCTTTTTGTTAGTGGGGTTTTATATTTTGTTTTAAAGAAAAAAATATTTAATGATATTGATAAAATTGTTAGAAAAACAAAAGAAGTAATTAATGGTCAATATGAGGAATTTGAAAATATTAAAGATACTGAAAGTGAAATTGGTAAATTATATGTTAATTTTAATGAAATGATAAAAAAATTAAGGAAATCAACAAATGAAATAACCGATACTTCTAATAAAATACACGAAGTGATTATTAAGTCGAATGATACTACCGATAGTCTATTAAACTCTTCTAAAGAGGTTTCTAGTGCTGTTGAAGATATAGCTAATGGTACTCAACATCAAGTTGAAAGTATTAATCACATTAATGAAATGGTTAAACAATTAAATAACTCTTTTGAAAATCTTGAAGAAAAAAATGATACAGTTTTAAATAACAACGATAAATTAAAAGAATCCTCTATTGAAGGGGAAACTGCTGTTGAGAATATTAACAATCAAATGTCTGAAATTAAAAAGGCTATTAACGAAGTGGCAGAGAAAATTAATAGTTTTGATACTATATCAAAACAAATCAATGAAATGTTAGATCTTATTAATGGAATATCAGAAGAAACAAACCTTTTGGCTTTAAATGCAGCTATTGAAGCAGCAAGAGCTGGTGAAGCTGGGAGAGGATTCTCAGTTGTTGCAGAAAAAATAAGAAAACTAGCTGAAGAATCTAAAAAATCTTCTAAAGAAATACAAAAGTTAGTTGATGAAATAGAAGATATTACAGAGGAAACTCATGAAAAAATGGATTATGGATTAGAAACCATAAAAAAGGGAGAAAAGGCAACCAACTCTCTTGAAAAAGTGTTCAATAACTTTGAAAATTTAATTGAAGTTACAAATATAAACATTACAAATACGGTTACTTCAATCAATGATTTACACGAAATTAATGAGAAAATAGTAAAGGATATTGACGAGATTACAGCAGTTATTGAAGAAACCTCAGCAGGTTCAGAAGAGGTTACAGCCCTAAGTGAAGAAGAAACGGCTTCAATTGAAGAATTTAAAGAAGAAATAGAAACATTAAGAGAAATATCTAACAGTTTAAAAGAAGTTTTGAAAGAATTAACTAATTAATAATTAAGCCACCTTATCTTTTGGGTGGCTTTAATTTTTGATAAATAATTTTAATATAAATTAATTTTATGGTATAATTAAAATACAATTTACAATAAAAGACATTTTTTTAAAAAAATAACAGGAGGTTTTTAATATGGGACACATAGTAGGAGAGATTATTGCTACAGGAAAAGATTTAAATAGTGCTTTAAGGTATGCAAAAAGTAGATGGAGCGAGAACCCTGATTTCATTAATGCTTATAGTCAGGAAAACATTGCTCATTTAATGCAGGAAAAAATAATAGTTACCGACAAAATTGATTCAAGTAAGAGGGTTTATAAAAAAGATTTAAACAAGGTTGAAGATATTCGCAGAAATAATTATCCAGATACCAATCAAATAATGGTTTTGCCATTAGGAACTTTTGCCTGGAATAGATATGATGGTGAATTGGTAAAACCTAAGACTAAAACTTCTAAAAAATATGGTGTTATTGCAGGTTTTCCTTTTGAATATGTAGAAAATAACCCAGATGCTTTTTTGGATAAGGTTGAATTTGTTAAAAATAAAAAAGTTGCAGAAGAAATGGCTATGCAAGTAGGTTTTGATCATGTTGATAGCAAAAGAGAAGGAGATTTTTATAATGGACAGGAACAATTTTTGTTTAATTACGAATTGTTCTTAAAAAACTTTCCTAAAGAAAAATATTTTACTAAAAATAAGGTATTTGATGATATTTTTATCATTAACGAAAAGGGGAAGATCTTAAACCAAGTAAAAATTGAATTTAATCAAAGTAAAAATAAATTAAGTCAAATGACTTCATACAATAAAGAAGTTAGAAAAGTAAAAGCTTTTATGTTTACTTTTGATGGCTATATTGGTTAATTAATACTTTAATGCTGGAGAATTAAACATTTTCTAGCATTTTTATTCAAAAAAATGAAAGGAGTTTTAAATGAAAATAGGTATAGTAACAGATAGCACTTGTGAATTGGACAGCAAAATTTTAGAAAAATATAATATTGATGTTGTACCACTTACAATTCACTTTGGAGAAAAAACTTATAAAGATGGTCAAGAACTTTCAACTGAAGAATTTTATAATAAGTTGCTTAAAAGTAAAGAAAATCCCAACACTTCTATGCCATCACCTGGTTTATTTGAAAAAACTTATAATGCTATGCTTGAAAATTATGATCATTTAGTTTCTATTCATTTATCTAAAGAACTGAGTGGGACTTATAAATCAGCAAAACTTGCAGCTAAAAAATTCAATGGAAAGATTACCGTTTTAGATTCTGGAAGTATTTCTTCTGGTTTAGGTATGTTAACTCTTTTAATCGCAAAAATGATTGAAAAAGGAGAAAAAATAGATTTTATTGTTGAAACAGTAAAAAAAGCTAAAAATAATTTATATTTATATTTTACAGTTAGTGATTTAACTTATTTAGAGCAAGGAGGTAGAATTGGTAAGGCAAGCTCTCTTATTGGTTCTTTGTTTAAAATCAACCCAATAATGTCTTTAAATGCCAAAACAGGTGTAGTAGAGCCAGTATCTAAAAAAAGAGGGACAGCTCGTACTCAAAAAGCAATGATTAATCAAATAAACAAAAAAATTAAAGAAAATCAAAATTGTTGGTTAGGATTTTCTCATGGAAAACGGTCTAAAGAATTAAATGAGGTTAAGGTTAAACTATTAGACAAAATAAGTGATAAAAATCTAAAAATAAAAGTTTTTGATAGTAAAGTAAGTGCCACTTTAGGCTCTCATGTAGGTCCATCTTATATGATTATTTTATTAACAGGAGATTTTTTACAGCTTTGATTATCTTTTAAAATTTAGGTATAATAATAATAAGAAAATTAAAAAAGGAGATGGGGAAATGAAAAACCTAATCTATAAAATAAAAAACTTTAAAACATTTTGTGAATTTAGTGTTCATTATGATCAAGATGCAGATATTCTTCATATTTTTGATAAGGGTTTACCAGAGAACATGACAGTAACTAATGCAGTAGGTCAGCAATTTATTAATTTTGTTTTAAGAGAATTAGATTTAGACAATCAACCAAACAATATTTGGCTATATGGTACAGATGGAATTGTTTCAGAGTTTGAAGTTGAAAATAATAGTTTTCATTTTGTTCCTGAAGATCTTGTTGCTAAAATAGGTTATAAAGAATTTGTTAACAGACTTAAAAAAATAAATTAATTTTAAATTCAACTGGAGAACTTAATTGTTCTTCAGTTTTTTGTTTTATGGGTTTTATTATGATATAATAATTACATAATATTCAATATAAGACATTTTTTTCTAGACATTTTTATAAAAAAAGACATTTAAGGAGAGGATTAAAATGAAAAAAATATTAAAAGAACACAAAAAATTATTAGATGAGTGGTTTATTTCAGAGGAAACAAATTATATTATACTTAATCATTTTGAAGACAAAAATATAGAAAAATATGCTGGCTATGTTTTAGCAATTTATAATAATGATAAACAAGTAGTAGAAATCGTAAATGCTTACATTTTATTTGCTTTTCACAAAGAACAGTTTAAAATTTCAGTAGATGATAGAACAGTTATCCCTGCTTCTGTAAACTTAACAGTTAAAGATTCAGAAATGTTAAGCAGGTTATTTAAAGTCGAAAAAGAATTTATTAATGGGAGGGAATTATAATGCAAGCAATAATTAATGGAACAAGTCTTTTTAAATCATATGCAGGTGAAGTATTTGAAATTAAAAGAGAAAAAGATGGAATATGTTCTTTAGTAGGTGTTTTTTCAGAGAACAATTTTCGTCTTTCTGAAGAAGATATTGCTAAAGAAGAGGATGGTAAAATTGAAATTCTTGAAGCTCCATATTCGAGAGATCCAGAAAGAGATTTTCTTACAGTTAAATTAGTATATTCAGTATATAAACAAGAATTTATTACATTTCTTTATAACAAGCAATCTGGTGGTTTTACTGAAGGACATTATTTTATTCCTGAAGAAACAACCTTAAAAGGAATGAAAAAAGCATTTAATGAAGCATTTAATGATTTTCTTGATAGATAATAATAACAATAGGAGGTTTTAACAATGGAAGAAACCAAAAAAAGAGCAATTAAACAATTAAAAGAAATTCGAGATACTAGTAAGTTTAATATGTTTATGGACAGACCACTAGTTATAAATTATGCCAATGAAGAAGATTGGTCTCAAGTTGAATAATAAATGAATAATATAAAAAATATAATATAATATTAGTAAAAAACAGGAGGAATAATATGAAATTAAGTCAAAAAAACATTGTTGCTAATCTGGCCTTAAACATTAAAGCAAAAGAATATAAAGAAAGCAGTTCTATGGTAACAATTAATTTAACTGATAAGTTAAAAAGCAAATCAGCTAACTATGATGTTATTGATTTTGTTTTTGATGACGAGGGCTTTTTAAAACAAATTTCTTCTGAACTCTCAAAAGAAGAAACAAAAGATGTTTTAAACCAATTAGTTGAAGATAATTATGAAAAATATAATAAATAGGAGCTGATCTAATGATTAAACAAATTGAAGAAACAGACGGTGAATGGAGAGTATATGATGACAAAACTATGATTGATTGTAAAATTATCAAAATTGAAGAATACTCCATTATTCCCGAAGATGATAAAAAAGATAAATTCCGTATAGATTTTAAAGGGAAAACTGTTGCTTCTATGATTCCGAGTTTTAAAGAAGCAAGAAAAAAAGTAGCAGAAGTAATTAAAAATCACTAAGGAGAGATATTAATGAGAAAAAATAAAACTGAAGAAGTAGTGGAAGAATTTGTTGTAGAATTAAAAGAATAAATTGAAAAAGGCAATTATACAGAAGAAGATATTGAACCATTTATTGATTTTAATTTAAGAGATGAAATAAGATCTCAACATACCGAGATATTAAAAGAAAATGCTGATTTTAATATTAGAAAACTAAGGCTTTCCAAAGAAGGAATTGAAAAGTATAATAACCTCTATGAATTAAATTTTGCTGTTTTAAAAGAAATAATTAAAAAAATGATTTTAAAAGAGTTTAATCTTTAATATAATAACTTAAGAGGAGATTAATTTCTCCTCTTAATATAAAAGGAGCTGAAAACAAATGAAGGAAACTACAAGACATATTATTCTGGCAGCAAAAAAAAGATATGATAAACAAGGTGGAATTAAAGCAGTTGTTTCTAAAATTACAGGAGTAGAGGAAAAATATTTAGAAAAAAGAGCAATAACCCATTGGTATAGAAAAGCTTGTAATGAGATGAATATTCCTAAAGATAAAATTTTAGACTCAATAATAGAAAAAACTCAAAGCTTTAGAGAATATGAAGACAATCAGGATATTATCATTGAAGCATTAAGATTACAGTTAACTTTTTTAGATGTATTAGATGAAGACGACAATGTTGTTTTAGATTTAGGGGAACCTGATATCTTCAATGATGAACTAATCGAAATTATAGGTTTTCCTCCAAATTTAACGACATTTCTAATAAATAGTGAAGGGAAAAATAATAATAAATTGAAAATTCCATTACAATTTGTTGACAGAAAAAACGGGTTTTTAAAAAATAATAATTATATCCCAATTTTAAAACTTATCTTTATAATTGAAAATGATAAGTTTGAAGGCATTAAAGCGTATGTTAAAGAAATATCAGGAAATTTAATTGATATGAATGATATTTTAAGCTATGAGGACAAAATTAAAACTTTAGATTATGTTAAAAATAATTTAAATAGAGTTAAAAAAGCATATAGTCATTTTACTGATAAAACTCTACCTATTGGTAAGGATAATATAAGCGAAATTATAAAAAAATTAGATGTTGGTAAAAATGACAACTAATATATTAAGTATAGATTGGGATTATTTTATTGATATCTCCAAAAGCGATAAAGTATTATATTTCCTAGATGGTGGAGAATATATTTCTCAATTAATGAATCAAATTTGGGTTCAGAGATATGTTTTTGAAAATAAAGATAAAATGGAAAAAGTATATATAGAAAAAGACAAAATAAATATTTTAACAGACTGGTTAAAAAAAGTTAAACCACAGTTAAAAAATACCGAACTACATGTAGCTTTGGGACATCAAGATATAGCAGGCTTAATAATGGATAAAGTTGATTTAAAAGACGATTTGAACATTATTAATATTGATGACCATTGTGATAGTTATGGAAATGAAGATATCGTTGAGGAAAAACAGGTTAATTGTGGTAATTGGGTTATTTTTTTAGAAAACAGAGGTTATAAAATGAAAATTGACTGGATACACAGGAAAGATTCTGATTTTGATAAAGAAAAGTTAAATAAAATAATTACACCAACTTTAGAATATGAAAAATTTAAATATCAAATACCAGACTACATTTTTCTTTGTAAATCTCCAGGGTTTTCTCCTCCACATTTAGATGTTGAGTTTATTACTTTATTTTCTAAAATATTTGAATATGTAAAAGAAAGCTATATCTTTACTGACGAAGTAATGCAAAATAGATATAGAGTAGTTAAAAAGATGGCTGAAGAAAAAGAGAAGGAATTAGAAAATTTAGGATTAGCAAATATTTAATATTTAAAAGATCACTCTTAATTGAGTGGTCTTTTTTTATGTTAAAAATAAAAACTTTGACATTATTTTCCTTTTGTGTTATAATATACATATAATAAATAAATTAGGAGGAAAACAAATAATGATTTCATTAAATAAAGCAACAAAAAAAGATTTTCAAAAAATTAAAGGTGTCGGAGCAAAAACTGCTCAAAACATTGTAGAGTATAGAGAAGAAAAAGGATATGTGTCATTTGAGGATCTTTCCAACATTAAAGGTGTTGGCAAAAAAACAATTACTCTAATGGAAAAAGAATTTTTTGTAGAAACTGATGTAGAAGAGGTTATTGAAGAAATAAATGAAGAAATTGAAGAAGAATTATTAAAAGAAGATAATGAAGAACAACAGGTTAAAAAAACTGTTTTGGAAAAAGAAAATAAATTGGAAGAGAAAACACCACAACTTGAAGAAAAAACTGTGGTTATTGAATTTGAGCCTGAAAAACACGATGTATTTGTGCGAGAAGAAGCTCATTTGGTAGGGGATATGAATGATTGGGATCCAGAAGATAAATCTTATCCTTTAAATTATGAAGGAGACGGAACTTGGAGTAATGTGTTTGATTTAGAAGAAGGGCTTAAATATAAGATTATGTATGATTCTAGCTCCTGGAGTGAAGATAAATATGTAGGAAATGGTTATGATAACTTTGAAGTTTAATTAATTAAAATAAACAAATATTAAAGATCACCTTATTCAAGGTGGTCTTTTTTTTATCTAAAATATGATATAATAAAGTTAATATTTACTATTTAAGACATTTTTTACATAATATTTGACAAAGGAGAGATAAAAAATGATAAAGATTGCTAAGAAAATTGCTAATGCTGGTGGTCGTTTATATTTAGTTGGAGGTGCTGTTCGGGACTTACTTTTAGGATTTGAGCCAAAAGATTTAGATTATTGTTTAACAGGATTAAATTCAAAAGAAGTTTTAAATCTTTTCCCAAAAGCTCAGTATGTTGGGAAAGATTTCGGTGTTTTTCTGATTGATGGAAATGAGGTTGCCCTTGCTAGAACAGAGAAAAAAGATGGTAAAGGATATACTGGTTTTCTTGTCAATACCCACAAAGTCTCTTTAAAAGAAGATTTAAGGAGAAGGGATTTGACTATTAATGCCATAGCAAAAGATATTTTAAACGATAAAATAGTTGATCCTTTTAAGGGACAAAAACATCTTGAAAAAGGGTTTATTACAAACACTTCGGAGAAATTTGTTGAAGATCCATTGAGGGTTTATCGTGTTGCTCGTTTTGCTGCACGATATGGTTTCAATATTGACGAAAATCTTGTTTTAATCTGTCGAGCTATGACTATGACAGCAGAGTTTAATACCCTTTCAGAAGATAGAGTATTTGATGAACTAAGAAAAGGATTATCTGACAAAAATCCTGACTTATTTATTAAATATCTTCAAAAACTAAGGGTTTTAAAAGCTCATTTTCCAGAATTGGATAAATTAGCTTCTGTTCCAGAAATGGAAGAATATCATATTCACGACAATAGTCTTGATCATATTGTTTTAACTTTAAAAAATATAAAAAAGTTAAATGATAAGCCAAATGTTAGATTTGCTATGCTTATGCACGATATTGGCAAACTCAACACTCAAAAACATTGGCCACATCATTATGGTCATGCTAAATTAGGGCTTAATATTTTAGATAGCATTGCTTCTAAAAATAAGTTTCCTAACAAATGGATTCGATCAGCTCAACTGGTTATTCGCAATCATATGAAAATGAAGGATTGGAATAAATTAAAACCAGGTACAATTGTTAAATTATTTGTAAATATTAAAAAATCCCCATTATCTGCAAAAGATTTTATTGATTGTATAAAAGCTGACAATTCTTGTGGTAGTGGTAGCTCAAAAGACTATCAGGACTTTTTAGATTTATATCAATCAATGTTTAAGACTATTACAGGGGATTTGGTTGACATGGATAAGTTTAAGGGTCCACAAATAGGACAGCGATTACATCAACTTCGTTGCCAGTATATAGCTAAGAAAAGACAGGGTTAATCCCCTGTTCTTTTTTTGTCTAAAAAACTATATATGGTATAATTAATATATAAATATAAATATATGACATTTTAATAAAATATTTACAAAAAAGAAGATTTTTAAGACAAATTTAATTAAAATCAAAATTAAAGGAGAGATATTATGCCAGAAGTCAGATATTTACCAGCAGCAATTGCAAAAAAGAAGAAAAAACTTATTAGAATAGCTGAAGAAAAAGGGATTTATGAGAATTTTGGTCAAAAAGAAGTTCGAGAACTTCGTGATAAATATGATATTTACAAACAACTTGAAGATGGAAGATATGCTGGTGATTTAATTACAAGTTTTAGCGATTGGTGTGCTACTTATAACGGTTAAAATAATATCAAAACAATATAAATTAAAGGAGTGATAATAATGGACATGAAAACAAAAATCAATAAAGAGGTCGAGTTAGTTGCTAAAGAATTAAAAACAACAGAATATTTGGATAGAGATAACTTCATTGAAGATAGATTGTCAGATTTTGTAGCTGATAATAGTTATGAAATTGTTCAGGCATTATCTAACAGGGGAGTAACTGGATTAAATAATGCAAACAATCATATTGTTGACTATATTGATGTTGCAAATCTAATTTCTGATTTAGCAGCTAAGTTAATGATTAGAGAAGTTTTAAAGATATACAATAACTAGAAAATTGAACTATAAAAAGAAAATGATAAAAAGAACAGAAAAAGAATTGGAAGATTGTCTTGACAAATTAAATTAATATTATATTTTTAAAGAAATCACTCTTAAATGAGTGGTTTCTTTTTATTTTTATTCATATTTGTGTTATAATAAATGTATATTAAAACAATATCTGACATTTTTATTAATATTAAACAAAAAGGAGAGATAATTCATGAAAGAATTAAAGAAAGATTTTATTAAAAAAAGAGAATACTTTCAAAAAAGAGATGATGAAATTAAAAAAGAGATAGAAAAATTAGAAAAAGAATTAAATCAATTAGAAAACCCCTACTGGTTTGATGATTTAGTTAAACCACTAATGAAAAAAATTGTAGATAAAGTTGATAAATTCAATTACAGTAGGTATTTAGGTCCTTCAGGATTAAGAAGTTCAGTTGTTTTAGTTTTTGCTGAAAAGAAAGAGTATGTCGATAACTTAATGGATTATCCTAATAAAAATTACTCAATATGTATTTTTCCAAACGATTTGGATAATGTAAGCTTTAATTATTATACTAATGAAAAAGCCGAAACACAAAATAAAAAAGGAACTATTGCAGAAATGAATGGAATGAACAATGCTACTGAAATTTTACCAGAAGATATTGACGAGATTATTGAGTTAATTTTAGATTCTAAAATATAAAACAGTTTATAAAAGGAGAGATATGATGAGACTTAAAACTAAAACTAGAGAAGAGTTAAAGGAGTTAATTGACTATTCAAAGATTGATAATTCCCCTTTAAAGAATATTTCTTCTGAAATTAAGGATGCTGAGGATATAAGGAATGGTTTATATTATCATATATATCATAGTTTAGATTACATTAATACTAGAGATGATGAACTTAATTTACTGGATGGAATAATGGTTTATGCTATTAAGTTTGGAGATATTCTTACTCCAGCAATAGCATATAAAAACCGTGATTATATTTCAAAACTTTTAGATAGAATTATAGGAGAAGAAATAGGTTATTATGACAAAAAGGAGGACAATATGAAACCAGATATTTACAAACAAGAAGTTAATATCGATCCAGATCTAGAAGAACTTGTTGATTTCTTTAAAGAGGTTACTGCAAAATATAAACTAGAGAATGATCCTTATTATATTTTTAGCAGGTTTGTCAATGAATTTCTACCAGAAGTTGAAGATTATGGCTGGTTAATTTTAACTAAACCAACTATTACTATATCCTACAATCATGATTTAGATCACAATAATGACGGTATGAATGGTTTTTACATTTATGAAATGGGAGAAAATAAAGAAAAACAGAAAGTTATTGATGCCATAGATAATGTTGAAGAGTCCTTAATTGAACTTGAAGAAAAGATTGTAAAACTAGAGGATAGAAATGAAAACCAATTTAAACAATTACAGAGGGCATTTTCAATGAATGATTTTCCAATGGATATACATGATTTAAGATATACATTAAAAAATACAAAATCAACCTTTAAAGAAAATAATTCTATAAAGGAAAAACTTCAATCCGTTTCAAATGATCCTCTTAATCTTTTATGTGATAATAGAGGTATTTATAAAAATAACTATGATAAGGTTATTGACACCAAAGAAGTTAAAGTTTATATGACAAAAACCATATTTTCTCATAATAATTTAGATTATAAGGTTATTTTTCAAATGTACCTTGAGGAAGAATTTGACTATCAAAATGGTTATGCAGAAATTTCTATTATTCCATTTTATATGTCAAGGGATGATCAAATCCAATTAATTAAAAATGGTGAATACTTTACATTTTATAAAGAAAATATGTTAAAAAAAGATGATTTCGTCAATCGAAGAAGAGAAAGGCTTAGAAAAGCTTATTTTACTATCACTGAAGAACCCTTACCAGTTATGGCTATTAACTATTTAAAACAATACAATTAAAAAAAATAAAACTAGGAGGAAACAATATGAACTTTAACATTAAAGGATTTCATTTAAGAAACAGAGTAGATTATAGAGGACACGAAGGAGAACCATTAGCTCAAGCTGATCTTTATTTGAAAGAACCTGGAAAAAGAGTTGAGAAGGTCGGTTTTCTTTCAGATGGTGATTGGGGTGGTCCAATAGTAGAAAAGTTTAATTCTAAAGAAGTTGAAAAGAAATATGAAAAAGTAGCTGAAGAAATTTATGGAGATAGGAAAAGTCTTTTTGACGAAAGAGAGTTTATGTTTAATGAACTATTTTCATTATTAAGCATAGAAACTGCTTTAAGAAAAGGCTATAAGGTTTCAGAAATAAAAGAACTATCAATTATATTTTGTTTTCAAAACCAAGATAATATACATCCTGGAACAACCTTTTACGATGACGAATTTTATAAAGAATATCCAATAACTGATACTGGAACTTATGATAGTGATGGTTACTATAAATATAAAGGAAAGAATATTGATAAATTCATAAGAGAAGTGGTCGAAAAGAAGGAAGAATATTATCGAGTTGTAAAAGCAAAAAATTTAATAGATGGTAATCTTGAACCATTAAAGAAGAAAAATATTAAAGTAAAATAAATTTAAAATTATATCCTTATGGATAGTCTTTTTTTTATTTCCAATTTATGCTATAATTAATTTATCAATAATATAAATGACATTTTTACAAAAAATTGACAAAAAGGAGTTTAAAATATGCCAAAAAAATATCAAAGATTATTAGATCGTAGAGAAGAATGTATAAAAAAATATAAAGAAACAAATAAAACTGAATATTTAAAAGAAGATGATGCTATTTTGCACTTTTTAGGAGCTGGAGGAAAAGAACATTATGAGTTTATAGTTGATTTTTGTAATAAAAACAATTTTTCTTTTGTTTATGATATTGGAGCAGCTTACGGACATCAATCAGAAGTTTTTTTTAAAAACCACAAAAATATTGAATATGTGGGGATTGAAGCTTCAATTGATGGAAAAGAGTGGCTTTGGAATAATGATCAGTATGCTTATTTTGAGAATGAATACCCCTGTAAATTACACAAAGCAGATAAAGATTTAGCTGTTTCCGTTTTATGTTTAGGTTGGAACTGTTATCTATCTGAAGGGGAGAAAACGCTAAATGAGCAGTTTAAAGCTCTCTCAAGAGATTTTAAACAGGCTCTTATTTATGCTCCAAAACATATTTTGCCAACAGTCAAAAAATATTTTAACGAAGTTGAAACATTACCTATTGAAGATGATATAGATTTTATTTATATGAAAAACTAGGAGGAATAAAAAATGAAAATCAAACTAGAAAACAGTCCAAAATTTAAAAAAATTGACAAAAATACTTATATGTATAATCAACTGTTTCAAGCTATGAAAAGTCTTTTTAAAATAGTAGTTATAGAAAACGATGAAACAATAGAAATAGGAGTTATTCCTGAAGAGTTAGGTTTTAACACTTCTAAACATTTCAACATTAATAAAAGCGATGAGAGTTACTACAAAAAACTTGTTAATAATGTCTATTGTCCAATTAAAAAAATATCAGGAAATATTGATATTGAAAAAGCTATCTTAAAAACAAGTTTAACTACAGAATCACTTAAATTGTTAATAGAATGTACAATATAGGAGATGAGATTAATGAAAAATAATAATAAAAAAGAATGTCCAAAAAAATATAGTAGTTTTCAAGACTGTTTAAGAAAAGAAGCTCCATTTAAAAGTTATTCTGGAAAAGAACAGTATTGCTCTGATGAAACCTGTCCATATTCACACCACAAACCGAGAAGAAAATTAAAAAAAGAAGACTCTGATGCAATAAAACCATATAAAACTATTGTTTACTTTGAAATAAGTTGTGGTCCTAATACTGAAGTGGAATATGAAGGTTTTGTAAGTGAAGAACAAATCCAAAAAGATTATGAGGATTGGCTGGATAGATATATTTATTCAACTCCTTCCTATGTTCAAAGAGGAGAAATAGTGGATTAAATAACAATATAAAGGAGATATAGCAATGAAAATAAAAAATTGCCCTCACGGTTATTATGACTTTGAAGAATGTCAGGAGTTGCTTTTTTGTACTGAAGATTTTTGTTCAGACGAGGTTTGTCCTTATGCAGAAGATGAGGATAGACAATGGTTAAAAGAAAAAGAACCCTGGTTATTTAAGGAATATAATAATTCAAATATAGTGGAAAATAAAGAAAATACTGCAATTGAAGATATAAATATAGAAATTAAAACAAGTTATTTTGCCAACTATAAACAAGACAATGCTGTATCAATAGCATTTTCAACACCTAATTGGTTTAAGGGAGAAAAATATAAAAAATTAGCTCCTCCTAAAAAACTATTATTTGATTATAAATCTGGATTAGTTAACGAAAAAGAATATAGAGAGATTTATTTAAAAGAGGTTTTAAATAAGCTCAATCCAAGTGAAATTGCCAAAGAGTTAAACAATAAAGTTCTTTTATGTTACGAAAAATCAGAAGATTTTTGTCATAGAAGATTAGCTGCTGAATGGTTAGAAGATAATTTAGATATTAAAGTAAAAGAAGTTGGAGTAAATAAAGTTAAGTTTGTTCAAGAAACTTTATTTTAAAAAATCAAACAAAATAGGAGTGGTAAAAATGGAAAATAATTATATTGAAAATGGTTGTCCTAAATGTGGAAATGAACTAGAATATAGAGGTTCTTCAGAATATGAATATGGTGGTCCTAACTATAACTTCTGGAACTGCACGAATGAAAATTGTAAAGCAAAATTTAAAAGCGAAACTGTTGAAGTAATTACTGAAGAAATATAAAAAAAAATATAAAAGGAGATGTCAAATTATGATTAAAGGGAAAAATGCACTAGAAGGTTGTCTTAAATGTGGTAGAGATTTAGAGTATAAAAGAGATACTCACGAGTCAAGTCTTGGATATAGAGCACCAGTAGATGAAATTTGGGAATGTAGTAAGTGTCAAGCAGAATTTAGAATTGCCAGAAAGCCTATTATTTTAGAAGAAATTAATAAAAAAGAAAATAAAAAAATTGATACCGAAATGTTAATTATGGAAGACTTTGAAAAGGGTTTAATTTTAATTCTAAATACTGATGACCTTGAAGTCTGGCTGTATGATAAAGTTTTTGAAAGTAATAATAAACAATATCAATTAGCAGAAGTATTTAGATTTGAGGATAATAACTATAATAATTGTAGGATTGAAATACACCTACTTCCATTAAACCCTTCTGATTATCATTTAAAACTAGCAAAACAAATTGTTGGGTTAGAAAATGAATTAAAAAATGAAGATATAAGAAAAGATAAAGAAAACCTATTTCGCCTTTTAATCGGCACAGATTATTCTCATATTTATGATAGAGAAAGTGAACATGATATGCAGGGAAGTGTTGGTTTAAGAGGAGCTCAAATATCTGCTAGATTTAAAGCTGTTATTGACGAAGTGAAAAATAGCAATAAACTTGAAAATTTCTTTCCCGATGAGTTTTCCGACCGTTTAGAATATTAGAAAGGAGTAAATATGCCACAGTATTATAAAGAATTATTAATGTTAGCTTTTAAATTCTATTATATCGGCTGTATTACTGCTCTAGTTATTTTTGTAATTAGGATAGCAACGGATAAAAAGTTTTTAAATGGTATGGTAGATATTTTAAATCCAGTAAAAAATAGACCTGGTATATCTATTGTTGTTTTGTACGGTATTGTTAGAATGGTTCTAAGAAGCTGGATATCAGTTGTAATATATCTTTCAAAAATTACTTTTAAAGAAGGTGGTAATGATTAGACAAACAAGTTCCGATCAAAAAGATAATTTTTTGAAACACAATGGTCCTTTTAGAATACAATCTTCTGACAGAGACAAAGAACTAATAGAAACAATAGAAATAAAACCCGAAAAATTAAATTAGTTTTAAATTAGCCTGCTCAATTAAGAGCAGGTTTTTCTTTAATTAATTTTAAAAATATAGTATAATAAAGTTAATATAATAAATATAAGACATTAAAGGAAAATAAAGGAGAGATTAAAAATGGATAAAATAGTGCAAAGTTATAATTTTGGTTTTGAAGAAGAAATGATTAATGATGTCAGCTTCTCCCACCAAATCAAAGACAAGATTTGGAAGGAGCTTGCTAAGTAATAAATAATACTCGGTATTATCTATTAACAAGATTTCATACCTTCTTAAACCCACATATGGTTGATTCAGGATTAAGAAAGTTATAGGATGGCTGACTCATTGTTCACCCTATCCATTATATTAAAATATAATGGGTTGTAGATTGCTCTACAAACTGTATTTAACAGTTATAATATTAAGCTGTTTTATCAATTAGATCATTATATTTATTCTTACCTAACTTAGCGATATTAATACTGGCATTTGTATCAGCATTAAACTTGTGTCCATTAGGACATTCAAATAAATCCTGTGTTTCCCTTAAACCTTTGTGGCTACAGACATGACATTTTTGAGAAGTATTATAAGCTTTAACATCTATAACAGGCAAATTATTAAGATTAGCTTTGTGTTTAACAAATTGTTTAAGTTGATAATAAGCCCAACTATTTTTTTCATAGTTGTTTAAACTATTATTTGTGGTAATGTTCTTCCTAATATTTTTTAGATCTTCAAATACAATAGTTGAATTATATTTTTTAGCAATTTTTATTATCTTATTGGCTATTAACCAGTTAGTTTCTTTGGTAATCCTATTTTCAGCAATAAGAGTTGTCTTAATACTATCAGATTTTTTAGACAAAGATTTTCTTTTATCCTTATACCTCATACGCTTAAATCTTAATTCTTTGCCAGATAAATGTTCTGTATGCAAAATAGTTTCTTTATCGCTTATAACACTAATTGTTGCCAGATTAATTATTCCTAAGTCAACACCCATATAACTGTTAGTTTCTTTAATATTAACTTCATAACTAACCACAAAATTAAGATACCATTCACCATTTTGTTTATATAACTCTGCTGTTTTAAGAGAATACTTATTATTATTTAAATAATTTAAATGGTATTCACTTAAACAGATAGGTATATATACATTATTATATGGTTCAATATTAATCTTAATTATATTTGTACCATTACCTTTTCTAATTAATTTAAAACTTTTGTCTTTCACCAGATCAACTGGTGCCTGATAATTAAATTTAATATTATTTCTAAACTTTTTATTACAGGATTTATATGATTCAATAGCTTTGCGATTCGCTTCAGCAGCAACCTGTGAAGGTAAGTTATAATTATTCCTTAATACACGATAAACTTCTTTATGAGATCGAGTGTAAGAAGTAAAGCCCCAATGTTTGACTATTTTAAGAGCTGAACGAATTGCTTTATTCCAATTATTAGATAACTTATTTAGTTCAGCTCGTTTTCTATTAGTGGGTTGATATAATTTAATATGATGTAGAGTTATATATTCTTTACTCATTTGAATCATTCTTTTTATCATAGTATTGGAATAAAATATATCTAATCATTTCAGATATACCAATACCTTTTTCATTAGCTTCTTTGTCCAATTGATCCCTTAATTCTTTAGATAAAGATATTTGTGTTCGTTCCATATTATTATCACCTCTTGATACTATTATATCACAATATGGTGTAATAATGAAGTGTTAAATGATGTTTTATTTGTTTTTTTAATGAAAAAACCGTAGCAATTCCTCTCCTACTAAATCAGAGTGAAGATTTAGAAGGAGTTTCCTTGCTACACTTTGATGAATCAACAATGTTATCTATGCTTGAAGAAGATTTACAGGATTTCTTAAGAGAATCTCCCTGGCAAATTGAAGAATCAGATATTGAAGATTTTAAGGTAGAAATAAGAAAAAAATAAAAGAAGTTTTAAATTATAGAGATTACCTTAACGGGTAGTCTCTTTTTTATTTGATTTAATGTTAATTTATGTTATAATAAGAATATATTTAAAAATTTAAGACAAAAAGGAAATTAAAAGGAGAGATAAAATATTATGACCCTATTAAAAAACACACACGAGTTAGAAACAGAAAATTTAAAAATGATTCTTAGAGACCCTAACAAAAGTAGTTATGATGATTGTTCAATAAAAATTTTTGGTTTTTATAAGAAAGAAGATCCAACAGTAGTCTATTATTTAAACTATTTAGGATATGGAACAGAAAAACTACAAGAAGATGCTAAAGAAAAAGGTATTAAATTAGTAGAAACTTATGAGAAGGTATATTATATCTTGAAAAAAAACATTTTACAATTACTTGAGAAAAAATTAAACAATAATTTAACCGATTATTCAGTTTATGATTGGGATAATCCTCAAGAATGGAAGTTAGGATATCAAACTAAAGATTTATTGCCGAGTATCATTAAATATTATGATATTGAAAATCTATTAACAGAAGAAAATATTAGTATTAACTTAAGAGATCGTGATAATTATATTTTAGATTTCAATTTATCTAATTTTGATATAGATAAAATTAACTATATTGGAGTAGAAGAACTCCCATTACTAGATATTGTTATTCGAGAATGGGATTATAAACAAATCCTGATTGCTAAACAGTTTACAGAAAATACAGCACCCCAGGTTGTATATAATATTTTTGCACTAAATGAATGGTTTAAAGGTAAAAAATCAGTCTGGTTAGTTTTAGAAAATGGTGAAAAATATAAATTTAAAAGTAATCGTGGATATGAACCTAAATTTCAACACATATTTACCTATAGTAGTTCTGAAAATGAATATGTGGTGAATGATAGTTATTATTTCAACCATAAATTAGGTAGATATTATGACTTATCAGAAGTTAAAGGGTTTAAATATAATAGCGATTTTTACCCGATTAATGAAGAAGATTTTGAAATACCAGAATTTTAATATAAGAAAGTTTAGAGACTGCCTTAATTGGTGGTCTCTTTTTTTATAAAACTATTTAACTAAATGTAAATTTATGTTATTATAAGAATATATTGATAATTTAAGATAAATAGGTTTTTAAAATTTAAGGAGGAATATATTATGCAATTTACTACTAAAGCAATAAATCAACTTGAAGAATATTCAAATAAGCCACATTTTCTAGGATTTCGTAAAGAAGCTTTTTTTGAAAATGATCGTTCAGAGTTGAAAGCTGATGGATTTGTTGAACCTCTTATTGAAAACAAACATAATCATTCCCGTACTTACAAAGCTAAAAATCATCCTAAGACTCCTGGAAGAAATCCAGATTGGATGGATGTTGTAGAAGTTGACGAGTTAACTTTTGAAAAAGGTATTGTAACTAAGTTAGCTTCTGAAATTTATCAAAACTAATATTCCTATCAAGAACCCTTTAACCAGGGTTCTTTTTTTGCTTTTATAGTTAAAAAATGGTATTATAAGAATATAATAACTAATCAAAGACATTTTCTAAAATATGAAAGGAAGGTTTAATTATTGACATTAAATTTTAAAGTCTTTTATATTTCTGGTTGTATCTTTAACGGCGTTAAAATGATTTATGATTTTTATGTTGCAGAAGATGATGATAAGGATTTACAAAAAATCAAAGAAAAATTGTCGCCCTACCCAAAAGAATTATAAGCCATAATGATATTTCTTACTATAGCAATAGGTATAGCAGGCAGTTGGTTTGTAGAAACATATTTTTTAGCTGACAAAATAATAAAAAAATTAATAATAAAGGAGAAGATAAAAATGAATGATAACCCCAAAACAATTAAAGGTATTGTAGATAAAATTTTTGAAGAAGACAGTTGTAAACCAACTACCCTAGATAAACTAGATAGTATCTTAGAAGTATTACAAACTTCCAGTAGTGATTTAACCCTACCAGAAGGAAAAGATCCCGTTGCAGACGCTAGAGAAATATTATTGGAAGTTGAAAAAGAAGTAAAAGAACTAATTGAATTTAAAAACAAAACACTCAACAAATAAAAAAACTTACAACAAAGGAGATAATAATAATGACAGAAAAA
>Ga0163219_100107_pt1 | contig 20958 bp, 17 predicted proteins | sample MSEWel2016_04_06_FD_113150 | JGI IMG/M metagenome (GOLD analysis project Ga0163219, IMG submission 113150) | Subsurface microbial communities from deep shales in West Virginia, USA - MSEEL Well Study Marcellus 3H_2016_04_06 ...
CCAGGATATTTAATCTTAACATAGGGGACATTATGAAAGTGTAGCTACAGAACAATGAAAAAAATCTGAGCTAAGGCCTATGAATCCTTAGTTTCTCATAGTAAGTTCCGTTGTAACGAACTGCGCCGCCAAACTTCACATAATCTTCCTGGGCTTCCTGAGCTTGCAATGCCCCGTGGGTTAGAAGTCCTCCTACGGCAAAAATCGTAAATAATACTTTCTTCATAATTTTCAATCGTTTAAATTTTTAGATTAAACTTTTTTCTAATTATTCGTAATCTTCCCGGCTTAAAATCCGGGCAAACATATTTCAAAAAAACTGCTTCACACTTATCCTGACTGTGTAACAGCAGCTCCATCGTTTCGTCCGAAACACTCATTCATGTTTAAGCCTCCTTAAAAACGGCATCACTCCTCTTGTTCAAAAAATCTGACACTCCGCAATTTAAGAACAATAAAACAAGGCTATAGTTTAAAGTAGCCCTTTTATCATTAGAGATTGCTTCCGGCATGACCCTCGCAATGTCAGAACCGAAGGATGACCAGGAGGAGTTTGGCAGATAGCAGGGCGGAGAAGCCGTCCTGCCATCTGCCAAACTCCTCCGTATAAAAATAAAAGAGCGTCATTGCGAGGGCCCGGCCCGAAGCAATCTCAAAAACAAACACTCTACTACAAACGCAAGCCAGCCACAACGATTTATAAATAAGGACTTTGTGTGTCTTCGCTAAAATATTTTCAGCAGACCACTTTCTTAAATAAACCATTTAAATCCCTAATAGTCAAGGCAAATTTTTCAGCAGGACAAAACAAATTAAGTTTGATGAATCATTATTCATCAAAAAAATAATTCTGTTTTATTTTTTAAAACGTAATTATATTCTGTACCAACGAAAACAAAAGGAACTAAGAACCAGAAAAGGCGCATAAAACAGGTGCAAATATATGGTTTTCTCAATACACTTCCAAATAGTTTCTATAGAACCTGTTTGTTTGAATTATATGTGACGGTTCAACAAAAACAGATAAAAATTCGGGAAAACATAAAAAAGCATGACTTTTGCGAAGGATAATTCACTGAACTTGTTATTTTTGATTTCCCAAATTAATCGTCAAACCAACCCATCATGAGAAAAAAGGAAAACAAAAAGCAGCAAAACACCCCCTTAGAGAAACACAATTCCTTTCTCAACAAAAATAATCATACGATAATCACAGTCGCCTTAGTGATTTATCTACTATTGAGTTTTCTCACATTCAACCTGCGGATTAGCGAAGGTGGTGATGACAGTGCCTACATTATCCGGGCATTGCAGTTACTGGAAGAAGGTCGGTTCCCAAAATTCCAGGGCCCCCTGTACCCGACTGTTCTTTCGGGATTTGTGGCCATCTGCGGCCTGAGTACGGTTGCTCTAAAAATATCTTCATGGGTCTTTTTAAGCCTATCCCTCTTTCTATTATGGCGGACTTTTTCAAAAAGAGTCTCCCCCGTTTCACTCGCAGGAACTATTTTTATCCTGATTGTCAACCATCACTTCCTTTACTTTGGAAGCCAAACCTATTCCGAAGCATTCTTCATGGCCCTGCAGGGAAGTTTTCTGCTTTATATGTTCCACACCATCGAATGGCAAAAACAGCACCCGATAAAAATCAATCAAACTGCAATTCTGGCCCTCTTATTGGTTTCATTGTATCTTACCAGAACAGTTGCTCTGGTAGCAACCCCTGCTGTGTTAATTTATTTCGCCATTCAAAAGCAAAAAAGAGCTCTGTTATTCACAACCCTTTTTGTTACCATTTTTATATGCGCTTATTTTCTTTTTTTAAATTTTCTAATAGACGATGGAAATACAAGCAGTGACCAGTTAACCACCCTGCTTCAAAAGCACCCCTACGATAAAAGTCAGGGAATGGAAACGCTCCCGGGATTCATTTTAAGATTCTGGGAAAACTCTAAAACCTATTTATCCAAACACTTTTTCATTCTCACCGGATTCAAACCGGCTATGTCGCTTTCAAAACCGGCTCTTCCGGCAATTATTCTTTATTTGTTATTCCTTTGGGGCATCATTCGATCCCATAGAAAGAACCATCAATTTCTATTTTTCACAGGGATTTATATCGCATTGTCAGTGGGGCTTACCTTCGTTGCCCTTCAACCTCTCTGGGATCAGGTAAGATTAATCATCCCTTTTTTCCCTCTGATACTGATTTTCTTTCTGGAGACCATCCTGGATTTTGCGAAAAGTAAGGAGCGCAGCTGGTTGCAACGCCTCTCCCTTTCACTGATTGCAGCAGCCATCGTTCTTTCTGCAGTTCAAACCATCAGGCAAACTGATTTCTCTACGGTTTTCAGAAATATCAAAGGAGAGAAACTTTACGGCTACACACCCGACTGGCAGAATTACCTTAGAATGTCAGAATATATCGCCAAAGAATTACCTGATGATACATTCGTTGCCTGTCGGAAACCAAATATGGCCAGGTTACATTCGGGTGGGAAAAAGTTTTTTGGAATTTACTCCATCAATTCAGATAGCCCGGACACACTGTTAATGAAGCTCTACCAAAGAGAAGTCACCCATATCATGGTGGCATCACTTCGTAAAAACCCACGAATAAAATCCGGGCAGGTGATCAATACCATCCACAGATATATATCGGTGATAGCGAAGAAATATCCCAACACTTTTATCCTGAAAAAGCAAATTGGCAGTGATGAGAAAGCATGGCTGTTTGAAATCGACTACAACAATTTCCTGATAAACAAACCGGCTTTAAACGAAAAAAATTACCAGTCGCAATAAAATGAATCATATTCTTGAATACTATAATAAAGCAGCCAAAAACTGGCCAAAATACAGGCGTAAGAAATCGTATTACTGGGAAAATATCACCCGGTTTTGCAATTATTTCATTCCCCGGCAACACAAAGTATTGGAAATAGGCTGTGCCACAGGAGAACTGTTAAACAACCTTGAAGCAACCACTAAAACCGGAATCGATTTTAGTCCGGAAATGATTAATATAGCCCGGGCTCAGTTCCCGCACATTCATTTTCACACCATGCGAGCAGAGGAGATAAGTTTGCCGGAAAGATACGATACCATCATTCTTTCCAATCTGGCAGGTGTTTTACCGGATGTGGAAAAAGTCTTTCATGAACTCAACAAAGTAAGTCATTCAGGCACCAGAATTATTGTAACCTACTACAACCGATTGTGGGAACCGATTTTGCGTTTGGCAGAAACCCTTCATTTAAAACGCAAATCCCCGCTTCAAAACTGGCTGTCCACCAATGACCTAAAAAACCTGCTCTATCTCGCGGGATTCGAAACATACAGGGTCAACAAAAATATGCTGATCCCTTTTTATATTCCGGGGATATCATGGTTCTTTAACCGCATTATTTCCAGACTTCCGATTATAAGACACCTGTCCCTTAACAATTATCTTTTTGCACGTCCTTTCCCCGATGAAAGTCAACCCAAAACCGAGGCATCAACAAGTATTATTATTCCTGCACGAAACGAAGCCGGAAACATAGAAGATGCCATCCGGCGCATTCCCCATTTTGGGAAAAAGGCAGAGATCATTTTTGTAGAAGGTAATTCAACCGATAATACCTGGGCCGTTATTCAGGAAATGCAGAAAAAATATGCCTCAGAGTGCAACATAAAAATACTTCAGCAACCGGGAAAAGGAAAAGGAGACGCAGTTAGAGCAGGTTTCAGGGAAGCCTCGGGCGAAATACTCATGATTCTGGATGCCGACCTTACCGTGCCTCCCGAAGATCTGCCCCGGTTTTACAACGCACTGACCAGCCGGAAGGGTGATTTCATAAATGGTGTTCGACTGGTTTATCCCATGGAGAAAAATGCCATGCGACCGCTCAATACGGTAGGGAATTACTTCTTCAGCATGCTGTTTTCATGGCTGCTTGAGCAACCGATAAAAGATACACTTTGCGGAACCAAAGTCATGTTCAAATCGGATTATCAGAAACTATCAGATAACCGTGCGTTTTTTGGAGAATTTGATCCTTTTGGCGATTTCGACTTGTTGTTCGGAGCATTCAAATTGAATCTGAAAATTATTGACCTTCCCATCAGGTATCAGGAACGAAAATACGGAAATACCAACATCAGCCGATTCTCACACGGACTTATCCTGCTAAAAATGGCGGCATTTGCTGCAGGGAAAATTAAGTTCTGGTAAGCAACATTATTATGATAGAACCATTAATAAAGGATGACAGGCGTTTAAGCATAATTAAACTATAGCCAATCCAAACAGAATACTGATTAAACAATGTATGGAAATTGGTGTTCTGACTATTTTTTAAGATTTTTACAACCTAAATTCATCCCGTTAAAAGAGGGATTTTTAAGCAGTCCTATTAATTTGAATTGGAAAATCAGGAATCATGCAAAAAACAGCACTTTTCCCCGGGTCGTTTGATCCTTTCACTGTCGGGCACGAGGATATTGTTCGGCGTGCATTGTCACTATTCGACAAAATCTTTATCGCGATTGGATTCAATGCCAACAAAAAAGATTTTTTCCCGGTAAAACAAAGAGTGGAATGGGTTCGGTCGGTTTTCCAGGATAAGAAAGCCATTGAGGTGGTCACTTACGAAGGGTTAACCGTTGATTTTGCCAAAGAACTGGACTGCGGTTTTATACTCAGAGGTATCCGTACCTCCGCCGACTTTGAGTATGAACGTGCCATTGCACAGGTAAACAAATCCATGTCGGGAATTGACACCGTATTTCTATTGACTTCCCCCGAACACACACCAGTCAACTCCTCTATTGTCCGGGATATCCTGAAACATGGTGGAGACGCTTCCAAGTTTATTCCTGAGAAAATAAAAATTCAGGTGGCACGAGTAAGCCGGGAGCAATAATCGAATTGGCACGATTCATGTTTTCAATTGACCGCAAAAAAAAGCTTAAACGCAGAGACGTTATGACGCAAAGCTATTATTATGAATAAGTTGGGGCCTTCCTGTCTGAATTTGTAATAGATTGGTTTTCAGCTATTTATAATTCAGGAGCTTTTGGATAACGGAATAATGTGTTTCAACACCCATAAAAACAGTTAATGAATTCGCATAAAAAAATCAAGTTCATCATTTTAACAAGTCTCCTTCTGTGCGTCACCATCTTTAGTGGCAATGCACAACAACAGACTACACAGGTTTTCGGCCATGCTCCAGAATACAAAAATATGGGGTTGGTATTTCAACAATATCAAAACTATCTGAATTTTGAGGGAGAGGAATTATTTTCACTCCAGGTTGATTCTTTAGGTTTTTTTTCTTTTGATTTATCCCTGAAAGAAACGACTTATGCCTTTGCAGACCTGGGAAGCTACCGTGGATTCATTTATCTTAGTCCCGGACAACAATATGAACTCAAGCTTCCTCCCTTTAATGCCATTCCTCAGTCCCAACGGTTAAATCCCTTTTTTCAACGCGAACCCATCTCAATTGGCATCCTCAACAAGGACAGCAACGACCTGAATGCTCAAATACGCAATTTCGATGATGCCTTTTATCACGAACTCGATTCAAAGGCCATGCGGCTAATGGCATCCAAAAACAAGCAGGCAGTTGCGGCAATAATCGACTCCCTTGAAATCCGCTTTCCCGGCAGCACCAATCCCTATTTCCAAAGTCACAAAGAATACAGATATGCCCGTTTGGAAATGCTCACAAGCCGAAATCCGGAGAAAGAAATCATTCATAAATATTTTTCTTCCCGTCCGGTTCATTTTAATCTTCCTGCATATTGGGAGACATTCAGAGACGTTTTCAGAGGGTTCGGGCGCAAAACCCTGGAGAAAGACTTCACCCCGCCTCTCACTTTTAATAAAACAGTTCAGTTAATTCAACAAGACACCACTTACCGGCGACGCGATGTTTCAGAGCTTATGTCTTTGTGGACGATTTATCAGAGTTATCATGAAAAACTGTTGCCCCCGCAAAGAGCATTGCAACTACTTCAGGAAACATCTGACAGTGCCCACACAGAAGCAATAAAAACGACAGCCCGCACTCTTTACAAAAAGATTGCCGCCTTACAACCAGGATCTGCCGCTCCTGATTTTTCACTGATGGACTTCCATCGCAAAGAATACAATCTGGAAGACTTCAGGGGGAAATTCGTCTATTTGAACTTCATGCACAGCGAAAATCACAATTGCCTGCAGGAACTCAGATTGCTGCCGCGTATTTTTAAAACATTCAGGAAAGATTTAGAAATCGTCACCATTCTGACGGATGACAATTATGAAAAAGCGGCAAGCTTTGTAGCAGACGCCGATTACCCATGGACGTTTCTTCATTTCGGGATGAATGCCAATGTATTAAGAAAATACAATATCAAGGCGGTTCCTCAATATTACCTCATTAATCCCGAGGGAAAATTGATTCTTTCTCCGGCACCCGCACCCGGAGAAAACTTCCATGACCACTTCATCAAACAATATCGTGATTATCAACACGAACAGCAAAGAAAAGAACAACCCAAAAGGGAATCTATTTTTGGCCCCTGATTGACACCTTTATCTTTTCCCAAAGACAACATAAAGCAACCTCCACACTTTTTTTGATGAATGAGCTGTTTGTGAATATAAAAGTACACTTTACACAACTAAATAATTGCAGTTTTCATTAAGTTTTTTATTAGGTTTGTAAAGAAGTGCTTTTTTTACTTAAAACGGGGGTCGAATTTAGGGTTTCACAATGGACAAACTTAAAATACTTTTCTCAACTCTCATTTATTTGAGTCTGTCATTTAGCACCAGCGCTCAGAACGGACTCGATGCAGAGATCATCAGTGGCAATATTGATGTTTGCGATTCAGAATCAGTCGCGGTGAACCTTGACATACAATTTTCCGGCGAAACACCTTTTAAATTCAAAATACGTTTATTTCCCGGTGCCATTACATTTTCTGCAGATTACATATACAGCGACGATCTGGATGTAAATGGAATTTATCACTATTCAACCAACATTTCTTTATCAATACCCGAGGGACAAAACAATGCCTCGTTTCTCGTGCAGGTTACAGAAATGTCGGGTGACGGGACTACCTATAATCCAACAACCGACCCGGGAATCACTTTTACCAACTGGAAGCTTCCCTCCCCCAATGCAGGTTCCGACATCGATTCCTGCGGTCTTTCAGCCGTATTGAGTGCCGCTCCCGATCCTGTTTCTTCGGTCTATTTCTGGGAAACGCCCGCTAATGGTGCGCTATCTGAGGCAACCGACATCAACAGCAGTTACAGTGCATCCTCTACCGGAACTTATCCGCTAACTTTCACCCAGGAAAACGGTGTTTGTACCGCCCAGGACGAAGTTCAAGTCACCTTCAGAGGGTCTCCTTCGGCCTCTTTATCAACCACTTCCCAGGTATGTGGCACCACATCCCAGGAAGCCACTCTCAATCTCTCTTTTTCCGGGAATGACAGTCCCTGGATCTTCGCAGTAGCGGATCAGGAAAACCAACAAATTACCGGTTCTGCAACCACATCCGAGTATAACGAAACCGTGAATGTTCAGGGCGAAACCACCTACTCACTGCTCTGGGTCAAAGACAGCAACGGATGCCTTTCAAATCCAGAAGACCTGACTGGTGAAGCCACCATCGTTGATTTAAAACCAGCAACCAATGCAGGCAACGACACCGCTGTTTGCGGACTTCAGATTGACTTAAATGGCAAAATGTCGGCATTGGCCCAATATGGTGAATGGCAAATTACATCAGGCAATATTTTAAACAATGACATAACCAACCCCAAGGCCACCTATCAGCAAAGTACCTGGGGCGAAACAACCCTCACCTGGATTGAGACAAACGGTCTGTGTACGGCCACAGATGACGTGCTGATTCGGTTTGATGAGCCTCCCGTTGCTTTTGCCGGTGAAGATTTCACACTTTACAATCAGTATGAAACCATTCTTCGTGCAGGGCAACCTGTTTCCACCACCAACAACTGGGTGGGTGAGTGGTACATTTCATCAGGCCCCGGAGCCATTGCCAATCCGGGCGACCAGAATGCAACACTGACCGGTCTTAAGCATGGCCAGGTCAACCTGGAATGGGCCGTAACCAATGGCGTTTGCCCCGAAGTTTCGGACAACCTGACCATCACTGTAAAAGGATTAACCTATTACACCGGGATATCACCTCTCCCAGATGACGATCTCAACGATTCCTTTTCCATTAAGGGGGCTCATACTATCCCGCAGAACGAACTGATAATATTTGACCAAAGAGGGAAGGTGGTATTTAAAAAATCCAATCTGGAGGAAGAAAACCAATGGGACGGAGTGGATACTGATGGCCATCCTCTTGAAAACGGAATCTATTATTTCATTTTTAAAGGAGATGGCATCCAACCTGTTAAAGATTATATAGTCATCAAACGCAAATACAACTAAACACCCTGACAAATGAGAACAAAGGGACTCATTCTTTCCGTTTTTCTTCTTTTGACCATATCTGTGTCGGCACAAAAAGCCATGACACTAAGTCAATATATGCACAACCGTTTTGCCATAAACAGCGCATTTGCCGGCTCGCGAGAAGTTCTGAGTGTTTTCGGCTCATTCCGAAAACAATGGACAGGACTTCCCCAATCGCCCCAGGCAGAATACCTTACAGGCCACACCCCGCTTAGAAATCCAAATATGGCACTCGGCTTCCAGGTCTTTAATGAACAGTTTACCATTAAAAATAACCTGGGCATTTCACTCTCTTATACTTACAGAGTTAAAGTAAATCCCTACACCTGGATGGCCTTCAGTCTTTCCGGAGGATTCTCCAGTTACCAGATAAACTGGAACGAAATAAACCTTGAACACGAAGACGATCCCGCCTTTGCAGGAAATAATGCCTCAAACGGTCCTCAGGCAGGATTTGGCTGGAGTATCTACAACGACCGCTTCTTTGGTGGATTTTCCATACCGGAATTTTTTTCTCACGACTTTGAAAAAATGGAAGGAACAGAACCTGACCTCCAAAGGGCCAACTTTTTATTTACCGGAGGTTACCTGTTCGATGTGTCTTCCAGGCTTATGATTCAACCCTCCTTTTTAGCAAAAATCAACCAGCAAGAAGGCAGCTGGACCGACCTCACCGGCTCGGTCATCTATGACAAAATGATTTGGGGAGGCATCACTTATCGTACCCGCGAAGAGTTGATTTTCCATATAGGATGGCAAATTCTACCCCAGCTTCGGATGGCTTATTCATACGATTATTCCCTGGGAGATATCGGGGATTTCAACAATGGCAGTCATGAAATCTCCATTCAATACGATTTTGGATACAAAATTAATACACCTAGTCCCAAGTTCTTTTAAACCCTGAGTTATGACCCCGATGAAAATATTATCAGTATTTATAGCTCTTACCGCCCTTGCAATATCAGGAAGGGCACCGGCACAGGACATTCAGGTTCAACCTGTCAAAATTAACACCACCGGAAACAGCGAACTGTCCCCGGTAATCGAAGATTCAGTCTTATATTTCATCTCCAACAGACGGACCAATCTTCTGGTCACCTACCTCAATCAGGAGGATGAATTACTGTACCGCGTATTCACCGCCCCCCTCAAAAAAGACAGTACGCTGGGAAAAACAACACTCTTTGCTCCCCCCGACCAACCAAGGTACAACGCAGGCCCTCTCACCTTTTCAGCCAACGGAAGCCTCATGATTGCCACTCACAATAAAAGTAACAAAACCACGACCCGGAAAACCAGGGAAAGAAGCAATCCACTGAGCCTTTACGTGGCAGAAAAGAAGGGCAACGGATGGCACAGGTATGAGCCCCTTCAACTGGACATTCCCCACGGAAGTTCAATAGCACAACCCTCACTCTCCAAAGATGGACGGTTTCTGTTTTTTGTATCGGATATGAAAACCGGAGAGGGAGAAACAGACATTTTCGTCTCCGAAAAAAAAGGAGGAGAATGGAGCATTCCGAAAAACATCGGTTCTCACATCAACACTTCCGGAAGAGAGCTGTTCCCCTTCATTCACTCCTCGGGAAAACTCTATTTTACCTCCGACGGACACAACGAACCCGGTGGATTTAATATTTATTACATCGACTGGCAAGACATCAATTCCAGGCCCGTTGCTCTGCCCGGGCCAATCAACAGTAATTCCAATGATTTCTCCTGTTTTATCAGCGAAGATGAAAAATGGGGTTATTTTGCATCCGACCGAAACGGGGATGATGATATTTTTCGGTTTTCGTTGCCACAAATGGCCTGTTCCGAAACAAAAGAAGTGATAGAAGACAATTATTGCTTCACTTTTTTTGAAAACGGCCCCTTCAAATCGGATACTTTACCTTATATTTATAGATGGGATTTCGGTGACGGCCAGCATGTAAGGGGCCTCGAAGTTGACCATTGCTTCCCCGGACCAGGTGATTACCACATCAACCTGAATGTGGTTGATACCCTGCTCAATGAAGAACTGTTTTCGGTGGCATCCTATAATCTAAATCTGGAAAGAACCAGCCAGATTTGGTTCGAAACCCCTGACACCATACAAACTTACCAACTCATTCATCTCAACGCTGAACCCCGCAACCTGGCAGATTTAAATTCAGAACCGGTTTATTGGTGGAATTTTGGCGACGGAGAAACCAGAGTTGGCAGGAATATTGATTATCAATATAAAACACCCGGCAACTATCAGATTATTTGTTCCACAATATTGGCTGACAACCGGAAGATTTGTTTTTACAAAAACATCACAGTAATTGATTCACCAGAAGATTAAAAACCATGGGCACTAAATTGTATTTCTATTATACCCTCTTTTCGTTATTTATCCTGACAGCTTATGTAAATGCACAACCGGTTCCGGCAGTGGATGAAAACATTCCGCACCTGGTAACCTTTGGAGGTGACGGGGAAACCGGCTGGGGCGATGATGATTTTGTACAAATCATATTTTTCTCCATTCCGGAAGCATTTGAATCTCCCGTTTACATCCGGGTGTTTGATCCCGATACCGGTGGAGAGGTAGATGAACAAAAAGGCGAATGGGATACAATGATGCGTTATTCGGTTTATGGAGGTGATGAAGCCTGCTCCGAAGAAGATGCACGAAGATCCAATCTGGAAGGCAATTACCTAAGCGGAAACCTGTTGGCTTCACGTTCCTTTGCGCAAAACCCGCGATATGATAATAACTGGTACACCTTTGGCCCTTTTAATCCCACCGAAGGCGAATTACTCCCCGAATACGGGGGGTACATTTTTAAGCTCGTGATTGAAGGAACGGAAGGGGATGACGGAAACCTGTATAAGTTGTTTCTGACAACCGAAGGAAATGAAAACCGCCCCGTCGAAGGAGCTTTTGCTTTCTACTTTAAGTATAAATTCCGCCTTCACAATAACATCAATGAAGTTTCGCACATCTATCCTTATATGACTTCCGAAGTGATAGCCATTAAACAAAGTAATTTCGACTGGGACAATGATGGTTTCATCAGAATAATCAGCCCCTCCAAAAACGGCGAAATAGTACGTGCCTCCGGGGATGATAACTGGATCGACAGCCGGCATAACATCAATGAGGACGACCACAATAGTTCGTTGGACATCCAAATGATCAAGAAAAAATCAAACCTTGTTAAAGACAACAACGTAGTTATATTTCTGGAAAACCAATATGGAGAACTGATGCCGTTTTACAGCATCCCGATTGGCGGAATTCCGGAATATAAATACAGCATAGGAATCAAACCAAAAAAATAACAAAGTATGCTTCTCCGTGCCCGTTGGCTGTCTGCAATTCTGATTATTGCGTATGCACTTTTGTTATGCATTTCACCTATTCATGCGCAATCTTTCAGGTTTAAGACGTATGACTCGAATGTAGGACTTCCTCAAAACTTTGTTTATGCTCTGAGTCAGGACCACAACGGATATATCTGGATGGGCACCGGCGAAGGCCTGGTAAAATACGACGGGCGGGATTTTTCCAATTTTAATCATACCGATTCACTTGCTGATGATTTTATTTCAGTAATGCATATAGCCAAAGACGGAACTTTATGGATCGGGCACAACAACGGAGATATCACGCTTTATGAAGACAATAAATTTTCCCCCATCCATATTTCAGAAACCAAAAGTCCGGTTACGGCTATCGTCACAAATGAGAATGGTCATGCATGGGCCATCAGTCAGAATGAAGGTTTAATCAGCATCAACAAACAGGATAAAAGTTATCAGATACTCCGGCACAACAAACTCAACAGAAAACTTTTTTACACGCTGGCGCAATGGGAAGACCAGCTCTTTGCAGGAACCTCCGAGGGAATGATAAGCATTGCCACCTTTGGAACAGACTCTATCAAAAGCGTATCCAGGATAGCACAAATACCAGTGACCAATATCAACTGCATTGTTCCCAGAAAAGGAATTAGCGGGGATTTCTGGGTAGGTACCGAAGACAATGGTTTTTTTCTTTATTCACAAAGCAAAGACAAAAGCACGCACATTGTTGACAACAGCCTGTGCCTGAAATTCGATATTCAATGGGAAAATATCAGAGACATCGAAGAAGAGCCCAATGGAAACCTGTTGCTTGCGACCTGGGGCAATGGCGTAATCAAGCTCTTTTTTGCTCCTGACAGCCAAACCTTTGTGGATTCTTACAATTTCACAACCGAAAACGGACTCAGCAACAACTATGTGCGCGATATTTTGTGCGACAGAGAATCTAATTACTGGTTTGCCACCTATGGAGGAGGAACTTCGGTTTTAACAGGTGAACAATTTGTTTTTTACAATTTGGAAACCATTGGTTTTGAACGATCAAAAGTCCTCTCCACATTCCTAAATGATAGCACCTTATGGCTCGGGCTCGAAGGCGGGCTCATTAAATCAGATCCTTACTGCTTCACAGATTTTGAATACTATGATTCTGCTTTCGGACTCCCGAATGACAACATTACCGGCATTTACCGAAAGCAAGATGGTACCCTTTTTCTTGGCACTGCAAGCAACGAACTTTTCAGACAACTTCCGGGAGAACAAACCTTTACCCCCTGGCATTACAGCAACGAAGTTCCGGCAAAAAAAATAAGAGATATTGCAGGTATTGATGATATGATTTATCTGGCAACCTATGGCGGTTTTTTCTCCATTAACACCACCACCGGCAATGTAGAGCAACTAACCACCGGGAAAGGATTACCGCACAACAACATCAATTTTGTGGAACTGGATAAGAAAAACCAAGTGTGGATTGGCCCCAGAAATAGTGGTATCTGCAAGGTTGAAAACGGCACCATCGAAATTCACAAAATTTCTGATGTCCCCATTGATGTTTATGACATGACACAAACCAGTGACTCTGCATTTTGGCTGGCTACTCAAGGTCGCGGAATCATCAAATACACCAGCGATTCAATTGAACACTACACCATAGCACAAGGCCTGGCCAAGAATTTCTGTTACGACATAGAAACTGATTCCAATGACAGGCTCTGGATAGGACACCATCCGGGACTAAGCATGTTTGACACGAAAAGTGGCGAAATAAAAACTTATGGCCATGAAGAAAATATGGGAGCAGATTTCTATCAGGTTCTTAAAGACACCCACAATACTATTTGGTTTTCTTCAGCCAACGGCACCATTCACTATTTCCCCGAAAAACACAAAAAAAATGATGTCGCTCCGGCGCTGCATTTTACAAAAGTCCTGATTTCGGACAAACCATACTCCCCAAATAAAAAAATTCAACTCCCATATCCCTACCGGGAAAACTACAAGTTTAGATTTAATTTCATGGGTATCAGCTTCAGGAATCCGGAAGCAGTCACTTATCAGTATCGGTTAATTAAAAATGGCGACCATTCGTCCAGTGAATGGATCAACCTTGGGAATACCAACTTCAGAGAATACGACTTTCTTCCAAGTGGAAGTTATGAATTGAAAATACGTGCCTTTAATGCCGATGGATTTGCTGCCGACCCCATTTCGGTATCCTTTTCTATAGCCACCCCATTCTGGAAGAAAGCATGGTTTTTCCTGATTCTGGCGGCCCTGATGATCTATTCCGTATATTTAATAATTGTATCCAGGGAACGTAAGCTCAAAAAACAAAAAGAAATACTTCAAAAAGAAGTTGATTTGCAAACCATTCAGTTACGGGAACAAAAGGCAGAAATTGAACGCAAAAACCGCGACATTACCGATAGTATTAATTATGCCAAAACGATTCAGTCATCCATTCTTCCTCCTATGGATGTGTTGAAATCACGATTCCCGGAATCCTTTGTTTTCTTTGCTCCACGAGACATTGTCAGCGGTGATTTTTATTGGTTCTACAAAACCAAAAATCATTTCATCGTAGCCTGTGCCGACTGTACCGGACATGGGGTCCCGGGCGCATTTATGTCGATGATTGGCAGCACACTGCTCAACGATATTGTTAAGCGCAAAGATGTAAACTCGCCGGCAGATCTACTGGAAAGACTCGATTTTGAAATTAAAGTATTGCTTCAAAACAGCAAAAACAAGGACAATACAAAAGACGGTATGGACATCTCGGTGCTTGAAATAGAAAATAGCGGCACACGAATAAGAGTTGCCTCAGCCAAACGCCCAGTCTATTTATACCTGAACAACGATCTCACCGTTTACAAAGGAAACCGTAGAAGCATCGGAGATTCTCTGGTTGATGATGACACCCCGTTTGTAAACATAGAGTACAACGCAACCGAAGGAGACTTAATCTACTTATTTTCTGACGGATACACCGACCAGTTTGGAGGACCTAAAGAGAAAAAGTTTATGAAATTAGGGGTCAAAAATATGCTGGATGAAATTCACACCCTTTCCATGAAGCAGCAATTTGAAATAGTGAAAGAACGCTTCAAAGACTGGAAAGGCGACCTTGAGCAGGTTGATGACGTCATCTTTATGGGATTAAAACTTTAGACAGGGAAATCGGCCCAAACAAATAAATCCGGGAATCCCGATTCAACTCAGTTATAGAAACTGTTGAGTTTGCATCCGGCTTACTCCAGCCAGCCTATAATTGTCTGTTTCCCTTTTACTTTCTGCCCGACTTTTACATCAATACGACTGCCGACAGGGAAAAAAACATCCACCCTTGAACCAAACTTAATAAAGCCCATTTGCTTTCCCTGCTTACATTCACTTCCAACTTCTGCATAACAAACAATTCGGCGTGCCAGCGCACCGGCAATCTGACGAACAACAATGGTTTTTCCGGTTGAAGATTCAATAGCCACGGTAGTACGTTCATTTTCGGAAGAGGCCTTGGGCAAATAAGCAGCCTGAAAACGACCACTATGATGCTTGAAGTATTTAACAATACCTTTAATGGGATACCAATTGATATGCACATTAAAAACAGACATAAACACGGAAACCTGAATACATTTTCCCTTCAACACTTCATTTTCTTCTGTTTCCTCAACAACCACAACTTTCCCGTCTGCAGGAGAAATAACCGCTTTATCCTGAAAATATCCCTCTCGTTTAGGACTGCGGAAGAAGGCAATAAAAAAGAAAAACAAAATAATGGAAATGCTGACACTCCACTCCAGGAAAGGAACCGGAGCATCCATCAAAAAATAGATTCCAATATTAACAATTGCCAATATTACAAAAACAACAGACAATGTGGCCAAACCTTCCTTATGAATTATCATGATCTTATAATCGTGTTAGGAAACTTAATTAAAGCACAAAGGTACAATAGTTCCATAACTTTTTGGATATATGGCTATCAAAAAATTCGGTCAAACAGATCATCAAACAAAAAAAACATTATTGGTCGGAATAATTTTAAGGCAAAGATCTGGATTGTGGCACACCTCTGCCCTTGAACCATTTCACCAGAATAAGATAAGGCTCAAGTTTATAGTCGCGTATGTATTTCTGGAAATTACATCGGGCCATGCCCTCGCAATGACACCGTTCTCTTTTAAATGGAAGAGGTTTGCAGATGGCAGGTTTTGTTTGCGAGAGCCATGCCCGAAGCAATCTCAAATGAAAAAAACGATACTTTAAACTACAGCCCAAAATAACAATAAAAGACTGATTAACAGAATAATAGATAGCAACTGACAGCCGGGGCAGAGAAAAACACGGCGTCAAAACGATCGAGCACACCTCCATGCCCGGGCAAAACCCGACCCGAATCTTTAATATTCACACTTCGTTTCAACATCGATTCTATTAAATCTCCATAGGTTCCAAGCACTGAAACCAATGCACCAATTACCAACCAATCAAACAAGGAAAGATGCCCCATCAGGTAAAAGTTAAATACCGAAATCCCAATCGCAAAAAAGAAACCTCCAATGGCTCCCTCCCACGACTTTGCAGGAGAGATACTTGGAAAAAGTTTTCGTCTTCCCAAAAGCGAACCAACAAGGTAAGCTCCTGAATCATTTCCCCAAATCAAAAGGAAAAAACCCAACAGAATCTCATAACTGTAACTACCATCAAAAAAAGCCAAATAATGCAAAAACGCAAAGGGTAAGGCCACATAAAGAGGAACAATCAAGGTAGTGGCTATATTCAAAAGAGAATTTTTATTTTTCAGGTATAACTCGGTCAGGAAAACACCTCCCACAAGAGGAACCATGACGATGAGCCACCGGGCATGAAGTCCGCAATAAAAAATAAAAAACGAACTCAGATACAAAAACAATCCAATGGTGAGCGCCCAAAACACACGCACCTTGGCGTCAAGCCCCTCAATCATTCTGACAAACTCGTACATTCCAAGCATGATTACAATTGCAAAGATGGTCATGTAAGCCAGCGGATGCCACCAAAGCCCTGCAACAATGGCAATAACAAAAAATAAACCGGTAATTGTTCTCTGCAAAAAATTATTCATTCCTTGGATTTTCTGATTTTCAGTTCCGGGTATCCACCAGAACTATCAATTCTTTGGGGCCATGTGCTCCCATCACAAGTGTCTTTTCAATATCGGCAGTTCTGCCGGGGCCTGATAATTCCATAAGAATTCAATCGTTCTTTTAATCCAGGATCGAGACAGGCAAGCATTGACCAGCCACGCTTTTCTTTCAGTTCCTTTAAACAGCCCATCTGAACTCCAACACCATCGCATAAAACCACTTCTCCCCTCCATTGCTCCAATTCATCTTTGAAGGGGGACAACAAATCGTTAACTTTTGGAAAAACAGGGCCTTCAGAAAAATATTTCATCCTCACGCCACCCCCGGAAGGAGCAGATACCTGTCTCAATTTGTTAAGAATGGCACTACGTGAATGATTATTCCTTTTTATCTGATTCATCATTTTTCCAGGATCCATCATCGGCTGCAGGATTTTTGTTTTCAGCTTGTCCATCCTGTTGTTCAGGGGTTTCGGACTTGTCCGACTGCTCCTCATCATTACTATTACCATTAGCCGGAATCACATGTTGAGGTCCTTTTCTTTTACCAAAGATTTTCTCTAAATCTTCACCGAAAATCACTTCTTTTTCGAGCAACAATTCAGCAACCATTGCATGTTTCTCTTTGTTTTCGGAGAGGATTTTTTTGGCACGTTCATACTGATCTTCCACGATAGAAGATACCTCGTTGTCAATCAACTCCGCCGTTTTCTCGCTATATGGTTTATGAAAAGAATACTCACTCTGGCCCGTAGAATCAAAAAAGCTAATGTTACCCACTTTACTACTCATTCCAAAATAGGAAACCATAGCATAAGCCTGACGGGTCACTTTCTCAAGATCATTCAAAGCTCCGGTAGAAATCTGATTGAAAATTAAAGCTTCGGCAGCACGACCACCAAGCGCAGAGCACATTTCATCCAGAATTTGTGCAGACGTTGTCAACTGTCGCTCTTCGGGCAAGTACCATGCGGCACCCAACGCTTTTCCGCGGGGTACAATAGTCACTTTCACCAAAGGATGAGCGTATTCCAGCAACCAGCTGATTACCGCATGACCAGCCTCATGATAAGCAATGGCACGTTTTTCATCCTTGCTGATGATTTTATTTTTCTTCTCCAGTCCACCCACAATCCTGTCCACTGCATCCAGAAAATCATCCTTCTCAACAAGTTTTTTATTTCGTCGGGCAGCAATCAGAGCAGCTTCGTTACACACATTGGCGATATCGGCTCCGGAGAAACCGGGAGTCTGTTTGGCCAGAAAATCAGGATCAACGTCATCCTTCAAACGAAGCGGACGCAAATGCACCTTGAAAATTTGTTCCCGTTCAATCATATCGGGGAGCTCGACTGCAATCTGACGATCGAAACGTCCGGCGCGCATAAGAGCACGATCCAGCACATCGGCACGGTTGGTTGCAGCAAGAATAATCACCCCGCTATTGGATCCAAAACCATCCATTTCTGTCAACAGCTGGTTTAGTGTATTTTCACGTTCATCGTTGCTGCTAAAACCGGCATTTTTGCCACGAGCACGACCAATGGCATCAATCTCGTCAATAAAGACAATACAAGGAGCCTTTTCTTTAGCCTTTCGAAACAGGTCGCGAACCCTTGATGCACCCACTCCCACAAACATTTCAACAAAATCGGAACCCGACATGCTGAAAAAGGGCACATTGGCTTCTCCGGCAACCGCCTTTGCAAGCAATGTTTTTCCTGTTCCCGGAGGGCCTATCAGCAGCGCACCTTTGGGAATTTTACCTCCCAATTCGGTAAACTTTTCCGGCTTTTTCAGAAACTCAACAATCTCTTCCACTTCCTGTTTGGCTTCGGATAGCCCGGCAACATCAGCAAAATTGATATTAATATTGTCCTCTTTATCAAACATTTTTGCCTTGGATTTCCCAACGCTAAAAATGTTCCCGGCTCCACCGCCACCGCCTTGAGAGCTCATTCTCCTGAAAATAAAAATCCAGATTACAATGATAAGCAGCAATGGCCACACCATGGTCAGGAAATCTCGAAAAAAGTTAACCCGCTCTTCGTACTCCACAGGAATACTTATGTTGTTAGCCTCTTCGGCTGCTTTCCGTGCTTCTTCGAAACGGTCAATAGTGGGAATGTTCACAGTAAAATGCGGCCCGGCTGCGGGCGGAGCATAGTCCCCTTTAAAAAGCTCACGATACTTATCGATCGCCTCGGGAGCAATCGTCACTTCCGCTGCACCTTCATTGGTCACCACTACAACGCGTTTAATATCTCCTCCCGGCAGCAACTCATTTTCAAAAACGCTGTAAGAAAGATTTTGAGGCCCTTGCCCCAGATTAAAAGTACTTACAACAACCAGGGCAATTAAAATAAGACCATAAATCCAGTAAGCATTGAACTTAGGAATTTTTGGCCCCTGATTTTTCGGATCTCCGCCTTCGGATTTTTTACCCGTATTTTTCCCTTCTTTACCGGTTCCTAAAGGACTCTTTTTAGGTTCCTGAGGAGAACCGGAAGTTTTTTTGGGATCTTTTTGTTCCTTTTCTGTCATATAAGAATTTAGATATTATCCATTCGTATTAAAAAATTCACCCTTGCTTCGGGTAATCTTGATCGGTTCATTGAAGGAGCACCCTCTTATGCTTAAAAAAGGTCCTCAATATCTTTGCGATCAGCATCGGCCCATAAATCTTCAAGCATATAATTACTTCGCACTTGTTTTTGGAAAACATGTACCACCACATTCATATAATCAAGCAGCACCCACTCAGCATTTCGCTTCCCTTCCACATGCAGCGGTTTTTCACCGGCATCGCGTTGCACAATTTCCTCAACCGAATCGGAAACTGCATCCACATGCACATTACTTTCGCCTTCACAAATCACAAAGAATTCAGCAATCATATTTTCGATATTGCGCATATCAAGTATGGTAATTTTTGACCCTTTCTTTTCCTGGATACCATCAACAACTGCGCTTACTAAACTTTCGGTTGAAACGACTTCAGAATTATTTTCACCCATTCAAAATTTCTTTTTTTAATTACAGGAAACAAAACGCTGCTCTATTGTTTACTTTCTATCAGGCAATACAATAAACCAATTATCTTCACACACTGAAAAAACAATGCCACAATTAAATTTGTGCTCAAAGATAACATTTTAAAAGAACATATATACCTATTTTTGTCGCTTCTGAATAACACACATGACAAATTGTCGCCTGACATAAACAAAGAAATTGAAAACCATTATGCAAAAAACTCCTGAAATAATTCAACCCGGGGAAACTTCCTCAACCAGCTCATTCCTGAAAGAATTACTGAAACAACGCAGCCTGCCGGAATGTTCGGTTGTCATCACAAACAACCAGACAGACGGGCGAGGGCAACCCGGAAATAAATGGGAGACCCAGGTGGGAAAAAACCTAACCTTCTCAATGGTGCTTTATCCCAATATGGTGAAAGCTCCGGAACAGTTTATTATTTCAAAAGCTGTAAGCGTGGCCATTATTGATGTACTGAAAAAATTCGACATTCATGCGGCGATTAAATGGCCCAACGACATTTATGTCAACGATAAAAAACTGGGAGGAATACTCATTGAAAGCTCGTTAAGCGGAAAGGTTATTGACCAATGTATTATTGGAATCGGACTGAACATTAACCAGGAAAAATTTCCGGAAAATCTGCCCAACCCGGTGTCTATCAAAAACATTACCGGGAAGGAAACCGATTTACTACTCTTTTTTAAAGAATTACATGAGGCGCTTTCAGAATATTACCAAATGGTAGCAGAACAAAACCACCAGGAAATAGACCAGAAATACCTGAAAAACCTGTTTCGCAAAACCGGAAAGCACCTATTCAGAGATCAAAATGGTCTTTTCGAGGCAGAATTTGCAGGAATCGAGCTTTCCGGCCATCTCTCTTTAATGCGTGAAGATGGAACAACCATCCGCTATGCCTTTAAAGAAGTTGAATTTGTATTTCAATAATTATATCCGGCA
>Ga0163219_100108_pt1 | contig 20927 bp, 17 predicted proteins | sample MSEWel2016_04_06_FD_113150 | JGI IMG/M metagenome (GOLD analysis project Ga0163219, IMG submission 113150) | Subsurface microbial communities from deep shales in West Virginia, USA - MSEEL Well Study Marcellus 3H_2016_04_06 ...
TCTATTTTCAGTAAATACTGAAAGTTGAAAGAATAAGAAACAGGTGGATAATATGACAGGAAAAGACCTTGCAAAGAAAAAACATGAATGGATGAGCAAAATGGAAAAGGAAGGAAGAATGAAGTCTAACCCCAGCGAAGACCATGCCATAGGACTCAGGACCCTTCAAAATCCGGCACGTCGCAAAATACTCGGGATGCTTAAGGACTGCCCGCTCTGCATAGAAGAGATCGGTGAAAAGCTGAATATCAGCAACACACAGGCAAAGTTCCACGCAGATATGCTGGAGAATGCACTATATATTGACAAAGTAGAGAACAGTGAACCCACAATGTATCAGCTATCTCCCCGGGGTGAAGCTTTTCTAATGAATGTGGAGGAGAGCAAATAATGACCATACAGGATAAAGCCGATGAGATCGACAGGAAAATCGGCTTTTACAGCATGAAGAAAGCCATCATGCAAGATGGAGCTATTGACAGGAGAACAAAGAAACTCCTTGCAGTTGCAAGTGCAGTTGCTGTGGGTTGTGACACCTGCTTTTTAACAAACCGGAAATTTGCAAAGGAAGCAGGCATTTCGGATGAGGAAATCGAGGAAGCAATATTAGTTGCCTCACTGATCAGGCTGGGTTCGGGGCTGAATTATACCTGGAAAACGATAACTGATGAGTGACGGATATGCCAGATTAGGAAAATCCGCATAACTTTTTTAGAGAAAACGTTATAGACATAGACCTCAGACTAAAACAACGAAGATATGGCTATCTGGCATCCTTCCATTTGAAATTGAGGCTATTCCATGGATAAAAAAAGAAAAAAGGTGGCAAAAGTAGCACCTTTGCATCCTTGTGATGAAAGAGGAAACAATAATACACAGCATTCCCCATTGCTTTCACCAAAAAAAGAGACAAAAAATGTATCCTGGATACCCAGTGACCCTGCAAGTCCAAAAGAGGAATTCACCGAGCTTATAACCCAAAATCTGAAAGCTGAAGGATTCGATGAGATCTCCTCAAGGATCATAGGAGTTCTCTTCATAGAACCCGAGGAAATGTCACTTGAGGAGATAGCCATCGAAACAGGATACAGCCTGTCTGCGGTCAGCACAGCCATGAAGAACCTTTCGCAGTTCCACATTGTAAGGAGATTCCAGAAACCGGGTTCGAAAAAGGCTTTCTTTTTCCTTGACAAGAATCTCATATCGATTGGTGCGCAGGCATTGAGAATCAAATACGACAATGTGATCCTTCCGTCCAAAAGGATATTGCCCGATATCATTGAAAAGTATGAGCAAGATAGCTCTGAAAAAGCTCGCAATGAACTGGAAATCATTCTCCGCTACTACAGGCAGATAGTAAAACTCGAATCCGTGGTCGGAGGTTTTCTGGATGAGATTGAGAAAATCGTTCTTGATGAAGAGTGATTAACATTATTTTCACCCTGCTCACAACAATATTATTAAGCATCCCGACTATGTAGGTATCCTCAAAATTCAAGGATGAGAATTATGGACGGGAAAAAACAGATATACCTTGCAGGCCCCCTTTTTTCGAAGGCTGAAAGGGACTTTAACTTGCATCTAAGGGACAGATTGGTGGAGATCGGATTCAATGTATTCCTCCCGCAGGAGGACGGGGATGATACAATTTCAAGCCGGCTTGAAGAGCGGATGAAGAATATCTTCATGAATGACGTAAAAGGTATCGATGAGTCGGATATTGTGCTTGCCGTTCTGGACGGTGGCAGTGACGTAGATTCCGGAACAGCCTGGGAGATGGGATATGCCTATGCAAAAGGAATACCTGTACTCGGTCTTAAAACAGATTTCCGGACATTCGGGGATGAAGGTATTGTCAATCTCATGATGGAGATGTCAATGGACAGACTGGAGAGGGACGTCGAGGATATCATAAAAGTGCTTGAAGATTACAGATAAGCCGCACTTTTTTGATTAAACAACCAGCTCTTTTATCTTTTCTACAGTAACTGGCGGCTAAATCGGATACGTTCTTAACAGTTGCCATCATCTTTATTCCAAAATCCAATGGAAAAGTGGCATGTTACAAAGGTTTACTTCCCTGTTCCCAGTGTGGGCAATACTGTTCTCGGTAGTCGCTTTGTTCTATCCGGACATATTCCTGCCCTACAGCAGTGCCATCCCCCTCCTGCTCGGAATAGTGATGTTCGGAATGGGCATGACGCTTTCCATCAGTGATTTCCTGCTTGTTTTCAAGAGGCCCGGAGTAGTAATTTTCGGAACTGCGATTCAGTACATTCTGATGCCGTTGATCGGTTTTGCCCTCTCAATGGTCTTCTCGCTTTCACCGGAACTTACCGCAGGTGTCGTACTCCTTGGTTCATGTCCCGGCGGTACTGCTTCCAATGTCATATGCTATCTTGCAAAGGGTGATGTTGCACTCTCCATTGTTTTGACCTCTGTATCAACTCTCCTGTCCTTTGTTGCCACACCACTGCTCACATGGATCTACATCGGCCAGACAGTACCTGTTGATGTCTACGGAATGGTTATCAGCATCCTGCAGATAGTAATAGTACCTTTAGCCATGGGTATAGGACTCAACACCCTACTTGGTTCCAGGATTGACAGTGTCCGGCATGTGTTTCCCGCAATTTCAGTGATCACCATAGTTTTCATAATAGCAATAATCATGGCACTGAACAGGGAAACTGTTATGGTTGCAGGCCTGCTTGTGATAAGTGTGGTTGTCATACATAACCTGCTCGGGCTTGCTGGTGGTTATGGTCTTTCAAGACTTGCAGGCTTCAGTGAAATTGAGGCCAGGACGATTTCCTTTGAAGTAGGAATGCAGAACTCCGGACTCAGCGTTGCCCTTGCAATCGAGCACTTCTCAGACATAGCAGCATTGCCGAGTGCTCTTTTCAGCATATGGCATAATATATCCGGGTCCTTCCTTGCGTCGTACTGGTCAGGGAAAGAAATCCAGGAATAAGTACACTGATTTAGGATAATAAAAAAAATAAAAGAAGCTTTCGGGAAATTATTCGTTCCGACAGGCCTTTTCCTTGATATCTTTTTCAAAGACTTCCCCGTTTGGCTCTTTTTCAGAGAATATCTGGCCTTCAAAGCAGTAGACCTCGGCACCTTCTGACCATGCATCTGGAGGAAGGCCGGCTTTTAAGCATGTATGACTCAAAAACTCCACCTCATCCATTTTATTCTCCGGTGCCACCTGAGGAAGAAGCAAACCTTGCCTGTAGCCGCTTTTGACTATCAGACCATGCCTGCCGATCTCAATGGAAGACGGGAGATCCTCAGGCTCCACATCCATTTGCCTTGGCTGAGTGAGGACAGTCACCTCCACCGTAACAAAGGTCATCTCATCGATACGCACAGGAGGAAAACGTGGATCCCTGAAACCAGCCGAGATGGCCGAATCCGTTATCGCATGTTTCAGAGGGGAATCGGCATACGGATGACCTATGCATCCTCTCAGCTCCCCGCTTTTGTTAAGGGTTACGAAAACTCCCCTGGGTTCGTCAAAAATAGACGGAAGCTGCATCTCCGAGCCGTCTATCATCTCTCCCGTACGCAGGTATGTCTCTATTGCATCCCTTGCAAGATGTACAGCCGTCTTGCCATCTTCTTCCGTAAGCAATACTGATTTATCTTCCATACACACACTCCGATTAAGTTGATTACTGCAGGCTCAGTTACTTAGCAAGCTGCAGGTCTTTACAGACTATAATCTAAAATGTGTAGCTCATGAGTTATGTTTGTATCGCGAGGCAGCCTTTTTGAAAGCCTCGATTCCCGGCAGAACCATACCTGCAAGATAATCGATACAGGCGCCGCCTCCGGTACTAAGGTGAGAGAACCTGTCATCGTATCCCAGATTTCGAACCTCTGCAGAGATATGACCGCCACCGGCTATGGAATATTCCGAGTGCACCGCTGCCTTTATTATCTCATGGGTACCCAGTGCGAAAGGCTCAACTTCAGAAAGGCCTGCAGGTCCGTTGAGTACAACCGTCTTTGCATTCCTGAGCTCTTTTGAATACGCTACAATGGTCTCGATACCAATATCATTTATCGGGAAACCGTCGGCAGGTAGCTCATCAACCATAACCTCAACTCTTTTTCCTTCATCGTTGAGTGCAACATCTACGGGGAGACCGATCTTGCCGTCAAACTTGTCTATTATCTGCTTTCCGCGTTCGATCTGGTCAAGGTATCCCTGGGATTCTATGAAATCCATACTGGTCTTACCTATATCAACACCGTTGGCAGCAAGCATGACATTTGCAACAACACCAGTCAGGAGCACACGGTCAGCACTTCCGTTGGTAAGTACGTTCTCGGCAACCTTAAGCGAATCATCCACTTTTGCACCACCCAGTACAAAGATACAGGGACATTCACTGCCCTTAAGACCCCTGTCAAGTGAAGTGATCTCTTTTTCCATAACCCTTCCGGCTCCGCTTGGCAGAACCTCTGTGAAGCCGGTGATAGATAGCTGGGATCTGTGTGATACGGCAAAAGCATCGTTGAGGAATATATCCATAAGAGGTGACAGTTTTTTTACCATATGGGTCTGAGCATGTTCTTTTGCAGGACGTTTCAGGCTTTCCTCGGCATAGAACCTGACATTCTCAAGCAGTATGACATCTCCTTTTTCCATGGAAGCTATCCTGGTCCTGGCATGACTTCCGAAAATATCATCCACATACTCCACCTCTTTTCCCAGATACTGCGACATCCTTCGAGCATGTGGCTTCGTGGTCGTGAAATCACTTTTTCCGGCCCGGCTCTGGTGTGCCAGTAAAACGACCTTGGCGTCTTCAAGGTCCTTTAATGTGGGTATATGGCTCTTTATCCTCATATCATCAAGGATATTCTCCTCAGGGTCCATCGGTACATTCAGGTCCACTCTCACAAGGACAGTTTTTCCATCCACATCAAAATCATCGATAGTAAGATAATCTCTAGAAGTCAAAGTTCCATCACCGTTATATTTGTCACCTGTAATCTCTGGCAATATAGACTCTATATACATAATATGTTTATGTGATATAAATACAGACAATTATCATTAGTTTTGATGTGAATAGACCGGCACAATTATATTTTTTGTGTATGCCAGTCGAATTGTCTCTGCTAACTATAGTGCTAAGTGGAGATAAAAGTCAACCCTAATCCAAAAACTAATATTAGTTGACCCGCAATTTCCAACGGTGATAATATGAAGATTATAGGAATTTCTGGAAGTCCAAAGCCAGGTGGCAATAATGATCAGCTTATAGAGAAGATGCTTGGTATAGCAAAAGACAGAGGTTTTGAAACCGATAATATCCTCATATCGGATTCGGAAATTGCCCCCTGCACAGCATGTGGAGTCTGCGGCAAAGGAGAAAAGTGTCCGATAGATGACGACATGCAACCGGTCTATGATCAATTATTGGAGGCAGATGGTATCGTGGTCTCATCCCCGGTATACTTCGGAACCATGACCGCACAGCTCAAAGCACTCTGTGACAGAAGCGTCCTGCTCAGAAGGCAGGGTTTCAAACTGAGCAATAAAGTGGGTGCGGCAATGGCCATAGGCGGATCAAGAAACGGTGGTCAGGAAAAAACAATACAGTCAATACACGAATGGATGCATATCCATGGCATGGTCGTTGTAGGTGACGGAGGACACTTCGGAGGAATACTTCGAAAACCTGCCGCAGAAGATGACGAAGGTATGAAAACAGCAGAAGATACCATCAATAAGATGTGTGATGTTCTGGAATTGATGAAATAAGCATAAATCCTTTTTCAGGGGTTCAGATCCCCTGTTCTCACTTTATCTCCCATAACAAACGATTTAAACAAATTGATACAATATTGTTCTGGGGAACAATATTCCAAACGGTGTTATAATGGGAGAAAATACCAGTCTTCAGACAGAAGATCTCAAGTTCGACCCACCTGATGATTTTGTAAAGAATGCAAATATCAATGACCCTGAGATCTACAGAAAAGCGGACGATGATCCAGAGGGATTCTGGGAAGAACAGGCAGAAAAGATCGAGTGGTTTAAAAAATGGGACCGTGTGCTTGAATGGGATGCACCTCATTCGAAATGGTTCATCGGTGGAAAACTGAATGCATCATACAATTGCCTTGATGTCAATGTAAAAAAGAATCCGGATAAACTTGCTATCATCTGGGAAGGCGAGAACGAAGATATCAGGAAATATACCTACAGGGAGCTTCTTGAGGAAACTTGCCGCCTTGCCAATGCACTCAGGGAGCAGGGTGTAAAAAAAGGCGATATTGTTACTATATATCTGCCGATGATACCCGAGATTATCATTTCCATGCTCGCATGTGCCAGGATAGGTGCTCCGCACAGTGTGGTGTTTGCTGCCTTTTCCGGGGGTTCGCTGTGTACACGAATTGAGGATGCTAAAAGTGATCTTATCATAACCTGTGACGGGTACTATCGCAGAGGAAAGATAGTCGAGCAGAAAAAAAAGGTAGACACCGGATTGAGTTCATGCGAATCCGTGAAAAAGGTCATCGTGGTAAAAAACCTTGGAAACGAGATTGATATCGAGTCAGGGAGAGATATCTGGTGGCATGATATCTTAAAGGATACCGAGCCTGTGTGCGAGCCGGAGATTATGGATTCCGAGGATATGCTCTTTCTTATGTATACCAGCGGTACAACAGGAAAACCAAAAGGTATCGTACACACCACCGGCGGATACATGGTGGGAACACACATAACCGCCAGGTGGATATTCGACCTCAAGGATGATGATATATACTGGTGTACGGCCGATTGTGGCTGGATCACAGGTCACTCCTACATCGTTTACGGACCTCTCTCAAATGGTGCAACTGTCCTGATGTACGAAGGAGCGCCTGACTATCCAGAAAAGGACAGGTTCTGGGATATTGTGGAAAGACATAAGGCAACCATACTGTATACCGCTCCGACTGCGATCAGATCTTTTATGAAATGGGGAGATGAATGGCCCGCAAAACATGACCTTTCAACACTCAGGCTGCTTGGTTCTGTAGGAGAGCCCATCAACCCGGGTGCATGGATATGGTACCATGAGAAAATAGGGGATAGCAGATGTCCTATTGTGGATACATGGTGGCAGACCGAGACTGGAATGGTGATGATATCGCCACTGCCGGGAATCACAAGCACAAAACCGGGAAGTGCCACATTTGCGTTTCCGGGAGTAAAGGCGGCAGTACTTGATGAGAAGGGAGACGAAATGCCTCCTGGAAAGGACGGACTGCTGGCAATCACAAGACCCTGGCCCAGTATGGTAAGGACCATTCACGGAGATGAAGAAAGGTTCATTGAGACATACTGGTCTAAATGGGACAGAGATACGTATTTTGCAGGTGACGGAGCAAAAATAGATGAAGAAGGTTATTTCCGTATAAGCGGCCGTATCGATGATGTCATACAGGTCTCCGGGCATCGAATAGGTACCGCTGAGATCGAAAGCACATTGGTATCACACCCCTCTGTTGCTGAAGCCGGTGTTGTGGGAAGGTCTGATGAGATCAAAGGTGAAGTGATCTATGCTTATGTGATACTGAAATCCGGAGTATCCGGGAATGATGAGCTCAAAAAGGAACTTACAGGTCATGTTGATGCAAACATCGGACCATTCGCGCGTCCCAGAAGAGTGATCTTTGCCGATGAACTGCCAAAGACCCGAAGCGGAAAGATCATGCGCCGTGTGCTCAAGGCAATAGCCAATGGCAAGGATACAGGTGATGTGACAACACTGCAGGATCCTGATGTTGTCAATGTACTAAAAAACAGGACTGAAGAAGCTGAATCTGTTTAAACGATGGTGAAGTAGAGGAACAGATCTCTCCCTGACCATCATTCTTTGATATTTTCATATTTGCTCAGAGTTCCAGATCCATAACTTCGGCAATCGAACTCAGGTCAACATTACTTTCCAGAAGGTCTACTATCCTGTCAAGTTTAACCTGTTGTTTTATGTGAGCATGACCTATCAACTGTTCCATTCTCTCAATGGTTGTCATGGTGTCACCACGCACAAGGATAACCGGAATATCCGCTTCCTCCGCACTTGCAAGAACAGCACCGCTCGGGAGCATGTTTCCTGTAAGTACCAGGCACGTTACCCGGGACTCAATGGCAGCCATCTGTATATCTGCCCTATCACCACCGGTTATTACGGCGCTGTTGGGAATCCTTCTGAAGTACTTGATGGCAGAACCTGCTTCCATTGCTCCTACAAGATAGTTTTCCACAAACTCGTCAAGGCGGTCAGCACCCACCAGAACCTCCGCACGAAGGCCTTCAACTATCTCAGAGATCGGAACGGAGCGAAGTGTCTTATCCTGTGGTATGACCCCGAAGACCTTGATGCCTTTCTTTTCAAGGAAGGGAACAACAAGTTCGGTAACTCTTTCCATCATATCCTCAGGTACCTCATTGAGTATTATACCTGCAAGTATATCCCTGTCCTGTATTATGCGAAGATCACAGAGTATACGGTCAACCGCATAGATAGAATCAAAGCGCGTCACAAGCAACATCTTTGTCCCGAGTTTGGAGGCGATCTCAGGGTCGGAAAGATTGTACATTGCTCCCCCTCCGATACCGCCCGTACCTTCGATAATGACAACATCCTTTCCTTCCGAGATTGAAGAATAGGCCTCCATAAGTCTGTCGTCAAGATCCTTTTTGACACCGGTAAGTGCATCGTCTATCAGGCTGTCGGTGAGATGGATCGGAGTGATGATCTTTGTCGGGTCATCGAGCTCCAGCATCATCTTAATGCCTTCGGCATCCTCGTCCGTAAGAGAGCCGTGGACGTCGATCAAGAGATTTCCCACCGGCTTCATGTATCCGACCACATAGCCCCTATCACGGAATATCTTGCCCAGCCCCATACAGATAGAGCTTTTACCTGAGAACTTCTCTGAAGAACTAACCAATATCGATGCCATTATATTGCTCCCTTGAACCTGATTTTCATTATTTTAAACCTGCGTTATATTATGATAGTAATTGGTACTTATTTTACGTCTATGGTGAACCGCACATCCATTGCGACACAACCCTGCCCATCCTGCATTACCATGAGTGGATTGATTTCAAATTCCAGGATCTCGGGGAAATCTGTAACAAGCTGTGAGATTCTCATAAGCGTATCTATGATCGAGTTTATATCTGAAGGTGCCTCGCCCCTGACACCTGCGATCAGAGGGTAGCTTTTTATGGACGAGACCATGTGCCTTGCCTCCTCTTTACTTATCGGAGCCACAGCAAAGGAAACATCCTTGAGGAATTCCACATAGGTGCCGCCAAGTCCGAACATGAGCAGGGGACCAAACTGAGGATCACGGTTCATACCAATGATGACTTCCTTTCCACCTGAAACCATCTTCTGCAGCTGTACACCGGATATCCTCGCCTCTGGCATGTAACGATGAACGTCCGACATCATGGAATTGTAGGCACGTTCGATATCATCCGCATGCTGCAGATTCAGGCGTATACCTCCCACATCGGTTTTGTGGGATATGTCAGGAGAGACTATCTTCATCACAACCGGATAGCCGATCTCCTCTGATGCCTCTACTGCTTCAGGAAGTGATTTTACTATCCTGGAGTCAACAACATTGACCCCGTAGGAGGACAATATGTCCATGGATTCGAGACCAAGAATGCGTTTCTTGTTTGAGACTGCATCCCTGATGATCTTACCGGCAGTATCTCCGTCCGCATTAATTGAAGGTGGAGATACGTATTTTCTCTTCTTTATCGAATAATATGTACAGAGCGCATCCATACTGGCAACAGCCCGCTCAAGGGAAGGATAATTGGGAATACCGTTCTTTTGCAGTATCATCTCCCCCTCTGCAACACGGGTACCCCCTGCAAGGTTGCACAGAATGGGTTTTTCTGAGCCCTTTATGGTATCCACCACCTTTTCTGCGATCTCTGTTACATCGGTCATTGCCTGAGGTGAGACAAGAAGGATTATACCGTCCACGTTCCCGTCTGCAAGTACGGTTTCCAGCGCATGTGCATATATATCCGCACTGGCGTCACCGAGCACATCCACGGGATCGTATATGTTAGCAGCCGGGGGAAGTGTCTCCCTTAATTCATTAATAGTATCTTCTTCAAACGATGCAATATTCAGTCCCGCACTGGAACACGCATCCGCTGTGAGTATTCCGAGACCCCCGGCATTTGTTACGATTGCGATATTCCTGCCCTCAGGAAGAGGATATGCCGAGAAAGCCCTTGAAAGATCAAGCATCTCTATCAGGGAGTCTGCCCTTATCACTCCGCTCTGCCTGAAAGCCGCATTATAGGCAGCATCGGATCCGGCAAGTGTTCCTGTGTGAGAAGATACGGCCCTTGAACCAACCGAGGTTCGTCCGGACTTAACTATCACAATAGGTTTGGACCTGCTCACACGTCTTGCGATCTCTATAAAATCAGGACCACTTTTCACCCCTTCCAGATAAGCGGCAATTACAGCAGTGGAAACGTCAGTTTCAAAGAATTCCAGGAAATCATTCTCATCAAGATCTGCCTTGTTCCCCAGACTTACGAACTTGGAAAAGCCCACATTTGTCCGGTCAGCCCAGTCAAGGGCCACGGTACATATTGCACCGGATTGTGACATCATTGCGATATTGCCCTTATGTGCCTTATTTGCAGCAAAGGTGGCATCAAGTCCTGAATCTGTGTCAATGATACCAAGACAATTGGGTCCCACCATTCTTATACCGTATTTTACACATAGCTCTAGGCATTCTCGCTCCAGGCGTGCACCTTCCACACCAGCTTCCTTAAAACCTGCGGATATGACCACAATATTCGATATACCTGCACGTCCGCACTGGTCTATGGCCTCAGGTACGAATTTTGCCGGGATCACTATTACTGCAAGGTCGACGTTCTTCTCTTCCGGAACGTCAAGAATACTTTTGTAAGCCTGGAAGCCCAGTATCTCACTATCATTCGGATTTATCGGAACGATATTCTCGAAACCACCTGATATCAGGTTCTCAAGCACCGCCCTTCCGACTTTTCCCTCTTTCCTGGAAGCGCCGATCACTGCCACAGCATCCGGATCAAACATTCTCTCAAGCATGATTTTCCCTTAGTTACCCTTGCTATACCTAAGCCCCGATTGTACATAAAATATTGGGAAAGATAGTGATAAGTCCTACGTAAGAATATATCCTATGGTATAGGGAGGATTATCTTCTAAGACGTCTGATTACCTCTCCACCCTGGCTTCTCAACTGGGGACCGATCTCATCAAAACTTATATTCTGCTTTATAAGCACAAAACCAACGGCCCACAATAAGAATAAAACAAGGCCCAACAGCGTTAAAGCATATGATGCTATGGAGTCACCAAAAGTTCCAGCCCCATCCTGACCTGATAGATCATTTTTCAGGAGACTTGTATTGCCTTCCGAGGAGTTGTTTATCTTGGCGGCAGGAAGACTTACAGATGTACTTTCATCCATGCCTGAGATGGCAAATATCGAAAAACCCGGAGTTTCAGAGGAATAATACACAAATTCCTCGTCCTCATCCACTTTTTCCGTATCAAGGGGAATCCATTTATCGTGGTAGTTGTACAGCAGTATCGCATCATGGTCTACATCATTGGATTCCAGCCATTGTTTTTCAACTTTGAAATTGACCTTTCCTTCAATAAGCTTGTAAGGGGAATACTGTCCGTTCCCAATCCAGACGTTGGAGTTCTCATAGACCAGACCGGGTGCGTTCCCGGCTGCAAAATTGGAAGTTCCCTTTAGTGATTCAAGGATGGTCTTTACCTGTCCGCCGCTTAATTGCGGGATGAAACTGATCGATGTGATACCGGTCCTGCCTTGATTGAACTGAAAGGTCACTTCCTTGCCGTTTAAGATGGATGCAAAAGAAAGATCTGTAAAGTCAATATTTTCGTATGCTTCCTGTGACTGGCTGTTTGTACCTTCTCTCATAGCTCCTGAACTGGAAGAAGAAGAAGAAGAAAAAGAATCGGAATTATCAGAATCAACTGAGTCTTCAGAATTCGTAGTTTCGGCAGAATCTGATGACTCTTCTGTGTCCTCCTCAGTACTTTCACCTGTAGCATCATCGGTTTCATTGTCAGCATCTTCCTGGCTATCATTCTCATTCCGGTCATCGTCATCTGAAGAGGAAGCATCAGAAGATTCACTGTCGCTGGCCTGATCTTCTTCCTCATTATCTGTTTCATCAGAGGTGCCAGTGTCCGAATCGGAATCATCGCTATCATTTTCCGGATTATCTGATCCGCCACCCTCTTCAGAAGAGTTTTCGCCCTCGTTGTCCTCTGACTCATTGTTCTCTTCAGAACTACTGTCGTTATCTACGTCCTCTGCTTCGTTATCTTCTCCAGAAGAATTATCATCATCTGTATTCTCTGACTCTTTTTCATCACTGGAAGACTTATCTTTCTTTGTATTATCAGGTTTTACTTTATCCTTTTTGGAATTATCTTTACCGGAATTATCTTTTTCATCAGACTCGCCATCATTAGAGTCATCTTCTGAAGAGGAGTCATCCTTCTTATTATCGTCTGTATTCACATCAGAGGAATTGTCATCTTCAGAGAAACTTGCACCCTCACTGCTCTCTCCACTTTCATTATCATTGTCACTTACATTATCTGTTTCCGGGTCATCAGAAGAATTTGTATCTTCACTATCGTCTGTGTTTTCTTCACCTGATTCCGTGTCATCGGCAGAAGAACTATCGTTTTCACTATCTGTTTCACTGCCATTTGTTACCCTATCATCGGATGTCCCACTATCTTCAGCGGACGGATCTTCTTCGCTTTCGTTAGAGCCATCAGTTTCCGTATCACTGGATTCTGCGTCATCAGAAGAGGAATCATCCCTGCTGTTATTATCTTCGGTATCATCACTGTCATCCGAGCTCGTCGTGTCGGTTTCAGCGTCTTTGTCATCTGTTTCTGAATCTGAAGAATCACCTGTTTCTGATTCATCATCAGAGCTACTACTACTACCTGAATCGGAGACATCTTCCGTGGATCGATCACTTTTGTCCTTTTCCTTTCCGTCAGAGGAATCAGCATTATCTTCATCAGAAATATTAGAAATATCATCAGAGTCTGCACTTGCCAATCCTGAGACAGATAGAAATAAAGCAATACATATAAGGCAAACAATTATTTTCCTATAGTTACTGCAGACCATATCCCCGTTTCCTGGTCTTTGTAAAAAAGAGAACAACTTGTGCATACCCACCAACAACAAACTTATTTTAGTCCGGGCTGCAATAAACATTATAGAAACTAAATTCAGTATCAGAATATCTTATCACAAAAATGTATAAACGGGAAGGCTTCAAAAGATGCTATAGTTATTTAGCATCCAAATTCTAAACGAAATTCCTAGCGTTTGATGCGGCGATAGCGCTTTCCGTCATGATTACTGACTCTTGAGCGAAGCTTATCATAGCATTCTTCACAGTATTCCTTATTCCTGTAACCAAGCAGGCCTATGAAAACAACACCAGCCAGAACCAGTGTGATCCAGATGAACGTTGAAGACTTTTCCTCCTGGGTCGCAACATTGCTTTCAGGTTCTGCCTTCTCATCAACCGACTTTTTAACATCACTTCCACCTGAAACCGATTCTGTATTCTCCTCGCTGGCCTCTACACTGGCAATCTCTTCAGTTATACTGGAGATAGCAAATGGAGAGAAGCCGGGAGTCTCGGCTACGTAGAAGAAGTACTCGTCATTCTCGCCGGTCTGTGAGGTCTGAAGCTGCGTCCAGGAAGATCCTGAATACCTGAGCAGTTTGATCGAATCGGCATCTACACCCTTGGACTCGATCCAGCTCTTCTCAACCTTGAACACTATCTGTGCATCGGAAATCAGACGTGGAATCAGCTTGCCATCCCCTACCCAGATATTGAGGTTCCTGTAGACCTTTCCAGAAGGAGCACTTTTTACCAGTGTGGATGTGTCCTTGAGCACTTCAATAATGGTCTTTGTCTGTCCACCATTGATACTGGTAGTGAAACTTACAGAGATGATGCTGTTATCCTCTCTGCTGAATTCGAACATTGTTTCCCTGTCCTTCACAACAGGCTTGAGTGTGTAGTCCTTGAACTCAATGTTCTCATAGGCCTCACCGGTGGTCTGGGAGCCACCTCCGCCACTGCCGCCGGAGCTGCCAGTGTTATCTTCATTGTCTGTCGATTCTGAATTAATTTTCGTTACGGTGATAACTATAGTCTCATTATCTGTCAGACTACCATCCGTAACACTAAAATCAACGTTGTAGGTACCATTCTCACCTACAACAGGTGTCCAGTTAAAATGACCTGATGATTCATTCAAAGTTGCATTTTTAAGTTCGTCTGACGTCATTGAAAAAATTAGATTATCATGATCGACATCATCTGCGCTTAAATCAAATTCAACATTCTTATTCTCTTCAACTTCCTTATTACCAATTGATCCAAGTACTGGAGCTGAATTTGGAATCTGAACATTTACGTCAACACCGGTTGAAATAGTACCAGTGGTGGCATTGTAGGCATAAACTGTAATATTAGACCAATCGTGAGCTGAAAGTCCTGTATGATTGAATTCAGATACAGATGCGGTTACATTTTTCCACTCAGTACCGTTATAGCTCACATTATAAGCATCCGTAACATTACCCTCACCCGCTTTCCATGAGTGAAGAACCCAGAAATTACCAGTTTTATTTTCAAAGTTTACCGGGTGTGCTGGTGTGAATTCAGTGTCTAGAACTGTAATTTTCATTATTTCAGAATCACTGGAACCGTAACCATCGGACACACTGAAATTAACATCATAGGTTCCGGCATCATTATAATATGTTGTCCAAGAACCTTTACCAGTATCATTGTTGAAATCGAAAGCATTCATGGTGCAACTGAAAATAGGCACGTCATTATCATGGTCCATAGAATTAACATCTACGTAAATGGTTTCTCCTTCAATGATAGTGATTTCCGGCGTAACATTTGTAATATTTATTGGATTATTGTCAACCGGAACACTATTGCTACCAATATATGAAAGATTGGAATTGGTAACGTTATAGACGTAAACCGTTATATTTGACCAATGTGCAGGGCCAGTATCATTGAATTTAGCAGCTGTTCCGTTATACCATGTATTTCCATGCCAATTACCGTCGTCAGTCCATGTACCATTATACCACATATCATTACAACTGACGTTGAAACTGCCTGTCATGTTACCATTATCAGCGGTCCATCTATGAATTAGTGAGAAGTTACCATAATCATATTCGTATGTAAAATTTCCCACAGGGTCTGCACTCGCAATGAATACAGGACCGGTTGCGCTAAATGCTAATAGGACGCACAGGCAAATTCTGGATATTTTTGACAATCCGCTTTTTCTATCGTTTTTGGAAAAGGGATGCATAGTACCACCCTTGTTGACAATTTTTAATTAAACTCCAGATCGACAACATCTAAAGTTTGACTCCACTTTTTAGCCAGGCTACGCTGGCGTAATCTACTGTATTATGTATGTTTTATGCGGACATTCAGTGCATTCACTGATGCCCCCACGAATCTCCACTAATTAGCAATAGTCATAATATATTATAAATTTATTTATTTTGCTCAAATTTATAATATGCTCAGAATTAATATAATAAGATTCAGAAAATGATTCTGTAAAACCCTACCGGCAAAGTTTTTCTACAATGCAGGAATATTCAGCCAGTGCGACCAAAGGGTCTCAACAGAGATGAACTGCCTTGGATCTTATATCCGGAAAAATCAAAGAAAATATTTATCAGTGGCTACAGAACGAGTCGGTAATATCCAATTCTCTCGCACTGCTCGTAGGCACACTCACAGGACTGGCCATCGTTCTTTATGACCATGTGCTTGAAGGCAGCGAAGAGCTCTTCTTTGGCAGTTTCTATGGCCTGCCACGATACTATATAATCCTGCTCCCGGCGATCGGTGGATTGATCGTAGGAATACTTGTTCACTTCTTTACAAGCACCAGACGCTATGATATTGAGGAGGTAATCGAAGCCACCACACTCAGAGGTGGACGCATATCTGCCCGAAACGCCTTCCTGGAGGTCCTTGCATCCGTCATATCCATAGGTTCCGGGGGTTCTGTGGGGAAAGAAGCACCTGTGGTACTTGCCGGATCAGGGCTCGGTTCATCACTTGCAAGGGCACTCAACATATACGGGAACAGGGTTAAGATACTTCTAGGATGCGGTGCTGCCGGTGGTATAGCCGCGGCATTCAACGCACCTCTTGCAGGAGTGGTATTTGTTGTTGAAGTCATACTGGGAGAGCTGGAAGCCAGTACTTTCATACCAATAGTTATATCGTCGGTCTTTGCCACCCTTGTGGCCAACACCATATTTGGTGTCAGGATCATCCATGCCTCAAACTATGAGCTCGTAAGTCCCTTTTACGAGTCAGTACTGTATCTGGGACTCGGGATATGCGCGGGTATTGTAGCTGTCCTGTTAATGAGGTCACTGAATTCAACACACGATCTTTTTCATTCCCTGAAAGTTCATCCCGTACTGAAACCTGCAATAGGTGGTCTCTTTGTAGGAATGATCGGATACTTCTATCCGCAGGTATTCGGTGTCGGATATGATGTAATAACAGACGCACTTGCAAACGAGCTGGCACTTAGCCTCATGATCGCGTTGATTTTTCTGAAAATTATTGCATTCTCGCTGACGCTGGGATCCGGAGGATCGGGAGGATCGATTGTGCCCGCACTCTTTACAGGTGCCATGCTGGGCGGAGCATACGGCACCATAGCACATGGGATATTCCCGGAAGTAACAGCACAGTCAGGTGCCTATGCCCTTGCAGGCATGGGGGCGGTCCTGGCAGGCACAAGCCATGCGCCTCTTGCCGCAATACTGATCCTTTTCGAACTGACGCGCGATTACAACCTGATACTACCCATCATGTTTGCATGTGTTGTCAGTAATCTTGTCTCAAGCGCATTGAACCCTGAATCGATATTCACAGAAGGACTGCGCAAACGTGGTTTCATAATACGTAAAGGAAAAGAGGTTGACATTATGGAATCACTGCTTGTCAGAGATGCCATGAAGCAGAATGTCCAGACAGTTTCCGAGAACAAAAGTGTGACCGCCCTCATAGCCCTGATGCAATCGAGTCGCCACGCCGGATTTCCGGTACTTGACCCCAGTGGCAGGTTATGCGGTATTGTAACCCTAAAAGACCTCAGGGATAAGGTAAAGAAAGACGAGTTTGACAAGAACATCTGTGAAATAGCAAGCAGAGAAGTGGAAGTAGCCTACCCTGACGAGACACTGAATACAGTGTTAAGGCGTCTTGCCGCAAAGGATATAGGAAGATTACCTGTGGTATCAAGGAATGATGAGACAAAACTTCTGGGGATAATCACCAGAAGTGATATTGTCAAACTTTACGATAAGAAGATCATTGATAAAGTTCAGCAGCAAAATCGATCAAAGATATAAAAGATTTAAGAGACCGATTCTCATCAGCTTATGATATTGCCCAGGAAATATCCGGGCGTAGCATCATATATACTGACCCTGCAAAAAGTACCGGGAGAAGCACCGGAATCCGGATTGCATTCGGGAATGACCACAGGAAGGTAGGAATCCGTACGTGCCATCATTCCCTGCTGTTTTGCTTCCTTGGATAGAAAAACAGTGAATTCCCGTCCTATCATAGAATTCTTGGTATCAAGCTTTATCTTCTCACACAATTCATGGAGTTCGTTGGACCTGTTGACAATGATACGGGAGTCAATCTGCCGGTACTCCAGGGCTTTTGTTAGAGGGCGGGGAGTGTATCTTGAAATATTCACCTTATCCGGCCTGAACTCTTTTATCCACTGCCGGGTCTTCAGGAAATCCTCTTCACTTTCGTCCGGATAGCCCACTATAATATCTGTGAAAAGTGTCAGGTCATCAAATCTTTCACTGAAACTTCTGATCACATTATTAGCTTCTTCTATGCTGTGATAACGGTTCATCCTCTCAAGAACGCTGTCAGAGGCAGACTGAATTGGAAGATGTAATAACTTGTATACCTTCTCGTTTTCAAAGGCATCAAGCAGATCATCCAGAATGGGGATTACAGAAAAAGGATTCATCATACCCACACGCACTTTGAAGTCACCGGGAATCCTGCAGATCATATTCAGCAGTTCAGGAAGCAGCACATCCTTATCCGTTCCGTACTGACCGTTATCCTGCGAGGTCAGCCATATCTCCCGGCAACCTTCGGAGATAGCACTTTTGATATCTGCAAGGATTTCCTCCGGTTTAAAGGATCTGAGCTTTCCCCGGGCAATACTGACAATACAGTAGGCGCAGGAATAGTCACATCCCTGGGAGAGCTGGCAGATGTGTATGTTTGGATTGAAACGCATGCGAGCTACGTTCTGGAAACCCTCCGGCTCCTGCTGGAAGAACTGGGTTCCTTTCTGTCCGGCATCAAGGGAATCAAGGATCTGAGAAACCTTTGAGATCGAATTGACACCCAAAATATAAGCTTCCGGATTCTGAGCCAGGATATCGTCAAGCTGTACCTCGGGCATGCAACCGGATACAATCACTTCTTTACCAAGTTCTCCTGCCTGCTTTATTTTATGCAGGATCTTCTGTTCAGTTGAATACTTTACAGTGCAGGTGTTGATGAGCAGTACATCGGCATCCTTCTCGGGAACAAGGGAGTGCCTACTATCCCGGATAGCAGCCTTCATGATTTCTGCGGATGCCTGACTTGCAGAGCATCCGTAGGTAGATACGTGAACCTTCATTTTAGATTACTGGTAACGCAGAGGCGTTTCTTCCTTATCGTGGATATAAATAGTATCTGTAAATTTGACAACACCCGAGCTGCCCATTGTGATGCTGTGTACCCTAGCATCACCTTCACCGAAAAGGCTCACTCCATTAAGTATGGGTCCTGAAGTGACACCTGTGGCCGAGAATATAACATCCCTTCCGGGAACCAGGCGATTTGTGTCAAGCACATCGTTGATATTATTTTCAGTAATACCCATGGTCGCAAGCCTTGGCATCTTCTCTTCTTTTTCCTTTGCAATCTCCTCGTCAGATTTGCCGTTAGCAACGGTTGGAAGAACAAGACGTGCAAGGATCTTTCCGCCAAGACATTTCATGGCGGCTGCGGTAAGGACAGCTTCCCCTGAACCCCCTGCACCAAGTACCATGTGTACACCTGATCCTCTTATAGCGGTAGAGACACCGGGCATGAGGTCGCCATCTTCTACAAGAATAACACGCGCTCCTGCATCCCTTATTTCCTTTATCTTCTTCTCATGTCTGTCTCTCTTGAGAATAACCACAACAAGTTCATCCACGTTCCTGTTAAGAGCCTCGGCGACAATTTCAAGGTTGTCCCTTACAGGTGCATCAAGGTCTATCTTATGATATGGATGCTCACGTTCATACTTCACAACTTCCGGACCCACGACTATCTTGTCCATGTAGATATCGGGTCCGTGGAAAAGTCCTCCCCTCTCAGCCATTGCCATAACGGCAATTGCACCGGGAAAACCGTTTGCAGCAAGGTTGGTACCTTCAAGAGGATCAACGGCAATATCCACTTCAAAGTCCTCTTCCCATGTTCCGACCTCCTCTCCGATATACAACATGGGAGCTTCATCGCGTTCACCCTCGCCAATCTTGATAATACCCTTCATATCAAGACAATTGAGCATTCTGCGCATGGCTTCAACTGCCACCTGGTCAGAATAATGTTTGTCTCCGCGACCCATCTGGTAGGATGCTGCGATAGCTGCGGCTTCAGTAACGTGCAATAACCTTGGCAAAAGTTCGGCTTCTATCGAACCTGCACACTTGATCATCTCTTCTGCGGTTTTCGGATGAGACATAATTAATTTCCCCGGATTTCAATTAATTTCCACATAAACAGATTATGTGACACATGTATTAACAATTTCCATATTAGAATCCCGGCCTAGGCCGGAGATTTAAGATTCTTATTTCAGTACGTCCACAAGGGCCACCCTCTCAAGGACCAGATCGGGTATCATTTCTTCTCCCGCGGCCTCAATCTCTTTTTCACCTATATCGAACTGTGAGAGAATGGCATCTCTTTTGCTGGGAGAGTATTCGATAACATTTTTACTGCTTATGAGTTTTTCCAGTGATGCGATTGAAGAGGATATACTTTCCAGACCACCCAGTACTACAAATACAATGTCCATTTCACCTTCATGCACTCCCATGGAAAAAGCTTCTCCTATCTGCCTCTTCCCTGCTGCGTACCTCATAATCTCAATACCCGGATCATTGGCCGCATTTGCATTATTATCAATTGCACGCAGTGCCTTTTCAACGGCAAAAACAATATGCTTCTCTCCTGCGATCTTTTCTGCGTTCATGGCCTGGATTATCGTCCCGTTATCTGAAGAGATATCAGAGATCCGCTTCAGAAAACGTGGAACATTCTCTATATCCGTGTGACCGCAGAATATCTTAAAATCCATGTGCTGGAATTGGAGCTATCCCGGATAAGCATAACGGTATCCTGTAAGCATTAAAGATTGCGCAAATTATATTTTCCGGGGAAGCAGATTAATTATGGGAGGTTAGACCTATGGACAAATCTTGTGATATGCAAATCGGAGACCAGTATTCATGTGAAAACTGCGCCTTTGAGATGGAAGTGATTGTTCCCTGTGATGTATGTGACGAAGGCAGAATCATGTGTCCGTGCTGCGGAGAAAACATGCATCCAAAAGAATAAGATAAGTTTAAATACACATTTTTATTATCTTTTTTAACTTCAAAAACAATATCCGAGCAAA
>Ga0163219_100109_pt1 | contig 20917 bp, 10 predicted proteins | sample MSEWel2016_04_06_FD_113150 | JGI IMG/M metagenome (GOLD analysis project Ga0163219, IMG submission 113150) | Subsurface microbial communities from deep shales in West Virginia, USA - MSEEL Well Study Marcellus 3H_2016_04_06 ...
GGGGACTGCGTTTTTTGCATTTCTTCTAATGGGATGTTCTGATGTTCTGGAGGAAAAACCCCGAAGCATTTATGAGCCATCTTTCTTTAAAACGGAGAGAGGTGTGGAAAGTGGTATTACTGCCCTGTACGCTCAACTTAGATATGTGTATGGACAAGGGTATTTTTACAATGCCTGTTTGACCGGAACCGATGAGGTAACTTATGCGCAAAGTGCCGATGGGAACTTTAAAGATATGGACCTTTCAGGAGTCGGATCTCTTACTTCAACCAGTAGCCGTGCTGATGTTCTTTGGGGCAATGCCTTCACAAGTATCAATACAGCTAATGGTATTATTGAGAATGCCGAAGAAGTAGGATCTATTTCTGATGCTCTGGTTGCTGAGGCTCGTTTCTTCAGAGCTTTTAATTATTTTATGCTTGTGCAAACTTTTGGTGGTGTACCATTGGATTTAGGTGCAGGAGAATTGGCTTTTAATACCTCAACTTCCAGATATTCTAAAAGAAATACTGTTTCTGAGGTGTATTCTAAAGTTGTTTTTCCTGATCTTTTAACTGCTGTGGAGAATCTTCCCGACGATCCGAGAGTAACCGGTGGTGTTACCAAGACTGTGGCTCGCCTTTTTCTTTCTAAAGCATACCTGACTTATGGTTGGTGGTTAGAGAATCCTAAAAACATTCCTACTTATCCTGAAACAGATAGAAATGATCCTGACGGACATGATGCTCAATGGTATTTTCAACAGGCGTATGATGTAGCCACTTTTGCTATTGAAAATCCCGGATCTTATGGGCTTCAGCCTACTTTCTATGATGTAAATGTTGCTCAGAATGACCGGAATAGTGAGATTTTGCTATATGCTGATCACACGGAGGATAGTGAATACTATAATGGATCCAGTCTTACATATAATGGAGGAAGTGCTCCTGCCAACTTTGCGGTTTGGTTTATGACATGGAACTATATCAATACCAAAAGTGGTGCTGATCCTAATTGGAACGAGCGGGTAAGCCCGGTTCTGCGTGAAGCGGCACAGCCCTTGGGCCGTCCATGGACCAGAATGTGTCCTACCGTTGAAGTTGTAACCGAGACTTTTGCCGAGAAGACACTGGATTCCCGTTTTGATGGAACATTTACTACCGTTTATCGTGCCAACTGGCCAAAAGGTGGAACTGATCTGGATGTTGTGTACAATGCAAACAATATGACCGTTGCTCCGGGCGAACCAATTCTTACCTTCCTTGAAGATGAGCCTGCTGTTGAGGTCGATTATTCCAATGATCCATATAAAAGTGATATTGGTGCTGGCGTGATTCCAGGTAGAGCAGATTATGTGATTCCTCCAAGCGGTATTAGCCGGTTAAGATATCCCGGGCTTTGGAAACTTGGTGTTTACCGTACCGATAATAATGGTGGTCTTGGTCAACCCAATGCCGGAAGTACCAGACCCTTTAATATCGCCAAATTCTCTGAATTTTACTTTATTGCTGCCGAAGCTGCTGTGAAAGGTGCTGCCACCGCTGCAGGAATGACTGCGAGAGATCTTATCAATGTGATTCGTGGTCGTGCCGGAAATTGGAGATGGGACAACAATGGGAATGCTCCTAAAAATGAGGATTTTAGTCAGGAAATGATGGATGCGACTCCTGCTGACGTTGACGTTGAGTATATTCTTGCCGAGCGTTCTCGCGAATATTACGGTGAAGGGTACCGCTGGTACGATTTGGTGCGTACTCAAATGTGGCGTGAGCTTTCATCTGAATATACCATTGGTTCAGCGTCATTGGATGAACAAGGAAATGAACCTGATGTGTTTTCTCGTGACATTCAGGACTTTCATTATCTGCGACCAATACCTCAAGGACAACTTGACGCCATGGAAATGGATGATGCAGAGAAGTCTGCTTATCAGAATCCCGGGTATAATTAAAATGGTGAAGGGGTATTTAAATAAAATAGTTCATGCAAGTTTTATCCTTCTTTAATTAAGCAAATTATCGCGGATGAACCTTCTAAAATAGTATCAATAGGTTGGTTGCACTTTCTTGTGTGGCCAATCTATTGTTTTTAAGAATGATTGAGTTGGGGGAGAATTATTGTTGAGGAATATTTACTGATTGATTACAACATTATTCTAAAAACTAAAGATTCCCCGGTTACTAGTTATAAAGAAAGAGTTCGTGTCGTTATGATAACTGATTTTGTAATAAAAATAAAAGCAGTCTTATTGGCTTTACTAAAAAGTTAAAAAATACATTATTATGAAAATTACAAATCTTCTTTTGCCCCTCCTGTTTTTATTATTTTTTCATTGTAATTTACAGGCTCAGCAGCCGGCAAACAAGGTTTTGAATTTTCTGGACTATACCTCCGAAGTGGAAGAAGATGGTGCATTTCCTCTTTTTTCCGAAAGTGCTGCCACCACTTTGTATGTGTCCGCTTCGGATGAGGCAGGTGTTAAGAGAGTAGCTGCACTTCTGCAGAAAGACATTCTTAATGTTTCCGGAATTGAACCCCGTCTGGTTATTAGTGAAGATATCCCGGTTGCAGATCATCTGATTATTATCGGAACAGCCGGAAGTAGTCCGGTTATTCAGTTAATGGCGGAAAGAGGAATCATTTCACTGAAAGATGTACAAGGAAAGTGGGAAGCCTCAGTTGTAACTACTGTTAAAACCCCTGTCGAGGGGGTTCAATCAGCACTTGTAATTGCAGGTAGTGATAAACGGGGAACCATTTTCGGGATGTTCGACCTTTCACAGCAAATGGGGGTTTCGCCCTGGTACTGGTGGGCAGATGTGCCGGAGAAGAAAAAAGACCGCTTATATGTGAAGGAAGGAAGGTACGTTAGTGATAGTCCAAAAGTGAAATATCGTGGTATTTTTCTGAACGATGAAGAGCCTGCTCTGGGAAACTGGGTGAGAGAAAACTTCGGAGATTTTAATGCCAAGTTTTACGATAAGGTTTTTGAACTGATTCTTCGGATGAAAGGAAATTTCCTGTGGCCCGCCATGTGGGGAAAAGCTTTTTACGATGATGACCCTCAAAATGCCGAACTGGCCGATGAGTATGGAGTGGTGATAGGTACCTCACACCACGAACCAATGATGCGCGCCCATGTGGAGTGGGACAGATATGGCAAAGGGCCATGGGATTATAATCGCAATGCTGATGTGTTGGATGAATTTTGGCGAATTGGAATTGAACGAATGGGAGATAATGAAAACATCGTAACGGTAGGAATGCGGGGTGATGGCGATGAACCTATGAGCACCGACCGGAATATTGAATTGTTGTCTTATATTATTGATAGTCAGCGGGAAATACTTGAAGAGGAGACAGGAAAACCTGCTCAGGAAACACCTCAGGTTTGGGCCCTGTACAAGGAAGTTCAGGATTACTATGACCAGGGAATGCGGGTTGATGAGGACATCACGCTGCTTTATTGTGATGACAATTGGGGTAATGTTCGACGCATGCCCGGTGAAGAAGAGCGTCAAAGAATTGGAGGAAGTGGAATGTATTATCACTTCGACTATGTAGGTGGCCCACGTAATTACAAGTGGTTAAATACCACTCCTCTGCCAAGAGTTTGGGAGCAGATGAAACTATCTTATGCTCATGGAATAGACAAACTGTGGGTGGTGAATGTGGGGGATTTAAAACCCATGGAGCTGCCAATTCAATTTTTCCTAAATCTTGCCTGGGATCCGGATGCGATGGGGACTGAGGAACTGGATGCTTACCCTGGGCATTGGGCTGCACAACAGTTTGGTGAAGAACATGCTGAGGAAACTGCACATTACCTTAGGCAATACACAAAATTTAATGGGAGACGCAAGCCTGAATTAATTGCTCCGGATACTTACAGTCTGACCAACTACAATGAAGCGGAGCGGGTGGTTAATGAATATGATGAACTGGCAAAGAATGCGCGTTTGTTGTACGAAAATATACCTGCAGAACAGAAAGATGCCTTTTATCAGTTGGTTCTTTTTCCTGTCGAAGCATGTGCCAATCTTAACAAGTTGTATCATGTAGCAGCCAAGAACCGAATGTATGCCAGCCAGAAGCGAACACTAACCAATGTTATGGCTGATAGCGTAGAGTTATTGTTTAAAAAAGACCAGGAAATGGCCGATTTTTATCATACTCAATTGGCTGATGGGAAGTGGAAACACATGATGTCGCAAAACCATATTGGATATACATATTGGCAGCAGCCGGAACAAAATAACATGCCCGAAACTGAACGGATAAAAAATACCAATTCAGGGGAAATGGGGGTTGCTGTTGAAGGCTCTGAAAATTGGTGGCCCAATGTTGCCACCGGTCTTGAACTACCCATGTTTTATGAAATAGGAAAGAACTCCGCATTTATCGAATTGTTTAATCGGGGAACTGCTCCTTTCCATTATGAATTAGTCGCTTCGGAACTATGGATTATTCTGGATGAAACCGAAGGTAAAATTGAAACACAGAAGAGAATTATTGTTTCCGCCGATTGGAAAAAAATGGAGCCCGGAAAGAATAAAGGAACGATTTCCATCCGAAATGGAAGTAAGTCGGTTACCGTTTCTGTTGAAGCCGAAAAATTCGGAGCTGAAGAGTTGCAGAAAATACAGGGATTTGTTGAGGCCAACGGCTATATCTCCATCGAAGCAGAGCATTTCTCTGAAAAGAATCAGACAGATAACGTGGAATGGATTGTGATTCCCGACCTTGGACGGACAGGCTCTTCGGTTACCGTATCGCCGGTTACTGCAGAATCAAGGGAGCCCGGCGATGAATTGTCCATCGAGTATCCGGTTCATTTAAGGGATACCGGTGAAGTGACTATTCATGCTTTTTTTGCTCCAACGCTCAACTACACAGGAGGTGAAGGGTTTAGATATGCTGTTGGTTTTGATGCTGAGGAGCCAGCCGTTGTGAATATTCACGAGGGTGAAACGCATGCCGACTGGCAAAGTTGGGTGGCCAATAATGTGAATATTTGCACATCGAAACATACAATTCAACAAGCCGGTAATCATACGCTCAGGTTTTATATGGTCGATCCCGGATTGGTATTGCAAAAAATTGTGATCGATACCGGTGGATTAAAACCATCATATTTGGGGCCGGAAGAAAGTTCTTTTGTTCATCATTAATCTGGTGATAATTCAAAGAGTAGAATGACTGTGATATTTTTGGGAAAAGAGATATGTTAGAAGTCTCCTTTTTTTGACCACGGAGGATAATGTATCTTTGTTATTATCGAAAATATCACTTGTTTTTGCAATGTTTATTGATTTGGTAGAGGGTTTTCTTCAGCCTGACATTGCTGGTTTTTGGAACAGCTAACTTGAAAGTTTAATATTATGCAAAAAAAGAGCGTTTTTGTTTTAGTTCTTATGATCCTGCTGGGTTCAACAACCCTGTGGAGCCAAAAAACTAAAATGCCTTATCTGAGTTCCGAAGGGGGGACAACTCAGCTTATGGTAGATGAAAAGCCCTGGCTGATGCTGGGTGGGGAACTGGGGAATTCCAGCGCATCAGATTTAAATTTTATGTCAGAAATAGGGTCTGATTTACAGGCTATGCAGCTAAATACGGTACTGGCCCCGGTTTATTGGGAGTTGGTAGAGCCGGCTGAAGGTGATTTTGATTTCTCGTCGGTTGATAAATTAATTGACCAGGCAAGAGAGTATAATACTAAACTCGTTTTGCTTTGGTTTGGCAGTTGGAAAAACAGCATGTCCTGTTATGCTCCTTTATGGATAAAAAAGGATTGGAAGCGCTTTCCACGCAGTATTACCAAAGAGGGAAAACCGTTGGAAATACTGACTCCCTTTTCTGCGGAGAATCTTGAGACCGACAAGAAAGCGTTTGTAAGATTCATGGAATTCCTGAAAGAAAAGGATGAGCAGCACCATACGGTAATCATGATTCAGGTGGAAAACGAGATAGGGATGATTCCACAAGCAAGGGATTATCACCCTGAGGCTAACCGGGCTTTTGAAGAGGAGGTGCCCCTCTCTGTAATCAGTCTTCTTCAGGATGAAAATGCAACGGTGCAACCCCATTTAAAAGAGATGTGGGAAAGCAACGGTAAGAAAAGAAAAGGAAACTGGGAGGATGTTTTTGGAAAGGGTCTTTATACCGACGAGTTGTTTATGGCCTGGCATTTTGCCCGGTATGCAGGAGAAATCACAGAAGCAGGGAAAGAGGTTTATCCCCTGCCTATGTATGTGAATGCCGCCCTTAATTCGAGAGGAAGAAAACCCGGGGCGTATCCGTCTGCCGGTCCGTTGGCTCACTTAATTGATATTTGGAAACTTGCCGCTCCTGCCATCGACGTTTATGCGCTGGATATTTATGATCCGGGATTCAACCATTGGTGCAATTTGTATCATCTTCCCAATAATCCTTTGTTTATTCCGGAAATCAGGAACGAACCGGGTAATCACGCCCGTGTTTTTTATGCTTTTGGTGAACACGATGCCATGGGATTCAGCCCTTTTTCCATCGAGGATACACCCAATCCATCAGAGGCTCCTTTGACAAAAAGTTATGAGGTTCTTCATCAATTGATGCCTTTACTGGGCGAGAAACAGGGAGAAGACGCAACTGCAGGAGTCTGGTTTCATCATGAACGCCGCGATACTTCCTTTGTAATGGGTAATTACCGGTTTCACTTCAAACATGATTATACTCTGGGATGGAATCCGGCTGCCAACGACGGGAGTCAGTGGCCCGAAACAGGAGGTTTGATAATATCGTTGGGGGAAGATGAGTTTATTGTGGCCGGAACAGGAATTGTTGTGACTTTTGAAAGTTTGAATGAGCAATCAGAAGCCGGCATTGGTCAGATCGATCAGATTGAAAGAGTGGGTGATGAGTGGGTGAATCGATTCCGGATGAATGGGGATCAAAGTCATCAGGGAAGGCATCTGCGAATTCCTGTGGATGATTTTGACATTCAGAAGGTTCATCTGTATGAATATGGGTCGATTCCGGAGCTTTAAGTTTCTGTGTTTGCCTCAATGAGTTGTTTGAAACAGGGTTACATTCTTCGTTAACCCCTTGATTTGAATGTTTTATGTTAGAATTGTTTTTTGACCGGGCTCACGAATGGATAATATAAAAAGTTGAAATATGAACAGAAAGATTTTTTTATTGTTTTTCCTGGTTGTTTCGCTTCCTGGTTTGGTTAGTGCAGAATCGGGTGAAAATTTATGGCTGAGATATGTGCCAGTTTCTGAGATGGTTCTTGACGATTATTCTACTTTGGATAAGATCTACGTGGAGGGAAAGAGCCCTGTGATTAACGTGGCAAAAGAGGAACTCCTGAGAGCCCTTGAAGGAATGACCGGGGTGGACGCTGAGATTAATAAAAAGCTTTCCGGAAGCTCAGTTTATTTGGGTGTAGGATTGAATGAAAAGATGGAGTTGCCGGGCATTGAAGAAGACCTGAATACTTGTGGTGAGGAGGGATTTGTGATAAGAGAGATCGGTGGAGGGAAAGGATTGCGGATTGTAATAACTGCCAACACCGATGCGGGGGTTCTTTACGGAACATTTGCTTTCATTCGGAAGTTACAGAATGAAGAGAAAATTCAGGGGCTGAATATTGTGGAGGCTCCGAAATATCAGCATCGTTTGCTCAATCACTGGGACAATTTAGATGGAACTGTGGAGCGGGGCTACGCCGGCCACTCTATCTGGTGGAATCGTGAAAGGAGTTTTGACGACCTGAAAGAGGATTATGTGACTTATGCACGTGCCAATGCATCTGTGGGTATTAATGGAACGGTGTTGAATAATGTAAATGCCAATCCGGAGGTGCTGACGGATGAGTACATTGAGAAATTTGCTCGTTTTGCTGAAGTCCTCAGGCCCTACAACATTAAAGTTTATATGTCGGTGAACTTTTCTTCCCCTGCCATTATTGGAAGCCTGGAAGATTCAGACCCTTTGAGGGATGGGGTGCGCGAATGGTGGAAAAATAAAGTAAAGGAAATTTATGAGGAGATTCCCGATTTTGGGGGCTTTCTGGTAAAAGCCAACTCCGAAGGTCAACCCGGGCCTCAGGATTTTGGCCGTACTCATGCCGATGGAGCAAACATGCTGGCAGAGGCTTTGGAACCCTATAACGGAATTGTTATGTGGCGGGCCTTTGTTTATGCACCATCAGGTGACGATAGGGCAAAACAAGCATATACAGAGTTTGTTCCTCTGGATGGCAAATTCCATGAAAATGTAATTGTTCAGGTGAAAAACGGGCCTGTCGATTTTCAGCCTCGTGAACCATTCAGCCCTGTTTTTGGGGCAATGGAGCAAACACCTTTGATGATCGAGTTTCAGATAACTCAGGAATACCTTGGCTTTTCCAATCATCTGGCCTACTTGCCCACCCTGCAAAAGGAGACTTTTGAGAGTGATACCTATGTAAATGGTTCAGGATCTACTGTTGCTAAAGCCACTGATGGCTCTTTGTTTAATCAGAAACATACAGCCATTGCCGGTGTCGCGAATATTGGCCGGGACACGAACTGGACAGGTCATCATTTTGCTCAGTCAAATTGGTATGCTTACGGTCGATTGGCCTGGGATCACACCTTACGTGCAGACGAAATTGGTCGTGAGTGGCTGGGAATGACTTTTTCTAATGAGCCGGCTTTTGTAGAGCCTGCATTGAATATCATGATGCGTTCGCGTGAGGCTGTTGTGAATTATATGACTCCGCTGGGTCTTCATCACCTTATGGGATGGAGTCACCACCACGGTCCTGAGCCCTGGACCGAAATTGAAGGTGCGCGTCCCGACTGGCTGCCCAAATATTATCACAAAGCATCGAAAGATGGCATCGGCTTTGATCGTTCTACCACCGGGAGTAATGCTGTTTCTCAATACGAGGAACCACTTGCCTCGATGTACAATAACCCTCAAACCTGTCCTGAAAACCTCATTTTATGGTTTCACCATTTGCCCTGGAATTATACAATGAGTTCCGGTCTTTCATTATGGGATGAGCTTTGTTATCATTATTATGACGGCGTTGAGGAGGTGCGATTGATGCAAAAAAAATGGGATCGGCTGGAAGGCTTTATTGATGACGAACGATTTGAGCATGTTCAGCAAAAATTGAAGATTCAATCGCGTGAAGCTGAATGGTGGCGGGATGCATGTCTCCTGTATTTCCAGACTTTCTCTGAAATGCCCATTCCTCCGGAGCTGGAACGTCCGGTTCATGACCTGGATGAGTTGAAGAAGATAAAGTTTGACATGACACACCACAATTGATCTGGATAAAAGAACCGGACTGCACAATTTTTTAAACATCTCCGTTATGTATAAATTCAGGATTTTTATTCTGCTACCTCTATTCTTTTTGGTTGCCTCATGCAGTATGCATGAGAAAGTTACAAAAGGGGCCTTTTTTCATTGGTTCGAATACGAAGGGAACGATGAGTATTACAATGATAATCAACCTGGGGAGAATGAATTCTTCAATCCTGTTCTGAGTGGTTTTTATCCGGATCCATCTATTTGCAAAAAGGAGGGTGATTACTATTTGGTTAATTCAACATTTTCTTTCTTTCCGGGTGTTCCGGTGTTTCATAGCACCGACTTGATCAACTGGAAGCAGATTGGGCATGTACTTGACCGACCATCGCAGCTGAATATTACCCATCAGGGGATTTCAGAAGGCATTTTTGCTCCTGCAATCAGCTATAACCTACACAATGATACTTTTTACATGGTGACTACCTTTGTGGGGGGAGACGGAAACTTTTTGGTTAAAGCGAAAAATCCAGCCGGGCCGTGGAGCGATCCTGTTTTTATTCCGGAGGTTCCCGGTATTGACCCATCTTTATTTTTCGATGATGACGGACGGGCATGGGTTGTGAATATCGGAGATCCCGAAGGCAAGTCTATCTATCCCGGACACAAAGCTATTTGGATTCAGGAATACGATGTGGAAAAAGATGAAATGACCGGTTCCCGAAAAGTGATTGTTGATGGCGGTCATGATATTTCGCGAAAACCTATCTGGATAGAAGGGCCGCATATCTACAAAGTGAATGGATTCTATTATCTGATGGCTGCTGAAGGTGGTACTGCTGAAGATCATTCTGAAGTGATATTCCGTAGTCGAAATATCACCGGGCCGTATGAATCCTATGAGGAAAACCCCATCCTGACTCAGAGAGATTTGGATTCTGATCGACACAATCCTGTTACTTCTACCGGACATGCCGATTTAATCAAGTTCGAAGATGGGAGTTGGTGGACAGTATTTCTCGGATGCAGACCCTATTTGGAAAACCATTTTAACACAGGGCGTGAGACATTTCTTTTGCCTGTGAGCTGGAAAAATGGGTGGCCGGTTATTCTGGAGTCAGGGCGGCAGGTTCCTTTGACGGTTAAGTCGTCACATCCACTGAATTCAGGTGAGGAAAATGAATTTTTTCCGAATGGGAACTTTACCGTTTGCGATGATTTTGAGCGTGATTCACTGGAGCTTTATTGGAACTTTATTCGTACTCCGAAGGATGACTGGTACGAAATTGCCGGGGGTAATTTGCGATTAGATTTTCGACCGGTTACCTTCAGGGAAACGAAGAATCCTGCCTTTATTGGACGAAGGCAGCAGCATCAAAACTTTTCGGCTTCTACAGAGATTTCTCTTGTTGCCGGAGATTTAAATGATCGTGCCGGTTTGGTTTGTTTTAGAACCGAAGCCAATAATTATTTTCTTGGGGTAGCCTATGAACAAGGAGAACTGGTAGCATTCGTTGAAAAGACCATTATCAGGCAGGGGACACCTGAAAAGAAGCGACTGGCGATGAAAAAAACAGGGCTTGGTGCAGATGATTCAATTCTGCTAAGAATTGACGGGCGGGGTGAGTTCCTGGATTTCCTGATTTCTGAGGATAAAGAGGAATGGGAAAGCCTGGCTGACGGACAGGATGCCACTTATCTGAGCACTGCCACTGCTGGTGGCTTCGTGGGGACTTATATTGGTATGTATGCTGAAGGTTTAGATTAACAGCGGAATAAATTGCTTTCCCGATTTGCCGGAACAGGCTGTTTTACCCGGCATTACTCATATTTTATAGTAGGAGGGGTTGATTTCCGGCAAAAACGGAAATCAACCCCTCCTTTCTTTGAATATTGTTAAACGATTGTTGTTGCAAATCCCGACTATTCCGGGAAAGAAATCTATTTTGCAGGCGTCAGTTTTGTTATTTCCCGGGTAGGGGACAGGGCATGTTTCGAGACTTCCTCTACCTGTTTGGTGTGCGGTAAAGAAAAGGTTTCGGTATGTTTAATTTTATTAGATGAAGCTCCCACCCCAACGGTATAATCTCCGGATTCTGCTATCCATGCACCTGCTTCGGGATCGAAAAAGGAAATGTCGCGTGCTGATATTTCAAAAGTAAGTGTCTCGCTTTCCCCAGGCTGCAAAAGTTTTGTTTTACCAAAACTAATGAGTGCTAATGATGGTTTTACCAGCTTTCCTTCGGGTGCTGTTAAATAAACCTGAACAACCTCCTTTCCTGCGAGGGCGCCGTTATTTGTTATTTCGACCGACAATGTGAGTTTGTCCGTGAATTCAGGAGAAGAAATTTTTAAATTTTTGTACGAGAAACCGGTGTAGGAGAGCCCGTAACCGAATTCATAAGATACCGCCTTTCTAAAGGTGTTGTAATAGCGATAACCCACAAAAATGTCGTCTTCATAAGATACTTCCCAGGGCGTCCTTTTCATCATGGAAAATCCGGACAGGTCGGGTGCGTCTTCTGTGGCTCCCTCAATAGCATGTCCCGGGAACGTGGACGATGACGGACTGTCGTCATAAACAACCGGAAAGGTTACAGCCAGCTTTCCTGATGGATTGACTTTCCCGGAGAGAATGTCAACAACTGCGTTTCCAGCTTCCTGCCCGGGTTGCCAGGCAAGTAAAATCGCATCGGGGAGGTGCTTCCAACCGGCCGTCTCAACCGGCCCCCCGGTGTTAAGAATTACAACCGCCTTTTTACCTCTGGACTGGTATGCTTCAGAGACATTCTTTATCAGTTGTTTTTCTGTTTCGGTCAGATAGAAATCTCCTGCAACAGCTTCCCGATCCCCTGCTTCACCTGAATTTCGACCGATGGTGATGAGTGCGATATCGGTTTTTTCTGCCATGTCGGATGCCATTTCAGGAGATACCTTTAACTCATCAACTGTTTCTCTTCCTCCCATTAAAGCCGTCAGCCAGTTCTTGGGAGCTCCGGCTTTGGCTCTCATGGATTCAATGTGCGTATTGTAGCGTTTTTCCAGTTCGTCGTTGGCCTGAAAACTGCCATTCTCAAGGCCTTCAATCAGGGAAATGGTGTAGGCTTCATTCACATCGCCGCTTCCGGTTCCACCTGATATGAATTCATAAGAAGAATTACCAAATGCAGCAACTCTTTTGACCTGGTCGCTGGAAACAGGCAAAGCCCCGTTTCGGTTTTCCAGAAGGACCATTCCTTCAGCAGCAACCCGGCGGGCTATTTGTGCGTGAGCTTTTAAATCGGGATTGAGAGTGTATTTGTATCCCCTGTATTTAGGGGTTTTTATCATGATGGAAAGAATTCGTTTTATATTTTCATCAAGAACCTCTTCACTCAGTCTGCCTTCTTCTACCTCCCGGATGATTTTTTCTATTTGGTTGGGCTGTCCGGGCATAATCAGGTCATTTCCGGCCTTCATCTGCGCTGCGAGGTCATCGCCTGCACCCCAGTCGGTTACCACATAACCTTCGAACCCCCAGTCGTTACGGAGTATTTTGGTCAATAAGTCGTGACTTTCTGATGCGTATTCTTCATTAATCTTGTTGTATGCCGACATCACAGTCCATGGTTGTGACTCTCTGACGGCAATTTCAAATCCGCGGAGATAAATTTCTCTAAGAGCCCGCTCACTGACGATGGTGTTGACGGAAAGTCTGTTGGTCTCCTGATTGTTTGCGGCAAAATGTTTTATGGAAGTACCCACACCGTTGGATTGTACGCCATTGACAACGGCTGCGGCCATTTTCCCGCTTATGAGCGGATCTTCAGAGTAATATTCAAAGTTTCGTCCACAAAGGGGGTCTCGTTGGATATTGAGAGCCGGGGCCAGAAGAATGTCGCCTCCATATTCCAGGACCTCTTTTCCCATGGCGCTGCCAACTTCTTCTACCAGTTCGGTATCCCAGGAAGACGCCAGTACAGTGGCAATAGGAAATGCGGTGCAATAAAAGGTGTCATCGGTTCCTTTGCGTTTAGGCGAAATGCGTAATCCTGCAGGCCCGTCAGCCAATACCTGGGAGGTGATACCCAGTTCCGGAAATTCAGCTGTGAAACCGGCGGCGCCGGGCAAAATTTCACGTGTTTTTTTCACCATTTTGGCATAGTTCGTATCGGCATAGGCTTTTAAGGGATCTTCGAATGGAGCCTCAACTCCGTCGGGCAACTCAAAGACCATTCCCGTGCCAATAACCAACCGGGCCTTTTGCTCCAGCGTCATGGCAGCTACTATTTTTTCTATCTTTTTCATTTTGTCTTGTGTTTCCTTGTTTATTTGGGTTGGAGTACATTGTACAGCAAGTAACAAACATACAAAAGAAATCATTGGTGTCCGGTTTAAAAATTGAGATTGCTTCACTATGTTCGCAATGACGGGACTTTAAAGGATATTGTGGGTTGGTAGAGGTTGATTTTCGGCTTTGCCGAAAATCAACCTCTACCAACCCAGATTAAAACCTGTAAGAAAGCGTCATTGTGAGCAAGGCGAAGCAATCTCTTTTCAAAAAACATGTTTCTCCGGGCGTAGTGGGCCCGAAAAAAATTTCCAAAGTTATTCAGGTCTTCTTTTTTTATGGTCGTATCCCTGTTTGTCATAGATTTGAGAGGATGTCTTCTTTTGTATCAAAAGTATAAAAAAAATCCCCCGGCACATTGAAAATGAACCAGGGGATAAATATTCTTTGAGTTCGGTTTTAAAAACATCTTTTTACCACACGCATTTTATTGAAATTAGAATGCTGGCATTTTACTTCTTAATAAAGCGGGAAGTGATCACTTTGCCGGTATCGTCTGTTAATGAAATAAAGTATAAGCCTCTTTTGAGACCGGAAACAGGAATGGAAGAGATATTGATTTTTTCCATTATTTTAACTGGTTTGCCGTCTGCTGAGTAGATTTCTACCTTTTGGATAGAAGCTCCGGAAATGAATAATTCACTTTTGGCGGGAACCGGATATAATTTAAACTCGCCGGCTTTGTTTTCCATAAGACTATTGGCGACTCCAAAGGTTACTACTGCGTCAACATTTTCTGTAATCGTTGCAGTGTAGGTAAAGGAACTACTGGCCGGAACAAGGCTTTCGGTAAAATCGTCTCCATTAATAGCAAATGTGGTAACCTCAAAACCGGTCTCAGGTGTCAGTGTGAAGAGGACTTCCCCGCCATTAAGAACTTTTGCATCAATAGGGGCAATTGTCCCGTTGCCACCGGAAACAGTTCCTGTTATATCGGAGTAATCGGCTTCAAAAGCGCCAAGGTCAACAGACGTTTGTAATACTCTTAAGTTTCCGCCAAGGTCAAGAGTTGGGAGAGTGGTTCCACCTGGACTTGCAACACCGGCATCCAGAAGAGCTGACTCTACATTGATTCGGTAATCGCTGGCAAAAAGCTCAGGCATCTGAGCCTCTGCCGGAATTCCTGAAAAAGTGATTGGGTTTCGAAAATAGGGATGGTTTTCGGTTCCGGTGTTGGCAGGATCTAAAATAATGCTGTTGGTAGGCATTGGGTCTGATTCCCCCTGAATTGCGCAATGATCGATCACAACGTCGAGTGAGGGATCAGTGTCCAGATAATCGAATTGGTCATTGGATGGGTAAGGTGTGGTGTTGCCCCAAAGTACCGAATTGTACATCTCTCCTCCTTCGTTGCCAAAGACTCCGGCAGCGACATCTGCTTCATTGGAAACAATGGTGTTGTTGATGAGAAGTCCTCCTTCCTGGAAATAAATACCTCCTCCATTTCCGGTGGCTTCGTTGTTTGAAATAAAGTTGTTAGAGATGTTTCCTCCACCATACAGATAAATGCCTGCTCCTTTGTCTTCTGAGATATTTATATTTATTGAAGAGTGTGTAATAGTACCGAAATCGGATTGGGTTCCATCCAGAAACACTCCTCCGCCCTGGGCGGCTGCCTGATCAGTTGCCTGGTTGCTGTGAATAAGGCAATTTGAGACATATCCTCCCATATTTAAGAATACTCCACCGCCTTTTGCCGGAGTGGTGTTGCTTGACACCTCACTTCCAAGAAGATTTCCTCCGCTATAGAGGTAGATGCCGCCGCCACCTTCGGATGCGTGGTTTACTGAAATGACACAATCTGTGATGGTTCCACCTTCGCGCAGATGAATACCTCCTCCCCGGTGGGCAAAGTAGTTATTGGAATTAGCATTTCCTCCTGTCACATATACTCCCTCCAGAATGGCTGTGTCATCAACTCCCTGTGGGAAAAGTACCACGTGATAGGCATTGTCGGCAATGTCATCAGGAGTACCAATGTCTCCACTGAGGATAACTCTGTTGGTTGCTCCAAATAAGTCCTCCGGGCGATCTCCTTCAAGAGTTTCTGTCCCCACAAAGCCTCCTAGTATTCTTACATTGGACGCCATAACAAATGATGCCTGCCGGACATCTGTGCCGGATAAATCATCTTCGGGAATGGTTAAAGGTGGTACAGGAGCTATCGGATCGGCTGCCAGAATAGTACTGGGCAGATAAGTTCCTCCGGCTACCCAAACTTCACCTCCACCGGGTTCAGCAGCAACCCCATCGATGGCTGCCTGTAAATCGCTGGTGGCATTTGCCCAGCTGGAGTGATTGGCAACCTCTGTGAAAGCGACTCCATCATCGTCCACCATGACTGTTACCTGACTGTTGGCGCTAAAAGCGACAATAAAACTGAAGAGAACAGCCCATACGGTTCTACTCAGAAAGTTGTTTTTGTAATTATGCATCATAGCCCTTGATTTTCAGATTGACAATAGAATAAAAAAGTTAATTCAAGTTCTGAAAAACAAATTTAGGATGCACGTTTTTTTTATGAATCACGTTTTTTCTTCTTGCAATCCATGTTTTGGGTTTATGGAGGATTTTAATTTGCGGATTAACTGCATCCTCCCTGAACTCTGGTTACCTTTTTTTGGACAGGTTTTTCACGCGAAGCCAGGTTCTCTTCAATTTCGTTCATTTTAACGGCTGCCTGGCGCCTGAAAAGGGCTACTGTTTGCTCAGATTTGGTTGGATTTTCAGGAATGTTTATTTCGCCATAAAAGGTATTTTTAAAGTCTTTGGCCGTGACATTCAGCGCAAGACTGGTCTTGTTGCCATGATACCGGGCAATTAAACAGGCTTTTTTTGCCTGTTCCGGGAATGCTCCATAAAAGACGTTGGTCTGAATGCGTTGATTGAGCAATTCTCTATATGCGGTACTGTGCAAATCGTCCAGTGGAATGTTGATGGCCGTGGCAATGTGGAACGCTTCGTACTCTTCGGGCGACCGAACATCAATCACATTGTACTGGTAATAGTTGTTCATGATTTCAAATGCCAGTTTATCGGCATCAATAAGGTCGGGTTTGCATTCGCCGGCTGCTGCACGGGCCTCCAGTTTCGCCATGGTGTATTCCTTGCGTGAGGGTGTAATCATTAAAATGAGAACCACCGCCAGTGGAATTGCTGCCGCAATGGTTTTGTTTTTCCAGTTTCCACTAAGAATATGTACAGGTCTTTTATTGACTTTATCTTCAATCATACCGGTTGCCACAAAAGCGAAAATGGCCACGGCGGTGAGAATCAAAGCGAAAGTAATTCTGTCAATGCCAAGTACATCGTAGAAGAGAAGTGGTCCCTGATTGCCTGAAAGATACAAGTCCTCAAGCAGGGGATATGCCTCTCCGAAGGCAAAAATGCCGATGGTTGCACCTCCGATAAATGCCCATCCGTCCAGTTTCCCTATTGCTGCCGCCGCAGCACTGGTACCGGGACAGAAGCCGCCGATGATGAATCCGGCTCCCATAATCACACCGCCGGTGAGGGCTGATGGAAGAAATGTAGGGTTGACAAAAATGATTTCGGTGTTGAGCATTTCCAAATGGGAAAGCGTGACCACTCCAATCATTGCGGTAACGCCAGCTGTGAGAAACACCTTCAGAACGGTAAAATCGTATCCGTAAAAAAGGCCGACCAGTTTGCGTGTGCTCGAAAAACCTGCCTGTTCAAGGGCAAATCCAAATCCCAGTCCTACAATGAGGGCTATCAGGTAGTTGTATTCGGGAGATATTATTTCCGGTATTAATGGTGCCATTTTTATCTTTTTATCGGGTTATCCATAATTTTCTGAAAAACCATGCCAATGCATAAGCGCCACCGAAGATGGCCAGCATGGTGATAATTCCGCCAAATGACATCACAGCCATCCCGCTTAGGGCAGCGCCGCTTGTGCATCCACGTCCCAGCTGACTGCCGAAGCCAAATAGCATTCCGCCAATGATGGCGCCAATGATTCGGGTGGTGTTGGTTACGCCGGGGCCTTTTTCAAGTTTAAGTCCAAGGCGTCCCGATAGTGCTCCGCTTAAAAAAGCACCAATCAATACTCCCAGCATTTCAAAAACCAGCCACGACTTCATCGGTCCGTCGGGATGGTCGGCCGCATAGTCCTGATAATAGGCAGTAGATTCGTAATGATCCGTTGCCGTGGCTTGAACGGTGGTTACTGCTACACTTTTCATAGCCCCGCTTGCACCCAGGCCGCGGCCTGTTATGTAAATGGTCGTCAACAATACAAATCCCAGCAGAACTCCTGCCAGATAGGGATTCATGAATTTGTTCTTTTGATCCATATTATTCCTGTTTTTTGTTTTGTTCTTTTAGTTGTTCTTCACCGTCTTCTTCCAGTTCTTCGTAACCGGTAAGCATGGCCCGAATGTTTGATGTGGGTGTATTCCCGGTGGTGGTCATGTAAACATGCACAATGGCAAATATGATTATCAGGTAGGCACCAAGGGTATGCAGAAAGGCAATTACCTCAAGGGGAATATCGCTGATGATGACCATGTTGTTGGCATCGATGGTGCGATAGAACATATAAACAAAGCCGGTTATTACCAATAGGGGAGCCATTACCAGTTTAAAGCCCAGATAGGTTAACGCCTGAAGTGGGTTCAATTTATTGCGAACAGTCTTGCGGGTAGGGTGGGGTTCGCCTTTGAAGATTCCAACAGTGTAGTATCGTATCTGTGCCTGTAACTTGGAGAAGGTTGGGATGTATTGCCTCCATTCTCCCGTGGTAAAATGCCAGAAGATGGAGAAGGCTATCAACGCCAGAAGCATCCATGCTGCAAAACGATGTGACTCTACGGCCTGCTCGTAGCCCAGAAATGAAAAGCTTCCGTGTACTTCAAAGCCTGTTATGGCCAGGAAAAATATCAGGGCGGCCTGAGTCCAGTGCCAGAAGCGTTCAAATGTTTTATAGATATATACTTTTTGCATGATTCTCGGTTGGTTATTGATGGTAATTGGTGTTTATTTCTTCTGATTCTATCTCTTTATTTTTGATGGCGGCAACCACTCTGCCCATTCCGTGAAGAATTACTCCGGCAAGTGTGGCAATTATTAATAGTTTACCGATGAGGTCGAGTCCTGCCTGGGAGTCTCTTCCCGGCATGTAAAAGTCATTTAGTCCAGCCAATCTGCTGTCTTCGCGCTGGTGACACTCTTCACATGACAATGCGTCCTCTTTGGGGGCAACCATGTGGTTAACGGGCCAATACATTTCGGTATTTACGAATTCATAGGATCCGCTGTAGGGAAGTCCAACCCGTTTCATTCCGGCTTCTGCGGCCAGATTCCAGTCAAAATCTTTCCAGTAAGCACTGTCACCTTTTTCTGCTGCCCAAAGTTTCGGTTGTATCAGCATATTGGTTTCAGGATCATAGATCTGGTCTCCCCGGTGAACTTTCACAGGATATATTTTCGATCTGTTGTCTGCTGCTGATCCAAACAAATGATTAATCTGTACAGGGATGCTGTCCACCTGATCCCCCAGGACGTAATGGGTCGCATGACCGTTAAACCAATAATAATCCGGTTCTACATCTGTCTCCCAGCGGAATGAGCCTTTGATGGACATATAGGTTTCCACTCCTGCAGAATCTGTTTCATGAAATGGCTTTCCTTCATCCAGGCGACCTGCCTCGGACCATCTCCACTCCATTTTTGTGGGATTTTCTTTTGCATAAGTGGGTATGTGACAAGTCTGACAGGCTACCCTCGCGGTATGTAAATCAAGGTTGCTATCCATGTGTGGAGTGCTTGTATGGCAGTGATCACAGGTTAGCCGGTTCTCATCGGATGATGACACTGAGTAGAGTTTCCCTTTTATGTTGTGATTTTCGGCAGAGTGACAGTCCACACAGGTCATATTCATTCCGTTGGCTGCCATGTGCACATCGACGTCACGAGTTGTAGAAAGGAGTGCTTCTTCCAGGTCGCCATGCTTAACGTTATTTCCGCCACCACTATAAAAGTGACAGGCACCACAATTCATCCTTTGGGGACGTCCCACACTTTGAGCTACACTGGTAAGGTTGACCGACCGATCCGGATAACCGGCCATGGCAGATCCCTTGTGGTATTCTTCGCTGTTGTCGTGGCAAACCATACAGTCCACATTTCGGGCATTATCAAAGTCAAAGCGGCTATTGGTCATTCCAAAACCAATGTGGCAGGCAGCACAGGATTGTTCATTTGAACTGGCTCCAATACAATAGTTGTTGAGGACGTTGCTTTTGCCCATACTGGCAATTCCACGATCTTCCACATACGAGATACGCTCCCAGTTCCAGTGACTTGATGCAATCACTTCCTTATGCCGTTGATTATGACACTCAATACAAGCTTCCGTTACCTCCTGTGGAGAACCAAAGTCCTTTTGAAGTTCTTCAAAAAGCTTGTGGTCAACTGAGTGGGTTGGTTTGATGGCATATTGCTGTTTGAGTTTAAGCTCGCTCAGATTCGGAAGCGGGGGGTCGTAAGCGATGTGTATCAATGCCAGGATACTTATGGATGCCAAAATGATGGAAAAAACGACCTTCTTCATATTTTGTTTGCTGTTGGTGATACGATGTTTTTTATTACGTACTGTTGTTAATTAAGGTTTAGTGTTTGGGGGTGCAGGGAATGAATAACAATTTATCGGGTTGTTTTTAAATTATTATATAATTGGTTCCGGGTTGTTCAGTTGTGTGTTGAATGAGGATTCGAATTTAGGAATGAATCCAGATATATAAAAATACAAATATCTTGAATTTGCAATTTGTAACAAGATTATTTCTAAATAGTGAGTATTTTGATTGTGTTAAAGAAGGTTTTCGAACTGACAACTTTTGAAATATGTTTGGAATTGGGAATCTGGTTTTTTAGATTTGTTGTTAATCGATTGATTGTTAATTGATTAAAGTGTGAGCGCGTGAATGGAACTGTAAACCGGATTGGAGTTGAGGCAAGCGCTTGTATTTTGGAAAAGAGTACCTCTTCTTTAACAATCGAACAGAGTTTTTTATACTAATTAAAAGGAAAATTGCCAGCGTGTTTCTATCGGGAATGATTGTAATGGGGGGAGTTGTTTCTGTCCGGCAACAAATGATGCTACAGCAGCAATAAAAAGAATTTAAAAAGAAACGCCAGTTGGAACCTTCAGCGGGCGTTTCTTTTTACATAAATGAGCCCAGTCTAAAAAGCATCTTTATTGCCAAACTCTTCGTTAATGAAAATTTTTGAATCCTCATTAACAACAGGTTAACTCCGGTGCAAAAATTTTCAAAGCCTTGATTTTGGCAAAAA
>Ga0163219_100111_pt1 | contig 20874 bp, 13 predicted proteins | sample MSEWel2016_04_06_FD_113150 | JGI IMG/M metagenome (GOLD analysis project Ga0163219, IMG submission 113150) | Subsurface microbial communities from deep shales in West Virginia, USA - MSEEL Well Study Marcellus 3H_2016_04_06 ...
ATTTTTGTCAGGATCGAAGCGCAGGGAATTTTTGAAGCGGAGTTAACTCCCGGTTAATGAGGATTTAAAAATTTACTGTAACGAAGATATTCGCAACAAAGAACCTTTTCGGAGTAGGCTCAATAATTGAGGTTGACTGAAAACAATATTTATCAGATGAAGAAGACCGATTATAAACGCATATTATCAAAGTATTCTCTTAGCGGGTTTGCCCTTGGGTTAATACTTGCTGCTATTGTTTTTTTGTTAAGCTTTGATGCAGAGATTGTTCAGCAATACGGAGGCGGATTTGGAAATCTGCTGGCTTTGATGCCCGGCCTGTGGCTGGTGTTGCTGTTTCCTTTTCTCTTTGCCATCATCGGGTATCAGGTGGCCAATGTTTTTGTTCGTTCTATCCGGAAACAAAATAAGCGGATAAAAAGAGAGGCCGGAAAAACCAAAATGGTTCTGGGCTTTATTGACAGCTTGCGTCAGGGAAATCTTGAAGAATCTTTGCCCGATAATCAAAGACGGGATGCCCTTACCAAAGCCCTCATAAAATTGAGGGAGTTTATGGTTCAGAGTAAAAAAGACCAGGAACAGCGACGTCTTGAGGAAGAGCAAAGAACCTGGGTGACTCAGGGATTGGCCCAGTTTGCCGAGTTGTTGAGAAAGAACAACGATAATCTGGAGGAACTTTCTTACAATATAATTCACTACCTGGTTAATTATATGAAAATTAACCAGGGAGGGGTTTTTCTGCTCAATCAGCCGGCTAATGGAGATGAGAAATATTTTGAAATGACCGCTTGTGTTGCTTATGAGCGGAAGAAATTTGCAGATAAGATAATTGGATGGGGAGAGGGCCTGGTTGGCCGTTGTGCTTTGGAAAAAAGCACCATTTACATGACCGATGTTCCCGAAAATTATGTGAATATTACCTCCGGATTGGGAGAAGCAACTCCCAAGGCCGTTTTACTGGTGCCCCTAAAGGCAAACGAAGAAATCTATGGTGTTATTGAGCTGGCTTCCTTTCATGCTTTTGAACACTTTGAAATAGAGTTTGTTGAGAAGCTTGGCGAAAGTATTGCGTTGACTATTTCTACGGTCAAAACCAATATGAAAACCTCGAAACTTCTTAAAGAGACTCAGATTCAGGCCGAGAAAATGGCGCAGCAGGAGGAGGAACTTCGTCAGAACCTGGAAGAAATGAAAGCAACCCAGGAAGAGAGTGAGCGTCAGGCACTCGAAATGCAGGGAATTCTTGATGCCATTGATCATGCGGCTATCAGTTGTGAATTTGAAACCGACGGCACATTAATTTCTGTGAATCACAACTTTCTGAGTACTTTTAAATATCGTCCTGAAGAAATCGAAGACCAGAATCTAAGAATCTTTTTCTTTAAAGAAGATGTGGGCGAACTGGACAAAATACTTGCACAGCTTCAGGAAGGGCAAAACTTCCGTGGAAGAGTTCGGAGACGAACCAAGCTGGGTGAAGAAATTTATTTGTTGACCACCTATTCTCCGGTCGTGGATAATGACGGGGAAATTATGAAAATTCTCAGCCTCGAAAATGATGTCACCGAACAGGTGCAAATGGAGGAAGCCCTTAAACGTTCAAAGGATGAGTTGGGTGTTATGCTGGAAGAGGCCCGAAATGAAGTGAAAGGGCACTTTAAGGAAATTGAGTCAGTAAAAATCAGGAATGAGAAAACCCTGGAAGGCGCTCTGGATGCAATCATTACCACCAATAAGGAGGGAATGCTGGAGTTTTTCAATGCCGCTGCCGAAAAATTGTGGGGATACAATCGCAGCGAAGTACTGGGAGAGCATGTTTCTAATTTGTTTTCGAAAGATGCAGTGAAAAACGACACGTTTGTGTCTGCTTTTGTAAATTCTAATGGCAGTAAGGTGATAGGGGAGCGAAAAGAGGTTCCAATTCTCAACAAATACGGGGAAGAAGTACCGGTATTGTTTCTTCTGTCGGAAGCAGAAGTGGGTGATGATCATTCTTACACTGCATTTATTCAGAATGTTGAGGTAGAACTCTTTTAAACAGGCGAGGTTGAATAGTTGTGGCGTAATGACATATAAAGAATATCTACAGGTGCTTAAAGAGCATTCTCCGTATGATTTTTCGGATTATTCGGATAACTCCATATTCAGAAGAATTGAGAAAGTGATGCGCGATCACGAGCTTACATTGGAAGAGCTTTGTGAAAAAACCCGAAAAGAAAAGGCCTTTGTGGAGGAGGTGGTGGAGGCCATAACTGTGAATACCACTGAATTGTTTCGCGACCCGGCTGTTTGGAAGTATCTTTTCGAAAATAACCTGCCATCGTTAAACAGCAATACCTTTATAAATATTTGGCATGCCGGCTGTTCTACCGGACAAGAAGTGTATTCTCTTCTTATTTTGTTAAATGAACTTGGCTTGCTGGATAAGGTTCGGGTATTTGCTACCGATATCAGCCAAAATGCCCTGGAGATAGCGCGAAAAGGTGTTTATCAGAACCAGATTGACAGGGGTTGTATTAATAATTTCAATGCGGTTTTTGATATGTCATCCGAAGATAACATCAAATTTTATAAATATTTTGATGTGGATAAAAAACACGACAGAATTAGTGTAAAGCCCTTTTTAAAAGAAAACATAAAATTTATCCGGCACGATCTGGTTAAAAATGAAGTTCCTTTTTACAATAAGGTTGATATGGTTTTTTGCCGGAATGTACTGATATATTTTAATGTGAAGCTTCAAAATCGCATTGTTCAGCGGTTTTATGAAGGATTATATAACAACGGAACACTTGTTTTAGGTGCCCATGAAGGATTAAGTGGATTTTTTAAAACGAAGTTTGACCGACAGGGGCCAATTTACAAGAAAAGCAATGTGTTTCATTTGCGATATTGAACAAAACATGTTTTTGCATGGGGGTTACGTTAGGCATTAATGAGTTAAAAGCCGTCACCAGTGAGATGGCCCGGTACGAAAATATGGATTATACCGGGTTGTCCTTTTCTTTCCTGAAAAGGCGACTTGCCTATGTCTTTGATAAACTAAGGGTGAGAAAGCTGGTCACTTTTTCTGAGCGGTTAAAGGAAATTGATTTTCGGGATGATGTAAAGTATTACATGGCCGTGAAAGTCACCGAGATGTTTCGTGATCCGGGGTTTTGGAGATCTGTGCGTCATAATCTTTTTCCCGCGTTGGGGAAGGAATTTAATGTCTGGTTTCCGGATACACCTTCCGGAGAGGAGCTTTTTTCCTTTTTGGTGTTGTTGAAGGAAAACGAATTAATAGATTCGGTAAAGGTGATTTGTCAACATCCGTCGGAAAAACTCTGTAATGAGATTTCAGAAGGTGTGTTGGAAGTTAAGGATCCCGAGTTGAATCACAGTAATTACAAAAGGCTGGAGGAACGTGATCGATTCGAAACCTATTTTAAGGAGGAGAACGGGATTTTAAGGTTTGATAAGGCTCTGCTGAAAAATTGTCATTTTCGCGTTGGTGCACCCGGAGTTGCTGAAGAGGAAGAAATGTTTGATTTCATCGTGTTTAGAAATTCAGGAATCAATTACGCTTATGGCCGACATGAGGAATTGTTCAAAAATATTGTCGATCATATACATCCTGGCGGCTTTTTAGCTATAGGTGTGAAGGAATCCATTCCGGGAAACCTTAATGATTTTCTGATGGTAGTTGATGAAAAAGAGAGTATTTTTAGAAAAGCCGGGATAAAAAATGAGTAAAAACATGGAAATATCCGACCGGAAATTTAAAGTGGTGGTCATTGGAGGTTCAGCAGGCAGTTTTTCAATTGTCTCGAAAATCCTGTCCAATTTAGATCCCGGTTTTCCTGTGCCTCTTGTGCTTTGTCTTCATAGGTTGAAGCATGTGAGATCCGGTTTGGTAGAGGGTTTAAATCTTAAATCGAAGATTCCTGTGATAGAACCTTTCGATAAAGAGAAGTTGAAACCCGGGGTTGCAATGTTGGCTCCTTCCAACTATCATTTATTTGTTGAATTCGACAGCACCATTTCGTTGTCCACCGAAGATGTACATAATCACAGTCGCCCCTCAATTGATTATGCCTACTCTTCTGCTGCCTATGCTTTTCGAGAAAAAACACTTGGCATCATTCTTACAGGAGCCAATAAAGATGGAGCGAAAGGATTAAAAGATATTGGGGATAAGAAAGGATACACCATCGTGCAGGATCCGGCAACATGCGATGTGGAAACAATGCCACAAGCTGCTTTGAAGTTGTTCCAGCCCGATCAGATATTAACACCTGATGAGATTGTAAAAGTTTTAAATAGTCTCGTTGGGTAAAAAAAACTGTTGTTTTATGAGCAGGTTAAATTTCAATAACAATGCATTTCAGAAGTATTTGTTTCTCCTTGGAGGGATTGCTTTTGGGCTGTCGCTGCTCAAAAATATTTTTCTGGAACAGAATCCCGGTACTATCTTTTATCTGATGGAGTTTCTGTCTTTTATTTTTTTTCTGGGTGCTTTTTTTGTCAGCGATAAAAACAATCAACAATTAAGGTCTGCAAATGATGCTCAGAAGAGCATTTATGAAGAAGATCGGAAACTGATGAATCAGAAAATCGATAAACTTCAGGAGATTGTAGCAGTTTACGAGAAAAAGGAAAATGAGGCAACCCGCTTTGCTTCCTATCAGGAAAAAGTGTTGCAGCAGCTTACAAATATTGGAGATTCCGGAAAGGACAAACATAAGTTATTGTACACTTTGGGGGAATTATTTCATGGAATGGCTTTAATTCTCTACAAAAAAGAGGAACCGGAAGGCTGGTTTAACGTAGAAGCAACTTACGGCCTGGGTGAAGATGCGCCTGTTTCGGGATTCACCTCAGGAGAGGGACTTCACGGACAGGCAGTTGTGGATGGCAAGGCTGTGATGGTGGCCGGGATTCCCGAAAGTTACATTGAAGTGGAAACAGCACTGGGGCAAAGTGATAATTATTATCTGTATTTGTTGCCGGTATTGAAAGAGAACGAATGTACCGGATTGGTGGAGATACTTACATTTGAGGAGAGTCGGATTAAAGAAATGTGGCCCGAAGTCATGGAGAATCTTGTTGAAAGAGGGGTTTTTTAAAAAAAAGAACCGGATTTTAAACCGGGTAATGCAGAAACAAAAGGAATGGGTTTTTACAAAAAAGTACAAAAAACAATCAGAAAGTGGTTTTTTACAGGCGTATTGTCTGTAAGGGATCAGTTGTATTTGCTTGTTTTTATCTTTCTTTTTTTGCTCTTGTCCTGGGGCGGCTTTTTATCTATTCAACACCGAATCTTCAGTTTTAGCAATATCTTATACCTGCACACCTGGTGGTTGGTGTGGATTGTTGATTTGTTGATTATTGCGGTTCCTCTGTCAGTTATTTTTGTCCGCAACTATATTAATATTCATACTGCTGCTTACAGGAATCAGATCAATGGCCTGAAAAAGCAGATTGAGCATAACATCCAACTGGCCGGTAAACTCAGAGACAGTGGCGATGTTTCCGAAGAGGACAATCGGGAAGACCAGCTGTCATCCGTGCTTCTGGAACTTGGAACTAACCTGAGAACTGCCCGACTCCGGGAGGATGAAGAAAACTATATCTCCAGGGGGAAAGAGCAAATGTCCGATTTGTTGCGTACCCATCATGCTCTGGCGGAACTGACGCCTGACGTGTTGAAGGCACTGATTGATTATATGGGAGGTATTCAGGGAGCCTTTTATTTATTGGAGGGGGATGTGTTGAAGCGAAGTGCTATGCATGCCTACAATCGCCGCAGGTATGAATACCATGAGTTTAAAATAGGCAAGGGTCTTGTAGGTGCTTCGGCTTACGAAAAACAAATAATTTACCGAACCGAAATACCGGAAGATTACTGGTCTGTTACTTCAGGAATTATCGGAGAGAAAAAGCCCCGGGCCATTTTAATTATTCCACTCCTTCAGGAGGAAGAACTGCAGGGTGTGGTTGAAATTGCTTTCCTGAAAGATCGCCTGGGAAATAGGCATCTGGCCTATGCCGGGGAGGTTGCCGAAACCATTGGTCAGACTATTTATAATCTTAAAATTACCACCCGTACCGAAAAGTTACTGCAGGAATCCCAAAATCTTACCAAAACGCTTCAGGAAAATGAGGAGCAATTGAGGAAAAATGCCCGGGAAATGCTGGAAACTCAGGAAGAACTGGAAAAGTCTAACCAGATGCTGGAGACTCAGGTTCAGGAAGTTGCCCATGCTCAAAAACGACTTGAAGCCCTGCTTACCAATGCATCTGAATTTATCTCTATATATAATGAAAACCAGGAGTTGGTATTTGAGAGTCCGTCTGTCAAAAGAATTCTTGGTTATGATGATGATGATGAGATCACCGGGATGAACCCCGACCTTTTAACCCCCAGAGGGTACCGTACCATCAATAATCTTTTCCAGTATTTGCTGGAAACCCCGGGTGGAGAGCAAATAGCTCAGTACACTTATTTGAGGAAAAACGGTGAAAAACTGTTCCTCGAAACAAAGGGAAAGAACCTTTTGCACGACCCGGCTATCAAGGGAATTATCTTTAATACACAGGATATCACCGAGAGAAAACGTGCCGAAAAAGAAGAGCAGATGAAATCCCGCATGCAGAGTTTGTCGGAAAACAGTCCCGATATGATTATGCGTGTGAATATGATGGGTAAGCTGGTTTATGTTAACCCCGCTGTGGCAGAGTTTGTACAAATACCGGCCAATGATATTATTAAGAAAAGAGTCGGCGAATTGGAGCTTGACACTCGATTTGTCGAATATGTGGAGGAAACTCTGGAAGCCATTAAGAGCGAGCAGGATACCATTATTTCAGAAGTTAAGATAGAGGTTGGCGGTGACGAACGCATCATGGAAATTAAGGGAATTCCCGAGCTTAATGATGAGGGAGAATTAGAGTCTGTCTTGTTTGTGTCGCACGATATGACAGAATTTAAGAAGATTGAGGCCGATATAAAAGACAAGAACAAGAAAATATCGGACAGTATCAATTACGCACAACGAATTCAAAGTTCTCTGCTTCCCGATACCAATTATTTGCAGAACTATTTCCCACGGTCATTTATTTTTTATCGTCCAAAAGATGTGGTTAGTGGAGATTTCCCCTGGTTTCTCGAAAAAGACGGAATTCTTTATGTGGCTGCCGTTGACTGTACAGGTCACGGAGTGCCGGGCGCACTGCTCTCTTTTATCGGATATTTCCTTTTGAATAATATCGTAAGTGCCGATCCCCATCTGTCTTCTGCAGAAATAATGGAACAACTTCACCAGGAAGTGCGTAAAGCATTAAAACAGGATCAGGAAGGTTCCAACGGACGCGATGGAATGGATATTGCTTTTTGCAAGGTGGAGAAGGACAAACAAGTACTGGATTATTGTGGTGCACACCGTCCTCTGTTCCTTGTCAGAGAGGGAGAATTGCTTGAGTATCAGGGCACCCGAAAAGGAATTGGAGGGGCGCCGCTGCCTCGAAAAAAAGAGAAAGAGTTTGAAAATCATGTCATAGATTATCAGGACGGAGACAAAATATTCATCTTTTCTGATGGTCTGCCAGACCAACTTGGAGGCCCGGACAGGAAGAAATTCCAACCCCGCCGAATGCGCGAAGCACTAACCATGGACGCCAGTTATACCATGGCTCATTACGCACGCTATTTCCCAAAAGTTTTTTATGAATGGATGGGCGGTGAAAAACAAGTTGACGATGTTTTATTGATAGGAATTGAATTGTAATTATCTTTACATTTTTAAAGACTTCATACGCTATGAGCAGAGAAATTGAAAGCCATCGTTTTCTGGATTTTGCATACCAGCTTTACAAAACGATGAAAACAAATGAGATTAACCTTGTTTATGAAGGGGAAGTAACACAGGAGATTACCAAAACTTTTACTTCTCTGACAGAAAAAAATATGGCCAAATCGGAGGAATCGAATCAGGTGCAGAGAAAGGTGTTTAATGTGATGGTAGAATGCTTACAGAATATAAGTAAACATGCCGACACTGTTTCTGACGATGATGAGGAAGAACGCCGTGGTATTGTGATGGTCAGCAGAGGGGATGAAAGCTACAAAATTATTACAGGCAACGTGATCCGGAATGCTAAGATTCCCAGTCTGAAAGAGAGCCTGGAGCATATTAACAGTCTGGATAGAGCAGGTCTTTCGTCGCTATATAAGCAGCAGATTGTGGAAAGTACCATTTCCGAAAAAGGGGGCGCCGGCCTTGGATTGATTGATATTGCAAAAAAAACAGGCAGCAAGCTTTCCTATCAGTTCAAAGAACTTAACGAAGAGGTCTCCTTCTTTATTCTTACTTCTACCATTAACAGAAACAGATAAAAAGTAAATATATGGACGTGATAAACATACAGGGAACCGATGATACCCCTAACGTTATTCTGGATAAAGCAAGTGGCCAGTTCGAGATTTCAGGACGGTCATTGCCCGAGGACGTAAACATGTTTTACGAGCCTATCCTCGACTGGATTGACCAATACTCTGATGATGCCAATGATCATACCGAGTTTAACTTCAAATTGGAATACTTCAATACCGCCTCTTCAAAGGTTATTCTTGATATTCTGCTGAAGTTTGAAGAAATCATGGAGAATGGAAAAGAAGTGGTCATTAAGTGGCACTACCACGAGGATGAAGAGGATATGCTGGAAGCCGGTGAGGAATATTCGGATATTGTTGATATTCCATTCGACTATGTGCTTTATACCGATTAATACTCAGTTTACTAACCCATCTTTACAACTGTTCGATGAGTGAAGAAATTCTAAAAGCATTAATGCAGCTGTTTGGACTGATTGCCAAGCAGGACGGGGGTGTTGAATCTAACGAAACTGAATACGTCAGGATATTTCTTGAACAGCAGTTGAATGCTGAGGCTGTTGAAGAGTATTATGCCTTGTTTCTGAAGCACTCGACCGATTTAAAAGGTGGTAAAGATGATGAGGAGGGTAAGGTTCGCCTTACCTCAATGAAAGACTCGGTTAGGATTCTGGGAATCTGTAAAAAAATTAACAAGCAGCTTAACCGGGAACAAAAAGTGGTCGTGCTGGTTCGTCTGTACGAGCTGGTGAATGCCGACCATAAATTTACCGAACAACGTATGGCCATTATTAATACGGTGGCCGATGTGTTTAAATTACCCAGAAACGAAATTTCGCATATCGAGAATTTCGTAATAAAGAATGATGCCGAAAAGCTCGATTTTGATGAACTGATGATGGTTCGTCATGAAGATCCGGGTTTGGATAAAGCGCGGTTTATTCATGCTCCCGGACTTAACGGGTCTATCATAATTTTGCGGGTGAAAAGTGCCGACCTGTATTTCATGAGATATACAGGCGACCAGGAGATCTTTCTCAACGGTCTGGTTATTAACATCCGGCGCATTTATCTTTTTCCCAATGGTAGTTTTATTCGCGTGCCCAAAGGGAAACCCATCTATTTTACCGATGTGGTAGGTCATTTCCTGACCGATGCCGATTCTCCACGTATCACCTATGAAGTCAAGGATGTGGAGTTTCAGTTTAAGTCCGGAACCATCGGCTTGCGAAATATACAACTCGCCGAAGAGCAGGGAAAGCTAATTGGTATAATGGGTGCCAGTGGAGCTGGTAAAACCACCCTTCTGAATGTTCTTTCGGGTATTGAGAACCCAACCAAAGGACAGGTGTTGCTCAATAGTTACGATCTCCATCATGATAAGGACGCGCTGGAAGGAGTGATTGGGGTAATTCCTCAGGATGACCTTTTGATTGAGGAACTGACCGTCTTTGAGAACCTGTACTACAATGCGAAGCTTTGCTTTAAGGATAAAGGAGAAGACGAGATAAATCAATTGGTTGACGAAACCCTTAAAAGTCTTGGTCTTTACGAGCGTCGGCAGTTGAAAGTTGGTTCACCTCTGAATAAAATGATTAGTGGTGGTCAGCGAAAGCGGTTGAATATTGCACTGGAACTCATCCGGGAACCCGGCGTGCTTTTTGTTGATGAACCCACTTCCGGTTTGTCTTCCAGAGATTCCGAAAATGTGATGAACCTCCTTCGGGAATTGTCTCTTAAAGGCAAACTGATTTTTGTGGTGATACACCAGCCATCGTCCGACATCTATAAGATGTTCGACAAGATGTATATTCTCGATACCGGCGGATACCCTGTTTACTACGGAAATCCCAGTGAATCGCTTATTTACTTCAAAAGACTGGATGCTCAGATTAATAGCGATATCGGAGAGTGTCCCACCTGTGGCAACCTCAACCCCGAATTGATTTTTAATATCATTGACTCCAATGTGATTGATGAATATGGAAATTACACCGATAAACGAAAAGTCTCTCCCGAGAGGTGGCATGAGCATTATCAGGAAAGAATTACCATTCCTTCTGTCAATCCGGTTAAAGATACCCCGCCCAAAAGCCTGAATATCCCTGCATGGTTCAGTCAGTTTAAAATTTATACGCTAAGAGATTTCTTTTCCAAAATTAGCAACACCCAGTATATTTCGCTTAACCTGCTGGAAGCGCCTTTACTGGGTTTCATTCTGGCCTATCTGGTCAGATATATTTCCGATCCCACCTCCAGTGTTTATATTTTCAGAGAGAATGAGAATATTCCTCCCTATATTTTTATGGGAATCGTGGTTGCCCTGTTCTTTGGCCTGATTATCAGTGCTGAAGAGATTTTTAAGGATGCCAAAATTCTTAAACGGGAAGCTTTTCTTAATCTGAGTCGTTCCAGTTACCTGGTATCCAAAATATTGATACTTTTCACTATTTCTGCCATACAGATGGTGTTGTTTGTCGGAGTTGCCAACACTGTGCTGGGCATTAAGGATATGTATTTTGAATTTTGGCTGGCGCTGTTCTCTGTTTCTGCTTTTGCCAATATTCTGGGTTTGATAATTTCAGCGTCGTTCAATTCAATCATTACCATTTACATTCTTATTCCCCTGTTGATGATTCCGCAGATGGTTCTTGGGGGTGCCATGTTTACATTCGACAAGTTGAACAAGGATTTTACCAGTCCTGATGTGGTACCGGTCGTTGCCGAATTTATGCCATCGCGGTGGGTCTATGAAGGGTTGATTGTTCATCAGTATAAACACAATAATTTTAAGAAAAATATTTTTGAGGTCGAACAGAAGGAGAGTTCTGCTGACTTTAAGCAGGTCTATTATATCCCCGAATTGCGTGACATTATTTCCGAAACAGTAAGGTTTGTTGAAGGAGATTCTAATATTACCCGAGAAGAGTATATTGGGAATGTGGAGTTGCTTGCCAATGAAATCTCATTAGAGATGAAACGGGTTCCCGGACTTGTTTTTACGCATCTTGAGGAAATTACCCCGGAACAGTTTTCCGCCGAAACGGGTGCTGAAATCAATAACTATCTGGATAAACTACTGGCCTATTATCAGAATGAATTTTATCAGGCCAATACCGTAAAGGAAGAGTTTTTAACATCCAACATAGCTAAGAACAGAGACAAGTTTGAGCGGATCAAAAACGATTATTTTAATGAAAGTATTAATGACGTCGTTCGTAAGGTTTTTGATAAGAATAAGATTTTAAGAGAAGACAACCATCTTATTCAAATGGTTGATCCGATTTATCAAAAACCTGAACCCAAAGGGGCTCTTGATTTCAGAACCCACTTTTTCGCGCCTTCCAAGCATTTTCTGGGGCATTATTTTGAAACCTTATGGTTCAATATTGCTGTTGTTTGGGTGATTACTGCCCTCTTGTATTTGGTTCTTTATTTTGATTTGTTGAAAAAAGGACTGACTTTTGTGGGCAATATTAATTGGAAAAGAAAGAAAAGTTAGTAACTTTTTTATTATCATTGCAGTATAAGAACAATATTTAAGAAATATGAGTGTAGTATAAAAAGGTATATTTTTGCCCAAATCAAGGCTTTGAAAATTTTTGCACCGGAGTTAACCTCTTGTTAATGAGGATTCAAAAATTTTCATTAACGAAGAGTTTGGCAATAAAGATGCTTTTTAGACTGGGCTCAAATATAGAAAATAATAAATCTATAAGTTATGATTAGGAATCTGATTTTTGCTCTGTTAATATTGACCGGTGCCGGCTTTTTGTCATCATGCGCCGGAAATTCAGAAAAGGAAAACGCCGAACAGGAAGATGAACTTGCATTGCCTGATTCTTTAACCGGAGAAGCACCATTGAAGCTTTCTGAAGAAATTATTGGAGATGTAATTCAGAACATTTCATCGCCTGTTGAAATGGCCAATCTCATAAAGTCTACCGGAGTTGATTTTTCTCAGCAAATTCTCAACAATCCTGAGAATATATCCAATTACAGCACTAGTTTTAAAAGAGCTCTTAACCTGGGTGTGTTTAGTGCTGATTTGGGATACATCAATTCTTATGACAAAAGTAATATTGTAGTTTCATATTTGCTGGCGGTGAAGAACTTATCCGATGGCATCAGAGTCGGTCAGTTTTTCGATTTCGAGTCTCTGAAAAGAATGGCTACCAATTCCAGCAATCTGGATTCGCTTATGCAGATGTCGGTTTCCAGCTTTAATCAAATGGATGCTTATCTGCGCCAGCAAAATCGTAGTAATGTAAGTGCTCTGGTTATTACCGGTGCCTGGGTTGAAGGCCTTTATATTGCCTCTAATGTTATTGAAAAAACCAACGATGAGGAGTTGATCAATCGTCTGGGAGAACAAAAGGAGATTGTTGATATCTTGTATATTATTCTTCGGAATTATGAGCAGAACAGCAGTTTTAAATTGTTGATTGATCATTTGTCTGATCTTAAAGCATTATACAAGCAGGTAAAAATTACTAAAGAAGTTGGTGAACCCAAAACAATTGAAGAGGACGGTATGCTTATTATTGTTCAGGCAGAGGTGAGTCATGTGGAAATTTCATCGGAAACGCTTGGCACAATAATTGAAAAAATAAAAGAAATTCGTGCTGATGTTATTGAATAATTGAGAATTAGAAGCAATTATCTTTTTGGTGTTTAATGCAGTACGATTAAAATTTTGAACGATGAGAAAATTAATATTTACATTTCTTCTTTTGTTGGGCGTCGGGTTTTCAGGAACCTATGCTCAATGTAATCATGAGGCTCTTTTAAAGGATGCCCTCACTCAGATGGGAGATGGACAATATATCAAAGATTTTATTGTGGACCTTAAAAATGAGAAAGGCGGTGGGCCAAGTGGCACGGTGAAGTACTCTGTTATCCTGAACAGTCGCAGCCAGTATAAATTTAATGTTGTTAACGGAGCAGGTAACTCCGAAAAAGTACACATGCAACTTTTCGATGGCGATAAGCTATTGGTAAGCAATAAAGCGCAAGGTAAAATGTATAGTGCTTTTGGTTTTGTTTGTCGTTCCACGAAAGTTTACAGCCTGGTTTTCTCATTTCCCGAGGGAAGTGAAGGATGTGCAAGAGCAGTTCTTTCTTTGCAGAGGCAATTTGCTGCCGGTGAAGGTGGATTCTGATTTGATAGTTGATTGGAAAAACTTTAAATAATTATCAGGAATCATTTTGAGATAAAAGGTTCTTCAGAAAAACACCATCAATTTTTATGATGGTGTTTTTTTAGCGGGCAGATGCAACCCTTCTTAAAAAATTGCGTCTTATACATAGTATTTGGTTATCCCACAATTTATAAACCCTGTAAAACCACTTAATATGTCTTTAAAAAAGCATTATTCGTTTGACTTACCTCAACGCATCTTGTTGGCACAGGTTATTTTCGTTTTCACACTTCTTCTTCTAATTGTCTTTTAGAACAGAAAATGAGATTTGTTGATTAAAAAACATTTTTCACCCCATTGAAGTTTGTTCTGAATTCAGATGGGGTGCAATTTTGTTTTCTCTTGAAAGTTCTGTTGAAATTAGAGATGTTATTGAACCCGCATTCGTAACAGATCTCTGAAATGCTTTTGCTGGTTTCAATCAACATTCTTGTGGCGTATCCCAGTCTGATTTCGTTCACAAAATCCACAAATGATTTTCCGGTTCGCTGTTTAATTAAGCGACTGAAAGAGACAATAGACATATTCAGAAGCTTTGCGGCATCATCGAGCATTATTCTTTTATTGTAGTTTTCCCGCACGAAATTGTATATTTTCTCAATCCTGTCGCTGTTAAAAAAGTCATTGGTTTTTTGAAATGAAATATTGGTAAGTAGTCGTTGATCCCGGGAAATTGCCAAATCATATAATAGTGACTGAAACTCCATGTAGGAATCAAAACCCCGTTTTTTGCTGATTTGCATTAACCTTTCACCCGCCATTTCTGTGGTTTGCTCCGAAAACAGGATGCCCCTGTTGGCATTGTGGAGCATTTCACGGATGGGTTTTAAGATATTCTTTTGCAGTAAATGCTCTTGAAAAAGATCGCGGGGAAATTGAACCGTAATTTCGTGATGCATTTCCTCCCCGGTGTTTTTATAGTTCTCCCAACCATGGTAAAGATTGGGCCCGACCATCACCAGTTCCTTATCGCCTGTCTCTCCCAGGTGATCACCCACTACTCTTCTGGCTCCCTTCGCTTTAGCAATGAAATTGAGTTCATATTCCGGATGAAAATGTATCGGGAAAGTGAACAGGTCTCGCTCTCTGTCAAATACCAAAAAGCAATCATCTTCCTGTAACGGGGTAATCTCCCTGTGGATTTTGTTTCTCATAGTGTGGTTTTGATTGTATCTGAACTACTTAGGCTCACCTTAACCGGACAGTCCAGAAGCAATTAAGTAATGGTATAGCCATTTTAGGATAGACTATTGGAAAATATTCTGACTAATTGAGGTCAACTCTTTGATTATATGGATATTGCTTTATTGTATCTCTGCGTTTATAGTTTATATAAGGGACTATTGTAGCAGTATTGTGATAAACCATATTGGATAGCAAATATAACAATTGTGAAATAATAGTACTATAAAAACTTTTTGTTTTTCGGAAGTATCTAAAAAACTCACAAATAGAATGTTGAGTTAAAAATATCCCTGATTGTACTGAGTGGGTGGTTGATTGGTAGAATATAATACCTCTGTTTTTGAGAGATTTGTACAACTTTCTTGTTATTTTTTAATTGCACTTTCTTACTATATGCCTAACCTGGACGAGCCAGAACCAAACAAATTTTCACCATACCTGTCGCGGCTCTTCAGTTTAGTATTTTATTAAACACATTATTTCTACGGTTCTGTCGCCACTATGCTGCTAATTAGTCTTTGCAAAAAAACACCAACTACTTTGTTATTCTCGTTTTTGAAACAGTCATTTACAAAAGGTAAACTCCTTGTTTTCAAAAACTTCAAAAGCCCTTGAAAAAAATCGGGGCAGGCTTTGTATTTGGTGCTTTCTTATCAAAGACTTGAAATTCATTAGTTTTCTTGCTGACTAAGACAACATTCTTTTAGTTACAGAAGTGGGAAACTTCAGTATTTATTAATTGGAGCTGTTCTGCTTATGGGATGTGAGGACTTTCTGGAAACAGAACCTCTTACTCAGAAAACATCAGCGAATTTCCCGCAGACAGCAGATGACGCCAAGCAGATGATGGTCGGTATCTATACCACCATGAACAATGTTCAGCAATTTGCTGATAGAAGTTTCTTTATGGTATGTGAAATTGCCAGTGACGATAAGCTTGGAGGCGGTGGTATGAACGATATTGCTGCTCAATCTTATGAGACTTTCCAGTTTTCAGATAATGAAATGTTGAGTAATTTCTGGAAAGTAACTTATATGGGTATCCATAGGGCTAACTTCGCCATCGAAAACATGGAGTTGCTTTCTGATGAGATCGTTAGTCCGGCCTTAAAGAATCAATATAAAGGTGAAGCATTATTCCTGAGAGCCTATTTTTATTCCAGGTTGAATACTCTGTTTAATGAGGTTCCATTAAAATTAACCACCGAACCTGTTAATTTGGGTGCCTCCTCTGTAGATGAAATTTATGGGCAAATCGCTGCTGATTTAAAGAGTGCGATTGAATTGCTGCCGAATGTTCCGTATTCAGAAACTGAAATGGGAAGAGTTACCAAGTGGGCCGCTGAAGCTTTAATGGGTAGAATTTTCCTTTTCTATACCGGCTTCTATAACAAGGATGCCATTGCTTTGCCTGAGGGTGGCTCTGTTACCAAGGCAAATGTAATTTCCTGGCTTGAAGATGCTGATGTAAATAGCGGACACATGTTGGTGGGGGATTTTCATGAATTGTGGCCTTATACTAATTCATTGACCATTGTTACTTATGATTATATCCAGAATTACATGGCTGAAACAGGTAAAGATTTGACTTATGCCAGTGATAATGGTGCCAGAAATCCCGAAACTGTTTTTGCTCTTCAATTCAACAATTTTGTTGGATGGGACACAAGAAGGGGATACTCTAACACTTATGAGTTGTTCTTTGCTTTGCGTGGCTTACAGAATCTTGAAAACACTTACCCTTTTGCCGGTGGTTGGGGACAAGGAAACTCTGTTCCTGAATCGTTGGTTGAGCAATGGCAGGCAGATGAGCCTAATGACCCGAGACTCTGGGCTTCCATTATTGATATTGAAAGTGAGCTTATGAATAGATTTCGGAAAGACAGAAATGGTGATTTTGTATTAGATGATGATGGTAATCGTATTCCTGCTAATTATGCAAGAGGTCAGTGGGACTTTGTAATGGAAAGTAACTACTGGGGTAAAAAGTATAACGGAGTAACTGCCAGAAATGATGAAGAAAAACTTGTGAATGACTATGGTGTTATTATGTATGGTATGAACGATAACAATCAGCTTAGTCATACGGATGATTTGATTTTTATTCGTTATGCTGATATTCTGTTAATGCTGGCAGAATTGAAAGAAGATGTATCATACATTAACAGAGTTAGAGCCCGTGCAGATCTTCCCGCATTAGGTGGATATACCCTTGAAGCTCTTCAGAAAGAACGTCGTTATGAATTTGCTTGTGAAGGATTAAGGTGGAATGACATGCGTCGTTGGGGTGCTCAATACGCAAAGGAAAATCTTGAAGACCAAGTTGGCGTTTCAATATATAACTTTGGACAACCAGCTACTCATAAAGCTCTGCATCCTGATGGATATAGTGCCCGTTATGAGGCTACAAAAGGGTTTTTCCCAATACCTCAAAGTCAGATTGACATTTCAGAAGGTCTGTTGAATCAGACTGAAGGATATAGTCAGGATGGATTGGGTCTATATCCTGGTTGGACAAATTAATTATTGGTTTAATAATTTTATGAGGAAAGGCTGTCTCGCAAGAGGCAGCCTTTTTTTGTGCTACCATTACTTTCATTTCTTACGATTTAGCTATTGTCCTAGCCCAGTATTTAAAGGTTCAGGCTGATTAGGCTTTCTACATTACTCTCCTTAGACTTATTTATTTTCTCAGTTTTATCTTCTTGTTAGTTTATTTTTATTCAAAACAGCATTGTGTTGGGGATGGAATTTATTGAAATTCAAATGAGGTTATTGAAGGGTTTGGTAAATCCCGACACAAAAAGTGAATAAATGTAAAAAACGAACAATGATCGAAAGAATAGTATTAGGAGAGAATTGGGTATTAAGATACCTTTGCAAACAGAAATACGAATGCTTAAAGTAATACGGACACTTAAATTAAGGCCTCGTACAGATAAGGTCTAAACGATATATAAATGAATAAGTGTGTTTATTACAACGTTAATGGAGGATTTAATTATAAATTTCTCAACGGAGAAACCGTGTGGTGTTATAAATATAAATCTTAAAAAGTGTTTAAAAGCCTGTTTGTTTGTAAAGCTAAATTTTAACTCTATTATTATGAAAAAAAGAGTGTTGTTTTTATTTCTTGGCTTGTGTTTTAGCATTGCCTCATTTGCTCAGGTGCAGGTGAGTGGTAATGTTATTGATTCACAAAGTGAACCTGTTCCAGGTGTTACGGTTTTGGAGCAGGGGACACAAAATGGTGTAATTACTGACGTTGATGGTAATTACAATTTGAATGTCGCCGGCCAGGAATCTGTGCTGGTTTTTTCTTTTGTGGGAATGGAAACCCAGCAGGTTCCTGTGGGTAACCAGACTCAGATTAATGTGGTAATGCGTGATGTCTATACCGATCTGGACGAAGTAGTCGTAGTCGGTTATGGTGTTCAAAAGAAGGCGCTTACTACGGGGGCCAATTTGAATGTTTCCGGAGAGGATATTCAAAAAATGAATACAGTGAGTCCATTGCAGGCCATGCAGAGCCAGAGTCCCGGTGTGAACATTACCCAATCTTCAGGGATGCCTGGTGAGGGATATAAAGTAAACGTTCGGGGACTTGGTACCGTGGGTAACTCCGATCCGCTTTATGTTATTGATGGTGTCACAGGTGGGGATATCAATGCCCTTAACCCTGCCGATATTGAATCAATTGATGTTCTCAAGGATGCTGCATCGGCAGCTATTTATGGTTCTCGTGCTGCCAATGGTGTGATTTTGGTAACCACCAAAAAAGGAAAAGCCGGGAAAGTTCAGGTAAGTTATGATGGCTATTATGGCGTTCAAAATGTTTATAAAATGCCTGCACTTCTGGATGCCAGGCAGTATATGACCATGATGGACGAAACCCGTTTTAACGACGGGAAAGATGGTTATGACTGGGCCAGTTTTGTTCCCGATTATGAGGCTATTATGGCTGGTGACTCCGATGGAACCAATTGGCTTGACCAGATTCGGGAGAAGGATGCTCCTACCCAAAATCATGCGCTTAACATTTCGGGGGGTAACGATAAATCTACTTACTCATTTGGGTTCTCACATACTTCCCAGGATGGTATTCTGGGTAAACCCGTAAATCCCAGTTATGAAAGGACTACGGCACGGGTCAATTCCGATCATGTTCTTTATCGTGTGAATGATTTGGATGTTGTACGCTTTGGAGAAAACCTGAACTACAGCTACAGTACCCGCAATGGTATTCAGATCGGAAACATCTATGCCAATGATATTCACTCTATGTTGGTTGCTTCTCCTCTGATGCCCGTTTACAATGAGGAAGGCGAATATTTTGATGCTGATGATAAAAGCTCCACCGGCCTGGTCAACTACGATTCACAAACCAGTAACCCCATTGCGCTCATGGAGTACCGAAGCGGGCGCAATCTATCTAAGAATCATAATCTTCAGGGAAATGTATTTTTCGAATTACAGCCTCTGACCGATCTGAAGTTTAAAACCAGTTTCGGATATAAACTTTCAGCCAGTAGCTACAGACGCTATGTGCCAACTTATGAATTGAGTACCGCAGGAGATGGATATAATCCTGAAAACGATCAGACCCAGCAATCCATGAATCTTGGATTTCAGTGGCAATGGGAAAATACTTTGAATTATTCTTTCCGCACCAACGGACACTTTGTTGATGCTCTTGTTGGTCAATCTGTCGAGAAGTTTGGACTTGGAGAGAATGTAGATGTTACCAATAGCCGTTCTATCTTTTCTGACTTTGACCATGCATGGCTGAGCAATACCAAAGGATATACCGCGGGTGTGACCAGCATTAAAGGAGAGCCCTGGGGAGAGGGGGGTATTGCCTCTTTCTTCGGGCGTGTCAATTATAACTTTAATGAAACCTATATGGCTTCAGTGGTCATGCGTGCTGACGGATCTTCCAATTTTGCACAAGGCAATCGTTGGGGGTATTTCCCTTCGGTTTCTGCCGGATGGGTAATGTCCAATGAAACTTTCATGGACGGAGTCAGTGGCATTCTTAATTTCTTTAAGCTTCGGGGTAGCTGGGGACAAAACGGAAACTGTAACATCGATAACTTCCAGTATATTGCTACCGTTGGATTCCCGGAAACAGCAAAATACTCCTTTGGTAATACTAAAACCGAACAAAGTCAGGGAGGATATCAAAATATTTTGCCCAATGAGGATATTACCTGGGAAACATCAGAACAGATTGACCTTGGTTTTGATGCCCGGTTGTTGAATTCCAAACTCGGGGTAGCATTTGACTGGTATGTGAAAACGACAAAAGATTGGTTGGTTGTTGCTCCTGCATTGGCTTCTTTTGGTACAGAGCCCCCTTTTATTAATGGAGGAGACGTTGAGAACAGTGGTATTGAATTGGCGTTGAACTGGAACGACCGTCTGGGAGATTTTTCTTACAGCGTTGCACTCAATGGTGCATATAACAAAAACGAAGTAACCCGAATCGCCAACAGTGAAGGAATTATCCATGGTGAGCCACACGTTCTAAGTCAGGGGACTACAGAGATGTATCGTGCCGAAGTAGGTAAACCAATTGGTTATTTCTGGGGTTACAAAACTGAAGGAATTTACCAAAACCAGGCTCAAATTGAAGCAAGGCGCACTGAAGGACTGGGCGTAATGGAAGGTGCTCTGCCAGGTGATGTTATCTTCGCCGACACAGATAAAAACGGAGTCATTGATGAAAATGATAAAACTGAAATTGGCAATCCTCATCCCGATTTCACTGCAGGACTGAACCTCAGCTTGTCGTACAAAGGTCTTGACTTCGGTCTGACTGCCAATGGAGCCTTTGGACAGCAAATTGCAAAATCTTACCGATCATTTGCTGATAGCGAACGTCAAAATTATACTACCGAAATTTTTGGTCGTTGGCACGGTGAAGGAACTTCCAATAAGTTGCCACGCCTTACTCCCGGTACAAACACAAACTGGCAGAATATTTCTGATATCTATATTGAAGATGGTGATTACGTAAAAATCAGCAATGTCACCCTTGGGTATGACTTCAAGAAACTCTTTACTAATTTGCCCTTACAGCAAGTGAGATTTTATGTTTCTGCTCAAAACCTG
>Ga0163219_100112_pt1 | contig 20801 bp, 22 predicted proteins | sample MSEWel2016_04_06_FD_113150 | JGI IMG/M metagenome (GOLD analysis project Ga0163219, IMG submission 113150) | Subsurface microbial communities from deep shales in West Virginia, USA - MSEEL Well Study Marcellus 3H_2016_04_06 ...
ACATTCTTTGGCCATACAAATTTCAGTATTATAATAAAAAATGATGAAGAATACTCGTAATCTTTTTATCTCATCAGGACAGAAGTTCTTACGGGGTAAAGGTATGGTACATGAAACGAACAGAAATTCCGGCACCTTTGCACATATAGTACAATCTCTTCCAGACTATTCGGAAATAATTATCTTGATACTGGTACTGGCGCTACTATGGATGTCCTCTGATGAGATTGCAAGTTTTGTGGATATCGTACGTGATGCCTTTATATACCGCAGTTGGCCGTGAGCCTGGCTGCAATCATACATGACTAATTCTTAGTACAGCTTATATCTGAATATGGATTATACTATTATTTGTGGTGGTTTTATATGGCGGAAAGGATGGCTATTGTAAACAGTATTGGAGTAGTTTCCCTGGGAAAGGTAGTCGGATTGATCTATGCTCTTTTCGGTTTGATAATTGGGGCATTCGTGACACTTTTCTCCCTTCTGGGCGCGGTGGCTGCTCAGGGTATGGGATTTTCAGGTGCCATGAGTATTTTCTTTGGAATCGGCTCGATAATCTTAGTTCCGATATTCTACGGAATAATGGGTTTTGTTATCGGTGTCCTTGTGGCATGGTTCTATAATATAATAGCCGGATGGATCGGCGGAATCGAAGTAGAAGTAAGAGTTGACTGAATTAGCGGTAAAATGGGGAGATAAGTGGTTCACACTTTCTCCTGTATTGTTTCTTTTTTATTCGAAAAAGGAGCCCATGGAAGTACGCACATGGGACATTCGGGTCCGTAGCCAGCAGCAGAATATCCTGTCATGCCACCGGCAACATTGTACACTTGATCGAACCCTTTTTGTTTGAGTATACTGCATCCCATGCTCGATCTTTTACCTGATCCGCAGATGAGTGCGATCTCGGCTTTCTTGTTAAGTTCTGTGTAGCGGTCGCGTAGTTCATGGACAGGGATGTTGATAGAATTGCGGATATGGAAATCCTCGTATTCCGAAGCAGAGCGTACATCCACAACTACCAGACTGTTCCCGGTGCTTATTTTTTTGTGTAATTCTACGGCCGAGAGTTGCGGAACATGGTCGGTTTCAAGCCCGGCGGTCACCCAGTCGTACAAACCTCCTTCAAGATATCCTTCTATCCTGTCAAGTCCCACTCTGTATAGCTGGGTACATGCCTCAAGTGCCTGTTCATAGCTGTCGGAAACCAGCATTATATTCTTGAAATGCGGGATAAGCCATCCGGCGTATGTCGCAAAATTACTGTTCAGGTCTATGTGATATGAATACGTTATGTGCTGGCCCCCGAAGGATTCGAAACTGCGTACATCCAGTATGGCAGAATCTTCCTGGTTTGCGGTTTCCATGAACTCCTCATTACTGAGTGCTTTTATAGGTGCGAATCCCCTGATCAGCACCGGTCCTTCTTTGTTCGTATCGGTACATCTGCTGAAATGGTCCGGAGTATCGGGCATACTGGTTGTCAGGGAGTCAATGAAATCATTGAGTTCTTTGATGTTCAGGGCATAGTTGTAAGCTCTTTCATAGCCAACGGTGCTTGTTCGTTTGGAAGCCATCGCCCTTCCGCACAGGGATCCTGCTCCGTGTGCAGGGTAAACTTCACAAAAATCGGGCAGTGTAAGGATTTTGTCATGAATACTGTGATACAGCTTTGTGGCAAGTTCTTCAGCTCTTCCAGGGAAGAGGTCCGGTCTGCCTACGTCTCCTACAAATAATGTGTCTCCACAGAATACCGCAACAGGTTCCTCTCCTCTTGCGGTATCGGTAACGGTATATGATATGTGTTCCGGGGTATGGCCGGGTGTTTCCAGGACATTAATCTCCATATCTTCCAGCATGAAGGAATCTCCTTCTGAAAGTGGAATGTGCTCGAAATCACATTCGGCACTCTTCGGAGCATATATGTCTGCTCCTGTTCTGCTGGCAAGTTCCAGATGGCCTGATATAAAATCCGCATGCAGGTGAGTTTCCAGTATATGGGTGATCTTGACTCCAAGTTCTCTTGCCTGCTGCACGTATATGTCTGTATCTCTTCGAGGGTCTATAACTGCGCATGTTTTATTTCCGCTCAGGATGTATGAGCTGTGTGCTATACCTTCGGTGAAGTACTGCTTTATAATCATTCTTGTTTTCCCTTTCCAAGTAATCTGTAGTACTATATGTGATCTTACAAATAAATTATCAACCGAATGTTGGCTGATAAACTCCTGCGAAAATTATTTCAGTTCTATAATTCAAATTAAGAACAGGAAGTGAGGTTTAATGGTGGACATTGATCTGTTATCCGGATTCAGTTATGCAGTACTTTCTTTCTTTGAGACTTTTCTGACAATTATAGGTCTGGGTCTGGTGATATATGGGGGTATTATTGCGGCAGTGGAAGTGTTTCTGCATGAGATCGGAAAAAAGTCTTTCACTTATTCTCATATAAGGCGCCAGTTCACGGATAAGATTCTGTTCGGCCTTGAGTTCCTGATTGCTGCAGATATTATACTTACTGTCCGCAGGCCCACTCTTGATGATGTTCTTCTGCTGGGTGTCATAGTTGTGGTAAGGACCATTCTCGGATACTTTCTTACAAAAGAAGTTGAAGAATATAAATTTGAAGAATAAGTTCCCGAATGTTTTGTTTGATTTTTGGTCTATATACAAACTTCAGCTTCATATTTGGCCAAAATTCAAAAAGGCTATATACTACTTTGTGTAATTCTTATCTCATGCAGGAAATCACGGGGCTGGAACTCTCTCCCAAAAAAGTGGAGTATCTCAAATTTCTGTTCAAGAAAGGAGATCTTGTAAGGACTACTGACATATCCTCTCAACTGGGAGTTGACCCTTCCACATCTACGAAGACGATTGGTGATCTGGCTGAATCGGGATATGTGGAGCATATTCCCTATCGTGGGGTGAGATTGACCGAAATAGGGCAGAAATATGCGGAATTTATGGTAAACCGGCACAACATACTGAGTCTGATGCTGAGTCACTATGGTCTGTCCTCCGAGGAGGCATGCGAGGAAGCATCACGCTTCGAGGCTTTTGTATCCAAATCAGCAGTTGACAGTATATGTAAATCCATGGGTCATCCGACTGTGGGTGTTTGCGGTAAGATTAAACATGTTTCGTGTGGAATTCCCTGATATTTTTTTGTCTGAAATGTTTGGTGTTTATACAAATAGTTTGGAATATATACAAACAATGAGGAATATGATGAAAAATAGAATATTGAAGTTTGTGTTATTCACACTCCTATTATTAGTACTGGCAAGCGGATGTGTTGATGATCAGGAGGTCTCCGCATCATCCTCGGATAAACCTGTTGTGGTAGTGAGCATTCTGCCAGAGGCCGAGTTCGTGGAGCAGGTTGCAGGCGATCAGGTGGATGTGATGGTAATGGTTCCTCCGGGAGCGGATCCGCACTCATATGAAGTGACTCCGGGACAGCTCCGTGAGTTAAGTGATGCTGACATGTATGTAAAGGTCGGATCAGGTCTTTCCTTTGAAAATGTATGGATGGATCGGCTGATCGAAGTAAATCCTGACATGATGGTGGTTGATGCCTCAGAAGGTATTCAGTTAAGGACCATGGAGGCACACGCACATGAAGAAGAGCATGAAGGTGAAGAGGAGCACGACGAGGCAGAGGAAGAACATGAAGAAGAGGCAGGGTCAAAGGATCCGCATGTGTGGACATCTCCCCAGGAAGCCCAGATTATGGTAGAGAACATCTATGAAGGTCTTGTAGAGATCGACCCCGATAATACCGAATTGTACACTCTAAATCGGGATGACTATGTCGGGGAACTTCAGGCAACAGATGCGCAGATAAAGGAAACACTTGCCGGGAAGGAAGGCAGCACCTTTATGGTATATCATCCTTCATGGGGCTATTTTGCCGATGACTACGGACTTGAACAGGAAGCTGTTGAGATCGAAGGTAAAGAGCCAAGTGTGCAGGATATGCAGCGTCTGATCGATACCGCCAGGCAGAAGAATATCACTGTTATATTCGTGCAGTCCGGTTTCAGTACCACAAGTGCACAGACAATAGCCGATGAAATAGGCGGCGAGGTTGTGGAGGTTGATCCTCTGGCAAAGGATTATATAGATAATCTTGCAAAAGTTACCGAAGCATTTGAAAAAGGGCTGGCATAATATGACTGAAGTGATCGATCTCAAGGATATCTGGGTAAGTTATGATGACGTTTCCGTACTGGAAGCGGTGAACCTCACTGTAGAGGACAAGGATTTCCTTGCAATAATAGGTCCTAACGGAGGGGGCAAAAGCACCCTCCTGAAAGTTATCCTGGGATTGATCAAACCTGACAGGGGGTCTGTGAAATTACTGGGTGGTAACCCGAAAAAGACCCGGAAATATGTGGGTTATGTTCCCCAATACATTTCTTCTAACCTTGAATTTCCCATAAACGTATGGGAGGTTGTCCTGATGGGACGCCTGAGTCATAAGGGGCCTTTCAGATCATTTAATGAAGAGGACAAAAAGGCTGCTGAAGAAGCTCTGAGCACTGTGGGAATGCTTGATTTCAGGGACCGGCAGATCGGTGAGCTTTCAGGTGGCCAGAAGCAGAGGGTATTTATTGCCAGATCACTGGTGACGCGTCCCAGGCTGCTCATACTGGATGAACCTTCCACAGGAATCGATTCCAGGAGACAGAAAGAGTTCTACGAACTTCTCAACAGGCTCAAGTCAGAGATCGCCATCCTCATGGTAACTCACGATATAAGTGCGCTGTCCGTGTATGTTGATAAGATCGCGTGCCTGAACAAGCAGTTGCATTATCACAACTCCAAGGAAGTAAGTCCCGAGGACCTCGAAGCCACATATCAGTGTCCGGTGGAGTTAATAGCACATGGTGTGCCACACAGGGTCCTGAAATTACACTGAGTGGTGCCAAAAATGCTGGAAATTCTTCAATACGGTTTTATGCAGAATGCCATCACTGCTGCCATTCTTGCCAGTATTGCATGTGGTATCATCGGTGTGTACGTTGTTGTCAAAAAGATTGTCTTTATAAGTGGTGGTATCTCCCATGCATCCTTCGGAGGTATAGGGATAGGATACTACCTTGGTATAAACCCGCTGTACGGGCTCATTCCCTTCAGTCTGCTTTCGGCTGTTGTAATGGGTCTTGTCAGCAAGAGGGCCAAGGTTGCGGAAGATACTCTTATAGGTATTCTCTGGTCTCTGGGTATGGCCATAGGTATAGTACTCGTATACCTGACTCCTGGATATGCCCCCGATCTGCTGTCCTATCTTTTCGGGAACATACTTACCGTACCACGCTCGGATATCTATCTGATGCTTGCGCTGGATGTGGTGATAATCTTTCTGGTCTATGCTTTCTACAAGGAGTTCATGGCCCTGTGCTTTGATGAAGAGTTCGCAAAGGTTGCGGGTATCAATATAGAAAGGCTTTACCTTTTGTTGCTCTGTCTTATCGCACTTACAATTGTGTTACTCATAAAGGTCGTGGGAATCATTTTGATCATTGCACTGCTCACAATGCCGGCAACACTTAGTCGCCACTATACCAATGATCTCAGGAAAATGATGTATCTTGCTATATTCTTTGGTGCGGTGTTCAGTGTTGCGGGTCTATTCTTCTCCTATACATTTGATATACCCTCGGGTGCGACAATTATCCTGGTTATGTCAACAGTATATATTCTGCACTTCGTGTACGACGGAGTAAAACCAAAAAAAGCGGGCTGAAATTTCTATTTATTCATCAGCTCTTTTATCTTTTCCAGGACCTGTACCGCATCTTCCCTCTTGACATCTGTTTCATGGTCCCTGCAATAGGTAAGAAGTTCAGAGGCTTTTTCTTCGGACAGTATTCCTGTATTTACAGCTTCCTTTGTTATTCCGAAATAGCTCCTTTCCCCATAATGCGTTCTTTTGGCAAGGTCTGTGAGCAGTCTGCAACTGTTTTCATCGATTATTCCTTCCCTGGAAGCTGCACGAAAAGTCTCCCTGATGTTCACCATGGGTGCTGAGACCGACTCAAATGTATCGGGATTTGTTGCCACAGCAACCTCATCATCATCTTCGATGACTCCGTCCCGATACCACTCATATATCTTCCCGACTCCGATCATTCCGTGCACATCAAGCTCGGAAGCTCGCAGGGCACCCATACTGCAACCGCCTACTACGGTAACGCCGGCTTCGATTGCCCTGGTGATTTCTTTATGTTTGACAGCCGCACGGCTGAAAAATATTCCGTCAATTATGCCTATCAGTTTGTAGCCATCCCTTACCGCCTTTTCGACGTTTCCTCTGTAAACAGGTGGGAGTAAGGTTACTCCGTCAAGTATTTCCTCTGCATCGCTGTGGCTGATGCTGGTGCCGGTAAATACTACAGTTTTTGGATGGTCTTTATTCATTTGTGTACTCTGTGTCTCCAGGGGCGCTCTTCACGTGACATTTTCTTCTTTTTTCCTGTTTTGGCCCTTTTTCCAAGGCGTTCCCTGTCCAGGGTATACATCTCAAAACCCGGAATGATGACTCTTACAACGGGAACAGGTATGCTTTCTCTTGAGAGGTTCACCACGATTGCGCTGTCCGCAATTTTCCCGAGCTGCTCGAGCACCGTGTCGATGTTCTCTGCGGGACTGTTCTTTGAGAGGTCCCTGATATCTGCCATTGATACCTTTTTGCCTTCCTCATACCAGTACCTGTTCATGCGTTTTATCCTGTCGTAGCCGATCTCCCTGACGAATTTCTCACGCTCTGTATCCTCACGGGCTCCGTGTATCTGCACAACCCTGGACTGTGCGGCTTCCGTAAGGGCTCTCTTGATCGCAATTTCAGGTCTGAGGTGTGAACCTGCGCCCATTACAAGCAATGCCGGATCCTTCAGTCTGATGTCGTCCGTGGCAGCCACCACTGTGGGTATGTCCGTATCGTGTGGCAGTAACCAGAGTTTTACCTCCACATCGTTATCTGTGAACCGTTGCAGCAGTTCGTAGTTCTCCCCGTCCTCTTCAGTCAGGATTATCTCTTTCTCAGGGTATCTGTTGAACTCTGCAGTACTCAGCGCATCCCTTTCTATTACTTCAAGCAGTCCGTGCAGTATTGCTTCCTCAAGTACGTTCCCTGCTGCAAGGCCATTGGTATTGGTCCTGAAGAGCTGTACTGTCTGTCCGGGAGCTTCATATGGATGATAGACCGCGTTTGCCGGAACAGCAACCTCATTTCTCTTGATCAGATCCCATCCGAGGATCCATTCAATGAGATTTTCCGATGAGTATGCTTCAGATATCAGAAGAGATTCAGGGAGCAATGCAGGCCCATACTCGCGGATCTCGTCATAGGTGGTAATAGTGTGAGGTGCGGCTATGTCTTCTATTACATCCTTGTTCAGGCCTTTTCTCTCTGCGAGGCATCTCTCGTAGCTCTCCATCATTGCCGATATCCTTGCCTGGCTCTCTGTAGTGCCTTTTCCGGAATATACTGAAATAGCTCCTTCTGCGGCACTTGGTCTTATTGTTGAGAATACGGGAATTCCCATCCTGTCAAGATCGGTGATGCCGGCTACCCTGGTGACCCCTATTCCCTTGAGGCCTTCTTTTGCCTTATCAAGGGTTTTATCCTGATCGAAAACACGTTGAGTGCCTTCAATGTATGAAAGTAATCTGTCTGGTATAATCTCTGGCATGTTTAGGCAAAGTCTCCTGCATGTATTATATTTCTTGCGACATCTTCGGTTCTGTCATATGTTCAGCATTATGCCAAAAGTTTATATATTTTGACTCCTTATTATAGAGTTTACCGGATAAGTTGCTATAAATATTCTAAGAATGTTATATAAGTTTCCGGTAAACTGAAACATGTGAGAGACAGGAGGATATTATGAGAGAAAACAAGTATAAAGTAAGGTCCAGTACCTGCGACAATCTGAGGAAGGATTTCCACACTGTAGTTGATGGGATCTCAAGAGATAAACTCAGTGCAGAAGAAAAAGATCTGTACCGCTTCATGGTAGGCGGTATGCAGGCAAAATAAGCCTGCAAAACTATTTTTATTTTCCTGACATAGGACACTTCCATGTATGATGTTCATTCCGTCAGGGAAGATTTTCCTGTTCTAAAAGATGTAATCTATCTGGACAATGCAGCCACCACCCAGACACCGGTGCCGGCTGTAAAAGCCATGGAAGAGTATTTTCTAAGCTATGCAGGCAACCACGGAAGAGGAGCACACAGGCTTGCACGTGAAACAACAAATCATTATGAGGATGCAAGGGAAACTGTTGCAAGATTCCTGGGAACAGATGCCAAAAAAACAGTTTTCACACGCAACGCTACGGAGAGTATCAATATCGTATCCAGGGGTTTTCCCTGGGAAAGTGACGATCATGTCATCGTAACCCTGGTTGAACATCATTCCAACCTGCTTCCGTGGATGCGCCTGAAAAACGAAGGTGTTGACCTCACTATTGTCAGGCCGGATGCCACCGGTATCGTAGATCCCGGGGAGATTATGTCCGCCGTTACAGACAGGACCCGTCTGATCGCAATGAATCACATATCCAATGTATTCGGCTCCACTCAGGATGTGGATACTGTGATCAGGCTGGCACACAAAGAGGATGTAAAGGTCCTTGTTGATGGTTCACAGTCGGCAGGCCATATGCCTCTCAACATTGCTTCAATGGATCCGGACTTCTTTGCGACACCCGGTCATAAGGGTCTGCTGGGACCACAGGGCACGGGTGTACTCTACATGAAAGAGCCCGACATGATAGAGCCGGTCTTTGTGGGAGGCGGGATGGTTCGTTCTGTCACGGATTCGGGCTATGAGACCGAACCAAGCCCGGCAAAATTCGAGGCCGGCACTCCCAACATGCCCGGAGTTATCGGACTCGGAAGGGCGGTTGAATACCTTAATGATACTGGGGTCAGTGATATCGAGAAACATGAGACCTTGCTGGCAAGAGTTGCTGCATCCGGACTCTCAGAGATAGAGGGTGTTGAGGTATATGGGCCGAAGGACAGGTCTTCTGTGGTATCATTCAATGTAGGGGGAATGAATGCCCATGATGTTGCCATGATACTCGACCAGACAAAAGCTATCTGCGTACGTAGTGGCTACCACTGTGCGATACCCGGAATCAATCTCCTTGATGTTGACGGAACCGTGAGGGCTTCTTTTGCATTGTATAACACAGAGGAAGAAGTCGAGCTTCTTGTTGATACTGTCTCAAGTATTGCTTCCATGATGGCTTAGAATCTCGGGGTGAAAGCAAAAAGTTATTATGCGCAGTTATTTATATATTAGTGAAACTGAATTATTTGCAGTCTGAAAATCTATTTCATTAAAAAGGGGATCTTACGTGAGCAAAGATATGCTACTCTGGGATGAGACTTTGTTTAAGAACGGTGAAGTGCTCGAGCTTGACCACGTTCCCGAATATTTTGCACACAGGGATTCCCAGATGCAGGCACTCAAATTCAGCCTGAAGCCTGCAATGAGGGGCATGAGGCCTGTTAACTGTCTTGTTAAAGGTCCGCCTGGCACCGGTAAGACCACGGCTGTCCTGAAGGTTTTCAGTGAAATGAAGGAACATACTGACAAAGTATCTTTTGTCAAGGTCAACTGTCAGATGGATTCCACACGTTTTGCAGTGGTGTCCCGCATATATGAAAAACTTGTCAATATCAAGCCACCAACTTCGGGTGTTGCTTTCAGGAAACTGTTCGACAAGGTCATAAAACAACTTGTGGATTCCAACAAGATCCTTGTGGTGGCACTTGACGATATCAACTATCTCTTTCATGAAGGACATGCGGATGAGATCATGTACTCTTTGTTGCGTGCCCACGAGCAGTATCCCGGAGTGAAGATAGCTGTTATTGCGATCATCAGTGACGTGGGAGTTTCCCACCACTTCGATCCGAGAGTGGGTTCTGTCTTCCTGCCCGAGGAGATCGAATTTCCAAGGTATGATGCAGGGGAGATACGTGATATAATATCCAACAGGGTCCAGCATGCATTCTATCAGGATGTCGTACCCGATGAGGTCTGTGATAAAGTGGTAGAGTATGTTGATTATACCGGTGATCTCAGAGTCGGTATCGACCTGCTGAGACGCTCCGGCCTGAACGCAGAACGCAGGGCGAGCAGGACGATTTCCATGGAGGATGTGGAAAAGGCCTATGATGCTTCCCGGCTTCTGTATCTATGTCGCAGTATAAGTTCCCTGGCTGAAAACGAAAGGACCCTTCTGAAACTGGTGGCAGAACAAGAAAAAGACGTGCAGGCCGGTGATCTGTACAAGTCGTTCCATGAGATCACAGGACTTGGATACACCCGCTTCTATGAGATAATTGAAAAGATGAACGCTACCCAGATGCTTGATGTGGATTTTTCCGGAAAGGGTATGCGTGGCAGGACCAGGGTTATCAAAGCAAAACACGATCCTAAAGATATCCTGAAATGTCTTGAGTACTGACATTTGTAAGTCTGATTAAAAGTACTAAACTAATGAGTATTTTTCAAATCTTATAGTCTTGCAGTGCAAGCGGAGTTTATGCTGTTGAATATAATCAGCGATAGCTCTCAGAACTTATATCCTTGAAAACAGATCGAACAATTATGTTCTGTTAAAAAAAGTAGTGTAAGCGCAGATTAAACTGCGCTTCCTAAAATATTATTTTCTTTCCCGATGGGTTTACATCATGTCCATGCCTGGCATTCCGCCTGGTGGCATGCCTGGAACCATGTCTTCTGCTGAAGGTCCTGCTGGTCCCTGCTTGGATGCGATGATGTCATCGATCCTGAGGATCATGACTGCGGATTCTGCTGCAGCGTTGACTGCCTGGGTCTTTACCCTGAGTGGTTCAACAACGCCTGCTTCCCACATGTCGATTACCTCTCCGGTGTAGACATTAAGACCTGCTGTCTTCACACCTTTCTCGTGGTGTGCACGCAGTTCCATGAGCATGTCGATCGGGTCAAGACCTGCGTTCTCTGCAAGGGTCCTTGGTACGATCTCAAGGGCTTCTGCGAATCCCTTCACAGCAAGCTGCTCCCTTCCGCTGAGGGTTGAAGCGTATTCCTGGAGTCTGAGTGCGACCTCTACTTCAGGTGATCCGCCACCGGCTACGAGCTTCTCATCTTCTATTGCAACGCCGACCACTCTGAGTGCGTCGTTGAGTGCTCTCTCGATGTTGTCGATAACGTGCTCTGTGCCGCCGCGCAGGAGAATGGATACTGCCTTTGGATTCTCGCATCCTGTGACAAAGGTCATCTCGTCGCCGCCGATCTTCTTCTCTTCGACAAGTTCTGCCTTTCCAAGGTCCTCTGCGGTAATCTCGTCAACATTGGTCACAAGTTTTGCACTGGTTGCCCTTGCGAGTTTCTGCATGTCGCTCTTCTTGACGCGCCTGACAGCAAAGATACCTGCCTTTGCGAGGTAGTGCTGTGCCATGTCGTCAATACCCTTCTGGCAGAATACGACATTTGCACCGCTTGCAACGACCTTGTCAACAAGCTTCTTGATCATCTGCTCTTCCTGGTCAAGGAAGGACTGGAGCTGCTCAGGTGATGTGATGGAGATCTCTGCGTCCACTTCTGTGTCCTTGAGCTCGATCGCGGTGTTTACGAGCAGGATCTTTGCATCGTTGACCTTCTTTGGCATGTTGGTGTGTACACGCTCTTTGTCGATGATCATACCCTCTATGAGCTTTGATTCTTCAATGCGTGCACCGACCTTCTTCTCTACCTTGATGTTGTCCATGTCGACATTGTTGTCCTCATCGGCAACGCTTATGATGGCTGAAACTGCGATGTCTGAAAGTACATCCTTGTTTGCCTCTGCGCCCTTGCCTGTCATTGCAGTTCCAGAGATGTTGGTAAGGATATCCCTGTTCTCTCTGGTTACTGCCTTTGCGAGTGTCTGGATAATTTCTCCAGCCTTCTCTGAAGCCATCCTGTATCCGGAAGCTATGATTGTCGGGTGTATGTCCTGGTCGATAAGCTCTTCTGCTTTCTTGAGAAGTTCACCGGCAATAACTGCAGCTGATGTTGTACCGTCTCCGACCTCATCGTCCTGGGTCTTTGCGACCTCTACGATCATCTTTGCTGCAGGGTGTTCGATGTCCATCTCTCTGAGAATGGTTGCACCGTCGTTGGTAATGACAACATCTCCGAGGCTGTCCACAAGCATCTTGTCCATACCTTTTGGACCAAGTGTTGTTCTTACAGCTTCAGCGACTGCCTTTGCAGCCATGATGTTGTTACTCTGTGCTTCTCTGCCTCTTGTTCTCTGGCTTCCTTCTCTTAATATGAAAATTGGCTGTCCAGCCATCTGTCCTGCCATTTGTTTCTATCCTCCTAGTAATGGAAATTATAGAATAACTATTAATTCCGGTCGTTTTCTAATGAATGTAGTTCTATATAAGCGTATCGGCTCGCTAAATCCTTGCTAAAAAATGGATGTATATGTCTGAAACGATAGCGAATCCACTCGGGATTTTATGCAGATCCAAAAAGATAAGATAAAAAGAGAGTGAGATAAACTCACTTTACAATTGATTTCGGAGACCTGTGAAGGAATCTTCTCTTGGCTCCGGATGAGCTGTATCTCTGTGCAGGACCAGGATGTGCTTTTGCTTCCCTGGATTTTGGTACCTTAATTGTTCTGCCTTTACGTCCTTTTACTTTTGCCCATTCAATGCTGCCAGTTTTACCCATTATCAGTCCTCTGTATGATCCTAATATTCGATAATAATAACTAATTAAGTTTTCGAGTTTACCTCTACACGTAATGCTTCCTATTAAATCTTGCGGGGATCTTCTCTTCAGAGAAATAAAACTGTACCAAAATTGCTTTTAAGGCCAAGTCTCTATGCAGGTATACAAAAGGAGCTGGTCACCTTTAAGGTAGCAATAGATGAAGAATTATCACTTGCAAGAGATGAGTTAAAGGAGCTGCTTGCATACCCGGACGAAAATCTCGTGGATATCATCAGAGAAGTGGGCTTTCAGTGTGATCTGTGTGCACGTTGTTGCACCCGGGAATTCAACGACCATGTCTTCTTACTGGAGGAGGACGTTGAGAGCATCCGGCAGATTGATCCTGAAATGATAGAGCCTGCGCCATATTACGAACTTTGTGACCAGCATGGCAACTTCTATGTATCGGGCTACGCCCTCAAAACAAAAGAGGATGGTTCGTGCATATTCCTGGAAAACAAACGTTGTACCATATACGATAAGCGACCTTTCATCTGCAGATTATACCCCTATATGCTGCACCTGGAAGCTGATGAAGAAGGAAATGTGGAATGGAGGCAGATAAGCGGACTAAATCTCCATGGACTTTATCATGCCGATATCGATGATGAGGAGTGCACGAAAATAGCTGCTGATATAAAAAACTATGAACGTTTATTCCTTGAAAAGAAGATAGCATTCTTTGAAAAAACAAAGCAGTATTTCAGGGATAAGAAACTCCGTCATGTGCAGGGAGTATACGACAGGGAAATGAGAAATTACAAAAAAGGCGGGGAAATAACCGTATTTGTGTATTCCAGGGACAATTTCAGGGAACACAGATTAAAGCAAAAATGATTATTTTAAGTAAGATGATTTTTGCGGAGGAAATATGGCGGGAAATCACAGACTTTTGATTATCTGTCTGGTAGCTTTTTCTGCAATGTCTGCGGGTGCTCTTCTGGGTCCTGTACTTCCTTTCATGGTAGAGCCTCTTGATACCACGCGTGCATCTGTGGGGCTTGTCCTTGGTATGTATACCTTTTCCACCGCCCTTTTCATGTTGTTTATCAGTGTGATTACTGACAGGGTGGGAAGAAAAAAGATACTTGTACCCTGCCTTCTGATCAACGGAGTGGCCGGTTTTGCCTGCTATTTCGCAACCGACTTCGAGACACTTCTCATGCTGAGATTCGTACAGGGAATAGGTATTGCGGGAATGCTGCCCATAGCAATGACCATGATAGGAGAGCTGTACACAGGCCTTGACAGGGTCAATGCCATGGGTAAGATGAGCATGACTACCGGTATTGGTGCCGTATCTGCTCCTCTAATTGGCGGAATACTTGCTGCTTACGGATGGAATGTCCCTTTTCTTTTCTACGGACTGACAATACCCCTTGCAGTAATAGCTGCATTCATCCTTCCGGAAACAAATCCACCCGGTAACAGAGCGGGGAAGAAACTTTATGATATGTTTGGGGTTTTCAGGAACTTAAGTGTCCTGTTTACCATTTTTCTCAGTTTTGCAATATTCTTCCTTCTGTACACAGTCGTAATCTATGTCCCTTTCATCCTGAAAGATAATTTCGGATTCAGTGCGGCAGAAGCAGGACTTGCACTGGGTATTGAAGGGATAGCAATGGCTTCCGTCTCATCCCAGGCCAGAAAGCTTGCAGAAAAGTACGGGAAACAAAAGGTTATCAGGACAGGTTTTGCGATTACAGGAATCGCAATAGGCGGACTCATATTTACGCAGACTCTCCTACAGACATTGATAATGCTGCTTATGTTCGGTCTGGGATTTGGAATGGTACAGCCTCCCCTCAACACACTTGCAACGCAGATTGCCCCCAGGGGTATGATGGGAAGTATAGTCTCAATTTTCAATATCATGAAATATGGAGGGCAAACAGCAGCTCCTCTGGTACTTGCTGTAGTACTCCTAAACTTTGGTATGGAAGCGGTCTTCGCCACGTCCTGCATATTTGCATTTACAGTCGCATCTTCAATTTACATTGCTAGGGATATCTATGCTGACATTGCAGAAGCCTGAGTCTGACCAATTGATCTGCAGGATATTCCCAGGAAATCACTTAGACCCAAAATAGAAAATGTGTTGGCTTAATTTCATTTAAGAAATACCTATATAGTCTGCAATAGAAATATAATTACTGACAGTACAGATTTACGATCTGTTTTGTCCCTATATTTATGAATTTCCCGCAGGGGTAAGATCGGTGAGGGGATATATTTGAAAACGCCGCTGTTTGAGTTATTGGGAATATCAAAAGAGAAGAAGGATCTGCTCTTACTGTTGTATGAAGGTTCAAAGGAAAAAGAGTCTATACTCCTTTCCATGGGTATCAGTCGTCAGGCACTTGTTCCTCATATAAGATCACTGGAAGAGAACGGCCTGATCACGGATCAGGATGGTGTCTACAAACTGACAGGTATGGGGAAAATGACCGTTTCTGAAATGATACCTTTCCTTGAGACACTGTCATTTATTGATAATGCTTCGGATTTTCTTGGTGACTATAAGCTTGACTTCATTCCTTCGGATCTGCTTGAAAGATTCCATGAGATTGATGTTTTGGGTTCAAAAGAACCCAGACTTTCTGAGATCCACGAACCGGATAAGGAATTTATGAGCACGGTCTCAACCTCTTTTTCCGTTATCACTACTTTCCTCTACCCCACATTTAATGAGTTTACTTTGGAGTTGATGGACCGGGGAGTAGATATATCGGTAATAATCGACCAGGCAATGCTTGGAAAAATGAAAAGGGACAGGTATGTTGATTTTAGAAGGCTTGTAGAAGATGAGCGGTCCAGTGTCTATCTTTACCCTGAAAGCATTGATTTTGTCTCATTTTCAGTTACAGACTCATGTATCATGTTTCGGCTCTTCAAGAAAGATGACGGGTTTGATAATAAGCTGATCACAGCCTGTAATGATAAGGCTGTTAAATGGGGCAGGGAATTATTTGAACATTACAGGAAAAGGTCAAAAAAACTGGATAAGATCTGAACTCTAAACACAATATCATCCTTCCCGGTGTTTATTCCCATGAACCGGTGGCCTTGCCTTCCAGTGCCATCTTTCCTAGCACCTTCTTAAAGCGGCTGCTGACAGTGGAAGGTTGAGCATTTTCATAAGGTGTCCCCGGAAGTGGTGTAAGGTAGTGTGCATGTACCTTCCCTCCCTTTTTACAAATCCACTTTATCATCTCAAGACTCATTTCCTGTTCCTCTTCGGTCTCATCCGGGAATCCTACGATAAAATCAACAACCGGGACAATTCCGTGTTCAAAACAGGTTTCTATACTCCTCTGGCTGTCCTCGGTGCTGTGTCCCCTTCGTATCTCTTTTAGGACCCGGTCACTACCTGATTGTGCTCCCAGGTTCAGTTTTGTGTTATCACAATATTTTGTGATCAGTTCGATGGACTCTTCGGTAATGAATTCAGGCCTGACCTCTGAGGGGAATGTCCCGAAATATATTTTCTTATCTTCCATCTTACGAAGGCTTGAAAGCAGTCTCTCCACTTTGTCCAGTCTCGGATGAACTCCGTCACTTCCATACGCAAGTGCATTGGAAGACGTGAACCTGAGGTCGCCGTAATACTGCGCATACCTGACGACTGAATCGATGCTCCTGTGCCTTACCTTTCCTCCGAAAAGCCGTGGTGTCTGGCAATACTTGCACCTGAAAGGACATCCCCGGCTTATTTCCAGTGGTGCCATGGCTCTTGCCGGATCAAAACAGGGATAATTGTCAAGATTCACAGGTTTTCTGGCCTCGGTAAAGATGATCTTACCTGAATCATCTTTATATGCGATTCCTTTGACCTTGCTGACATCGTCACCGCTTTTAAGTCTTCTCACCAGCTCCGGTAATGCTTCTTCGCCTTCTCCGATGACCACATAATCAAAATAGTGAAGTGTTTCCTCAGTTGCTCCGGATGGATGTGGTCCGCCGGCGATGAATATGGAGTCTGTGTTTGCATTTTCCACTTCACTGAATACTGAGTCTTTCTGCCTGGATGCAAAACTGTAGACCATCAGGCCATTCTCGGGCTTTTTAGCCATTTTTGCATCAGGGAGAAGAGGTGCAAGTGCGGCAAGACTATAGGAATTCTTCCTGTTCCAGCGAAAATTGATATCCATATTTAAGTTTAAATCTGTAATAGCACTCAAATCTCAGTTTCCACAAACCCGGAAGCAGCGTCAACCTTCACGTGGTCGCCGTTCTTAAGTACTTCAAACGGATCCTTTTCCATTTTATCGACAAGCGGTATGCCTGAAATAATAGCACCAACTGCAACGATGGGTTCGGATTCGATATTGATCATGGCGACAGGTGCGACCTCGTTCTTGATTAGCTGGTAGAGTACATATGAACCTACGGTCGAACCCTTTCCATGTGGGAAGACCAGAACTTTGTCCTTAATGCACTGGCCGAAAAGCTCATGCTCGGGTTCCACTATTTCTCCGGTCTTCGGATCTACATTACCAAGGAACGAGATGGAATCATGGGTAAGGAGTACTTCGCCTTCGGCAGTTCCCCTTGAAATACTTCTGCATTTAATTCTCATCGACAACACCTGCCTCTCTGATACACTGCTCGATACTTCCATATCTCGAAGCAACTCTACACATGCTGGGAACGTATGCCAGTGCCTTTCCGGAGTTTACCATCATTGCCTTGTAGTTGTTTGAAGCGGGGGATACCACCATGCATGTGTCACAGACAACCTTGGCTCCGCTCTTCTCGATGGTCTTTACCTGTTCGGCACACCTCTGTGCAACTTCCCTTGAAGTGCATACCCACATCTCTTTTTGTATGCTCTTGCCTTCAAGCATTCTTGCTATGGTCTCCAGTTCCTCAGGTGAGCAGTGGGGACAACCGACGGTGATTATATCTGTGTCAAGTCCTCCTTCTGTGAATTCTGCCGAGGCTTCATAGACATCTGCAATCTGCTGCTTTTCGATTATTATGTTCTCGTCAGGTCTTTCAAAATCAGACCTGATGGCTTCCGGGGTAACCCCGTCCACATGGTACAGGGCAACGGCTCCGGATGCTGCGAGGGCTGCACCCAGTGTTTTTAGCTCATCCTTTGAGGGCTTGTTTTGCATGTAAAATATCGGTACACGACTGCCGATAGATTTTCCGGTCACATAGCCCAGTGCACCATAGTCTGATTCAGACAGTTCACAATCAACGGTGACCGCGACAACAGGCTCGCGCATCTCATCAAGATGGTATCCGTAGTTTGCGGTCTTTCCGACAAGTGCGGCCGAGAGTGCGGAGGGTCCGCCTTCCCTGTTTGTTCTTGCTCCGATCACGGAGTTGGCATAAGACACTGCGGATGATTCACTCCATGCAAGGTGGTCTCCCAACCTTGCGTCAAAACCTTCCAGATAATAGGGTGTACAGGTGCACTTTGTCCTGATACCCAGGCTTTCGTAGGCATCTATGATCTCCTGCTGCTTTCTGGCAAAACCAGGTTCTATTCCCATCTCCTTCCAGCGGAGCATATCCATGCCTGCAGGATTGAGTATGGCAGGAACCTTTACCTTTCCTTCAAGGTCCGATATCCACTCAAGTCCTGCATCGCCAATAGTCTTGTAGGATACACCGGCTATCTGGGCACTTTTAATGGGTATCAGGCTGTCGGCCCCGTATATATCCCCGAGTGCCACAAGTATTTGTATGGCCTTGCGGAGGGTTTCACCGTATTCCCCTTCAAGGGTCTTTTCTTCTTCTTTTGTAAGATACATTGGAATCCCGTATCACTTAAATCATAAATTTGGCTTATTCGGGCATTTTTGCCCTTTCGAAGTTCTCTGCCTCTGCAAGCACCTTTGTCGCATCGATTCCGACCTTTGTGGTGGTTCCGTCCGGAGCACCCCTGGGGTCAAGGGAACTTCCGCGGACATTGGGTATTATCATAATGTCCATATCACCTTTTACTCTGGTGGCAATTGCAAATTCCACATCCTGCATGTCGAAAATGTCGATATCCTCATCGACCACGACCACGTGTTTCAGGCTGGTATGGCTGGCAAATGCCGCCATAATGGCATTCTTTCCGTCACCTTCGGTCTGTTTCTCTATCTGGACTACAGCATGCAGGTAACAGCAGCCGCCTTCTGTGAGTACTACATTCTTTACGGTGGTTACCTCACTTACCGCCTTGTAGATCCTTGGCTCATACGGTACTCCCATCATCAGAAGGTGTTCGGGTCCGGCAGGAAGTATGCCGTGGTAGATTGGATCCTTGCGGTGCAGTATCTTTGTGATGTGTATAACAGGCTCCTGTCTCACATGGTCGTATGTGCCGGTGATATCCACAAAAGGACCTTCATCAACCCGCTCTTCTGGGTCAATATATCCTTCGAGGACTATCTCTGCATGCGGGACCTTTATACCGTTGCTGCATTCGAACAGTTCGACAGGCTTGCCCCTGAGCGCTGCAGCGTAGTTGAATTCCTTACCTGCAGGTACTCTTGTGGTAGAGGCGTAAGTGACTGCCGGGTCTGCACCGAGAACTATTGCCACCGGCAGTTTCTCTCCTTTCTCAGCAGCTTTTTTGTGCAGCACATAAGTGTGCCTTGGAGCTACGAGTCTTGCAGCAATCCTGTTCTTATCGACCACAAGCATCCTGTGAATTGCCGCATTCATGACACCACCGTATTCGGTGACTATCACGCCTGCGGTAATGTAGGGTCCGCCGTCCCTTTCAAAATGCGTCATTATGGGTAGTTTTGTCAGGTCCACGTCAGTTTCCACAATTTCCTTTGTGGGAGAATTCTCCACAAGAACAACCTCGCCCTCAGGGTTTATTTCCGAGAGCTTCTGTATGATCATATCCTTTTCCACACCCAGCATTGCTGCGAGCTCGTCTCTGGAACCCAGGACATTCATGATAGCACGGCTGCCGTCGATATCATGAAAAAGTACAGGAGCGTTGGTCTGTTTTGCAATTTTCGGAGCTTCAAACACCTTTGATACGGGATCTTTGATCTCAACCAGCTTCCCGTTCTCTTTGAGTTTTTCGATGAATTCCCTCATAGTATCATCCGTATTACAGGTATATGGATAGTTAAAGGAAATTGTTGCTTTAAATCATTATCTTAAGTACGAACGAAATAGATTGAAAAATAGTATCATCGACTAAAGTCATTTGAAGACTCAGTATATCGTATGATAGTAACCATTGTTTCTTGTAAGCTTTACAGGCAGCCCGAAAAGATCTGAAAGCTTATCTTCAGTGAGAATGTCCTCCTTTTTCCCATCAGCAAATATCTTTCCTTCTTTTAGCAGTACGATCCGCTCTATCTCGGGTATGATATCATCCAGTTCGTGGGTTACAAGGACTATGCTCTTTCCGGCGGATGAGATCTTTCTTGTCAGCTCCCTGAACTGGTGATGGCTTTTCATGTCAAGGCTGTTTGTGGGCTCATCGAGTACCAGAATGTGGGGATCGTTAACAAGAGCCCGTCCTATGAGCAATCTTCTGGCCTCCCCTGTTGACATCTCGGATATTAACTTGTCCGAAAGTCTGGTGATTTCGAGAAATTTCATCACTTCGCGGACAGTGCTCACCATTTCCAGCGTAACCCTGTGGTTCGGATATATACCGATGCTGCTGAAAAAGCCGGAAAGTACTACATCAAAACCACTGATATCCCTGTTATACTCCAGCTGGAGGTCTCCTGAAACGATTCCCAGAAGGTTCCTGAGATCAAAGAGACTCCATTTATCCTTTCCCAGTATTTTGAGTGCCATATCCTTGCTGTCAGCTCTGGGACGGTAATCTCCTGTGATCACTTTTATGAGAGATGATTTACCAGAACCGTTAGGTCCTATAATGGCAATGTTCTCTCCTTGACTTATCCTGAGATCGACTGAATCTAGTATCTTCTTCTCATTTCTGGATACTGTTATATTCTTCATCTCGATGAGGGGTATTTTTGGGTCTGCTGCTTTTTTTGTAGAAGACATCTTAGGTCACACAGTATATAAT
>Ga0163219_100113_pt1 | contig 20770 bp, 15 predicted proteins | sample MSEWel2016_04_06_FD_113150 | JGI IMG/M metagenome (GOLD analysis project Ga0163219, IMG submission 113150) | Subsurface microbial communities from deep shales in West Virginia, USA - MSEEL Well Study Marcellus 3H_2016_04_06 ...
ACTTAAACAACATGTTGGTTAGTTTTATGCGCTAAGCGCCTAAACGGAATCATTGTGTGTTTGTTTATTGTATGAATTTAACAAATTGGCTGTCTAAACAATTAAATTATTGAATTTTCGATGGAAAATTGATTAATTTTAGGGCCGTAAAATAAAAAAATATTAAGCTTTAATCATAAAACATTACAAAAAGAAGCAGTTATGAGTGAGAAGCGTGTTTACACATTTGGAAACGGAAAAGCCGAGGGTAGAACCGATATGAAGGAGCTACTTGGTGGTAAAGGTGCCAACCTGGCAGAGATGAACCTTATTGGAGTGCCGGTTCCTCCCGGTTTTACTATCACAACCGATGTTTGTACTGAGTACAATGAGTTGGGACATGACAAAGTGGTGGCACTTCTGAAAGACGAAGTTGAAAAGGCCATTGCTCAGGTTGAAGAGCAAACCGGAACAAAGTTTGGAGATAAGGAAAATCCTTTGTTGGTTTCCGTACGTTCAGGTGCCCGTGCTTCAATGCCCGGTATGATGGATACCATTCTGAACCTGGGACTGAATGATGAAGTTGTGGAAGGAATGGCCAAAAAGAGTGGCAATGCCCGGTTTGCCTGGGATTCCTATCGCCGTTTTATTCAGATGTATGGTGACGTAGTGATGGGACTTAAGCCTGAATCAAAAGAAGATTCAGATCCCTTTGAGGAAATCATGGAAAAAGTGAAAGAAGAAAAAGGTCTCGAACTGGATACCCAATTCACAGTGGATGACTTGAAAGGCCTTGTTCAGAAATTCAAAGCTGCTGTTAAAAAACGTACCGGTAAAGATTTTCCGGTTGACGCTTATGAGCAATTGTGGGGTGCTGTGGCCGCTGTATTTGACAGCTGGACTAATAGCCGTGCTGTATATTATCGCCGTCTGAATGGTATTCCTGACGAGTGGGGTACTGCTGTGAATGTTCAGGCTATGGTATTTGGAAACATGGGTGATTCATCTGCAACCGGTGTTGCTTTTACCCGTGATGCCGCAACCGGAGAAAATATTTTCAACGGTGAATATCTGATCAATGCTCAGGGAGAAGATGTGGTGGCTGGTATCCGTACACCTCAGGAAATTACTTTGGAAGGAAGTAAACGCTGGGCCAAACTTCAGGGTATTTCTGAAGAGGAACGCGCAAGCAAATTCCCTTCGCTGGAGGAGACCATGCCAAAGCTTTTCAAGGAATTGTTTGAAGTTCAGAAAAAGCTTGAAAATCACTATAAGGATATGCAGGATCTTGAGTTTACCATTCAGGAAGGAAAACTCTGGTTGTTGCAAACCCGTAACGGAAAACGTACCGGTGCTGCTATGGTGAAAATAGCCATGGATATGTATCGTGACAAGTTTATTGATGAGAAAACTGCTTTGCTGCGCCTTGAGCCTGCAAAACTCGATGAATTGCTTCACCCGGTATTTGATTCAACGGCCATCCGCTCTGCAAAAGTATTGGCCAAAGGATTGCCCGCATCTCCTGGTGCTGCTACCGGACAGGTTGTTTTCTTTGCCGATGAAGCCTCCAAATTTGAACAAGCTATCCTGGTGCGTACTGAGACTTCTCCTGAAGACCTCGAAGGTATGAACGTGGCACGTGGTATTTTGACTGCCCGTGGTGGTATGACTTCTCACGCTGCCGTTGTGGCTCGTGGAATGGGTAAATGTTGTGTGTCGGGTGCAGGAACCGTAAAACTCGATTACCGTGCACGTACCATGACCATAGATGGACAGGTTTATAAGGAAGGTGACTGGATTTCTTTGAATGGTTCTACCGGCGAAGTTTACGAAGGGAAAGTATTGACTCGTAAACCTGATATGAGCGGTGATTTTGCACTGATTATGGACTTGTCGGACAAGTTTGCCAAAATGAGTGTTCGTACCAACGCAGATTCTCCCAATGATGCGAAAGTAGCCCGTGATTTTGGTGCCAGGGGTATCGGCCTTTGCCGGACTGAGCACATGTTTTTCGAAGGTGCGCGTATTAAAGCGATGCGTGAGATGATTCTTTCATCAACTTTAGAAGGACGTAAAAAAGCACTTGCTAAGTTGCTGCCTTATCAGCGCGAAGACTTCGAGGGTATCTTTGAGGCAATGGCCGGATATGGTGTTACCGTTCGTTTACTTGATCCGCCGTTGCATGAGTTTGTTCCTCATCAGCAGGCCACTCAGAAAGCCCTGGCCGAAGAAATGGGAGTGCCCATTGAGCAAATTCGCAACACGGTTGCTGATCTGGAAGAGTTCAACCCTATGTTGGGACATCGTGGTTGCCGTTTGGGAATTACTTATCCCGAGATTACTGAAATGCAGGCACGCGCTATTATAGAGGCTGCCCTTAATCTGAAGAAAAAAGGCGTTGATGCCCGTCCCGAGATTATGGTGCCGCTGATTGGAACCCTTAAAGAGTTCAAGATGCAGGCTGATATTATTCGTGCTACTGCAGAGACTGTATTTAAGGAGCGTGGTGATAAAATTGACTATCTGGTAGGTACCATGATTGAGATTCCACGTGCTGCTCTTACTGCTGATTTAATTGCAGCGGAAGCAGATTTCTTCTCATTCGGAACCAACGACCTTACACAGATGACCTTTGGTTATTCTCGTGATGATGCCGGCAAATTCCTGCCCATTTATCTTGAGAAAGGTGTTCTGAAGGATGATCCTTTCCAGGTTTTGGATCAGGAAGGTGTAGGCCAGTTGGTGGAAATGGGAACCAAGCGTGGGCGTAGTGTTAAAAGCGATCTGAAAGTAGGTATCTGTGGTGAGCACGGAGGTGAGCCTTCTTCAGTTGAGTTCTGCCACCGCACCGGAATGAACTATGTAAGTTGTTCGCCTTATCGTGTGCCTATTGCACGTTTGGCTGCTGCTCAGGCTGCTGCCAAAGAGCAATAAGCATCTTATTAATATCTTATTTAGAAAGCGGGAGCCGATTGGTTCCCGCTTTTTTTGTTAATTTTGCGCCAGAAAAATAATACATTGTGGGAAGAATCCTCGCTTTCGATTACGGGAAAAAGAAAATAGGAGTGGCGGTAACCGATCCGTTGCAGATTATTGCCAATGGACTGGATACCATACCATCGGCAAAAATATATTCTTTTCTGGAAGAGTATCTGGCAAAAGAGGAAGTCGAGGCTTTTGTCGTTGGACATGCCACTAAAGATTCTGGAGAAGACTCTGAATCCATGAAGCAAATCAGACCCTTTGTGCGCTCCCTCCAAAACAAATATCCGCATATCCCGGTTCACATGGTGGATGAGCGATATACCAGTAAAATGGCATTCCAGACCATGATTGATGCAGGCCTGAGTAAAAAGAAAAGACAGAATAAGATGCTGGTGGATAAAATCAGTGCAACCATTATTCTTCAAACTTATCTGGAGGAAAACAATGGAGGAAGGTTTGGGTAAAGGAGCAAAGGGCATGGAGCAAAGAGCAGCGGGTGAAAAAATGTGATCTTTTGAACGCTTAGCTGGAAGCACAAGGCGAGCTAGTTGACGGGGTTCTATGTTTAGGGTTCAGAGGGCAGGTATAATCCTTTCAATATATGAGATTAGCACCCGTGCTTTAGCCGGGTGGCTCAAAGCCCCCCTCCCTAAAAAAAAAACAATAAAAACAAACAAATAACAAGAAATGATATATCCTGTAGTAGTTTACGGGCATCCTGTGTTGAGGAAAGAAGCTGAAGATTTCATGCCCGAAGAGAAAGAGGGGCTTCAACAGTTGATTGATGACATGTATGAGACCATGTACAAAGCTGAAGGTGTCGGTCTGGCAGGTCCCCAGATTGGGTTGTCCAAACGGATTTTTGTGATTGATGCAACTCCACTAGGTGATGATATGCCTGAGTTGGCCAATTTCAAAAAGGCATTTATTAATGCCCGTATTCTTGAGCGTGATGGTGAATCGGTGTCAGACTATGAAGGTTGTCTCAGTCTGCCCGGAATTAGCGAGAGTGTTGGGCGCCTCTCAAAAATCCGTATTCAATATGTCGATGCTGACTTTAATGAACATGATGAAGTGTATGAAGGCTGGGCTGCACGGGTTATTCAGCATGAGTATGACCATATTGATGGTATTCTTTTTGTTGACCACCTTGCACCGTTAAAGAAGCGGTTGCTTAAAGGCAAACTGAATGCCATTAGTAAGGGAAAGGTGAATGTGAGCTACAGGATAAAATTGCCCAAATAGTCTTCTTGCCGGCATGCAATAAAAAAGTTTTGAATACATTGTAGAAATAACCATCGGAGAGAGAATCCCGGTGGTTTTTTTTAGCAGGGGGATTACTTTCTGACCTTATTGCCGGGCGAATTCGGCAGCTATCAGGTTGAATTTCCCCGCGGGCTGAACAGGGGGGATTTGGAGTTAATCGTTGAGCCTTTCAATAGGTGAGCCGGATAATTGAGGATTTTTTTATCCACTATTAGAAAACCTTCGTCCTGTAAGGGCTTGTATTTGTCAAATGCCGTGTTTTACAGAAAATAGCTGTATTGCACGGTATCTTTTTATATAAGTTTTTGTCTCATAGTGTTTAGTGATAAGGTCTGAAGGAAAATCAGGTTATGGAAAACCCGTTTTTATGATTACTTACCTATAAAAATGCGATTGACATTCTCCTTTTATTGGGCATAATTTTGTGCTAAATAAAGAGAAAAAATAATGAGAAAAATAGCTATTTGGGCCTTGGGGATAGTTTTTCTTTCCGGTTGCATGACTACCAATAAAATGATTTATGTTCAGGAGGAGAGCCGTAACAGTGATCTGGGACAAGAATTTGTCAATGAACAGAAGAGGGCATTAATTCAGACTTTCGATGAATTGTATGTGAATGTGACCAGTTTCAATGAAGAAAGTCCTGATTTAATTTCTTCAGGGGAGATTCGGATGGGCGGACGTACTACCACCGACTATTCTCTCATCTCCTACCAGGTTGATGAAAACGGGAACATAGACATGCCATTGCTTGGTCAGGTTTATGTGGCCGGAAAAACGGTTGATGAGGTGGCTTCCGAAATGCAGGAAGAGCTGAAAAGTTACTTTTATTCTCCATCGGTTAAAGTCTCTTTTGTGAATAAGAATGTGACCGTCATTGGAGAGGTGAACAATCCCGGACGGTATTTCTACTCGGGAGAAAACATCAACATTTTTCAGGCTCTGGGGCTGGCAGGAGATATTGAGGAATACGGCAACCGGGAGAAAGTGGTTGTTGTGAGGGAACGCAACGGAAGAATTCACAAAAACAGTGTCGATCTCACCAATAAGAACCTTTTCATCTCAGACTTTTACTACCTGAAATCGGGCGATGTGGTTTATGTAGAACCCATGAATCGGCGTATTTGGGGAATTAATCAGGTTCCCTTTTCGCTTATTTTGTCGGCTGCCACAACTTCACTACTCATTTTCGATTACATAAGGAGGAATGAATTATGATCCAAAAAGACCATGTTTCTGATGACGTTCGAAATGCTTTTCGTCGCCTTTCAAAATATTGGAAATTATATCCTGTTTTCTTGATTGTTTTCGTTGGACTTGCATTTTTGTACATTAAGTCAAAACCCAAAATTCATGAGCTGAATGCCAAGTTGGTTGTGCATGAGCGCCAACGAGGAGTGGCAGACCCTTCTTCGTTTATTCCGGGTTCGGAACTTTTTGCCGGACGCAATAGTTTTGAAAACAGTTTGTTAACCATTCAGGCCTCACCCATTATTCGCGAAGCCATTTCCAAATTTAATACACGTATAGAGTATTACCAGACTAAATGGATGTTTGATGAAGAGTTGTATAACTCTACGCCATTTAAAGTTGTGATGGATGGGGCTGTTCCTCAGTTGGTTGGAGTTCGGTATGAATTGGAGATTCTCAATGAAGAACAATACCGCATAAAGATTAATAAAGGCGATGGAGGTGTTTATGATTTTTTGAATCAGTCTTTTACCCGAAGAATAGAGGGGTATGAATTTTCAGGAGTGGGAAATTTTGGGGAACCGTTCGAGGATGAACACTTTAAATTCACCATCTTTCTTGAGGATGACAATTGGGAAGAGCTGCTGAACAGTAAATATAAATTTGTTATCAGTAATGACGATCAATTGGTGGCAAGGTTTAAAGATCGCTTGGTTCTGGAAGCAGCCAATTTGAACGGAACGGTGGTTAACATTCGTTATCGGACCAATAATCCTGAAAAGGGGATGGATTTTCTTGAGGCCTTTCTTGAAACAGTGATAGAAAACAACCTGAAACGAAAGAATCACATTGCCAATTCTACCATCGATTATATTGATTCCCTTCTTTCCTCTGTTTCCGATTCATTGAAGCAGGCAGAACGTACGTTACAACGGTACCAGTCGGCCCGCGATGTGATGGATGTGAGTCAGAGCGCCGATCGCCTTTACAATGAACTGGCCCGGATTCAGGAGCAGAAAGCAGGCTATGAAACCCAGGTGGATTATCTGACTTATTTGTCGGAACAAATAAGCAGGGATGATGATTATACGGAATATTCCATGTCGGCTGTAATGGCGCTCAATAACAATTCATTGAGTATTCTGATGGAAGAATACATCGGATTGGTAGGGCAACGTACCCGTCTGGTTGAAAATGAGCAAACCAAAAGTCCGCTGCTGAGTCAGGTGGAATCCAGAATTTCCAATCTCAGACGTACCATACGCGAAAATGTGCGTTATGCACTGAATATTGCCCAGCAGGATTTGCGGAAAGCGGAATCCAGAATGGCTACCATTCAGGGACAGATTAGAAAACTTCCGGAAACACAGAGAAATCTGCAAACTTACCGGCGCGATTTCAGGTTAAACGACGAAACTTACACCTATCTGATGCAGAAAAAGGCGGAATCACAAATTGCCCGTGCTTCCAATTTGCCAGATTATGAGGTTTTTGATCCACCGTCTTATGCCGAATTGGTTAGCCCAAAAGCTAAGAGACTTACCGGTTTTGCCATCTTTCTGGCATTGTTGCTCGGGACGGTTTCTGCATTGTTTTTTGATAATGCATTCGGAAAAGTCAGGGATGAGAAAGACCTGGAGAATATAGATGGAGCTCATTTTCTTGGCGAAATCATTCATGCCCGATCCTCCCGGCAACTGTCCGGAAAGAACCAGTTCTCTGCTCAGTTAGAGTCTGTTCGTACGCTACGGAGTCATGTGCTGGCATTCTGCAAGGATGGAAAGCCCCACCTTTCCAAGTCGGAATTGATTTTAATTTCGTCTTCGGTACAGGGAGAAGGAAAAACATTTACTTCATTTTATCTGGCCAGAGCGCTTGGACGTCTCGAACGCCCCACTCTGTTGATTGAGCTGGATTTGAGACGACCGAAATTGGTCGAAAATTATACCCCGGAACTGAAGAAACAACCTGGGTTAGTTGACTTTGTTAATGATAAAGTTGATTTGAAAAGCATCATTTATCCCACTACTGAAGAAGGATTCTTTATTATTCCGGCGGGAAGCAGGTGCCCGAATCCCAGTGAGATTCTGGAGTCCGAGAAGTTTCGCGAATTGTTGGAAGAGGTGAAAAAGCATTTTGAATTTGTGGTGTTGGATTCCGCACCGTTGATAGTTGCAGATACCCGGGCTACATTGGCTTTGGCCGATGTTGTAATTATGGTGACAAGGGCAGGATATACCCCTTTAAATATTCTGAAAAAGACCTTTGCTAATATGAAAGAGTTTAATGCCGGTAAGGTAGGATTGGTGCTTAATGATGTGACAATGGGATTGAACAGGCGTTATTATAATTACAAATATGGTTATAGAAAATAGCAATATTTATTCTATACGTTTTTGGGTTCATTGGTATTTCTTTGCTCTTGTTCTGGCCCCATTTGTTTGTTTTGTGGACTATTACACTTTGGATCAGGGGTGGGATAAGATTTATGGTGCATCCATTGTTCTTTTGGGTTTACTGCTGCTTTTGGCCAAAGGTTCTGGAAATGTAGTTTTCAGGAATTACCTGATTGCAGGGATGATTCTGGCTGCCTATTATACCATCTGGGATATTACTTTGTGGCAGGGAACCGTAGAGCGCAAAGGTATTTTTTACGAGTTTCTTCTGCATCGTACCATTCATGCGGTTGCCATATTATTTGTGGTGGATAATCTGCTGTTTTCCCGAAAACTAATTGAAACGCTTGTACTGATGATAAAAGGCACCATCGTGGTAGCCGCTGTTTTCTCGATGATTCAGGTAGTGGTTGATCCGTTTTTTTTTACGCCTGACATCTTTGAAGATATAATGTCCCGGTATTCCTGGGGGTCGAATACCCTTCACGTCCGGCGTTTATCGGTTTTTGGGTTTTCGAATCTTAACGATATTGGTCTTTCATTTTTGCCCATTGTGGCTGTGATGACCGGATATGAGGTCAAAGAAAAAGACCGTATTCCGGTGTTGATGCTTGTACTTGCATTTTTTGTTGTGGTAGTCAACAATTCCAGATACATACAACTTGGCTTTTTTATTGCTGCCGCTCCAGCACTTTATTACCGCGGACGTTTGTTGAGAAATTCGCTGGTCGCTTTGGTCGGGATGGCCGCATTGATCCTTTTTATGGGATTGGTGCTGAAGGCAATCGGATATGATGTGGGACTTTACATCCAAGAGCGTTTGCTGGACGATTCCGGGGGGTCACGAATTCTTGCTTTTGAAATATTCTCCCGGTTTTTTCCCGACAATCCGATATTTGGCACCGGACAGCATTTGACACAGGAAATACTGGTGGCTCTTGCCGGCCGTTCGTCCCAAATTCATGTGGGGTATCTGTCGCATCTATATTCTTTTGGTATTGTGGGAACTTTTCTGGCTATGACCTTTTGGTTACTGATTGCTTTTCGGTTGTGGAAAGTTGCGAAAAGAACCGGTTTCTGGGGAAGTTATTATGGATTTATGGTATTTCTGTGGGCAAACGTAACGATGGTTTTTTACTGGGTATTTACGTTTGGACTGGCTTTGTGTTATTTGTTTGCGGCTTATTATGACTCTAAAGAAAATGAAATGAACCTGAAAGAATAATTATTTTTTGACCAGGCTTAAGGTCTGGTAACCTGAGGTCAAGAGCAGTTGCCCAAAGATTTTCGGTCTGTTTTAAAAGGAATCAATAAATCAAAGGATTCCATCCAACCTTAAAAAAGAAATAAAATACGGATGAATATTATTCAGATAATAAAGAAGAGATTTTTAAACTCAGGGACTGAGCGCGGAAAGGGAATTAAAAAGAACATCACGGGGATGTTCGGGCTCAAGGGAGTGGATGTAGGGATCAGCTATCTGAGATTTCCTTTGACGCTGAAGTTCCTTGGAACAGAACTTCATGGTGTGTGGCTCACCCTGGGAGGCATCATGAACTGGTTTAGTTTTTTTAATATCGGTCTGGGTACCGGACTGCGCAACAAGCTTGCTGAGGCCCTTGCGGAAAATGATATCAAACTGGCTCGTATTTATGTCAGTTCCACTTATACCATCATTTCCATCATTAGTGTTGTCATGTTTGCGTTGCTGATGGTCAGTGTTTTTGCCCTGGACTGGCCGAAGATTGTGGCGGTTGATGATTCATTCAATCAAATGCTTGTCACTACCCTGCTGATTGTGTTTACTTTTTTTGCCTTACGCTTTATTCTGCAGTTGGTAGGAACTATTTTGGTGGCCGACCAGCGTCCGGCTTTGAGCCAGCTGCTCAGAACCATTTCCAGCGTCCTCTTTTTTATTGGTATCTGGGTTGCTCTTAAATACCGGATAATGTATGGAAATCTGGTGGTCGTGGGAGTTTTATCCACAGGGTCGGTGGTGGTCGTTCAAATTATAGCTTCTTTTATTCTTTTTTCCGGGCGGTACAAACACATCAGTCCTTCCTTGAAATACATCGACTGGCGAAAATTCAGATCGCTTGCTTCGGTGGGGATTCAGTTTTTCATCGTTCAGATTTCGGTAATCATCATGTTTTCAACAGATAACATCATAATCTCTCAGGTTTCCGGTCCGGAGGATGTAGTACCCTACAATGTGGCCCGAAAGTATTTCGGCATTGTGGAGATGCTGTTTCTTATCGTTTTGGAACCTTTTTGGTCTGCTTTCACACAGGCTTATACCAAAAACGAGGTAAGCTGGATAAAGAAATCCATCAGGCAGCTTGTTATGCTTTGGGGCTTTTCTGTTGGGGGCAGTTTTATTATGCTGGCCCTTTCGGGGTGGGTTTACGATGTCTGGATTGGAGATATGGTAACGGTTCCTTTGCATCTGTCGGTATTGATGATGTTCTTCTTCATGATTAAATCGTGGAACAATGTATTTGTATATCTGATCAACGGGGTCGGGAAAATTCGTTTACAACTCTATATGTCAATTGTGATTGCGATTATCAATATTCCACTCTCTGTTTATTTTGCCAAAAATCTGGAGATGGGGTCTGCCGGGGTAATTCTTGGCACCATTGTTTGTCTTTCATTTGGTGCGGTGCTTCACCCCATTCAGTATAAAAGAATTATTAATAAAACGGCCCGGGGAATCTGGAACCGGTAAAATCTGTTTTTATGCGTGTAGTATTTCTTAGTACCAACCAAACAAGAGGAGGGGCAGCCATAGCGGCCAACCGATATTTTGATGCTTATTGTTCCGAAGGCGGGAATGCTGTTTATGCTTCAGGAAATGTGCAAAAACCTGGACCGGGTATTGTGAGTTTACGACATTCCTGGCCCGTCCGAAAACTGGTTAAATATCTGTTTAAGCAAGAGAGACGCAAAACACAGAAACTTAAAATTCCCAATGAAGGATATTGGTCAGCTCCTGTAAACTCCCGGTTTCGTTACCCTAAAATTAGAAAATTGAAACCCGACCTGGTGTGTTTGAACTGGGTAAATGATGATTTTCTGTCTATTGATGAAATCGGACGTTTTAAGGTGCCGGTGGTTTGGGCTTTTCACGATTTATGGGCGGTTACCGGGGGATGTCATTATCCGGGCAGTTGTACAGGGTTTTATCAGAGTTGTGGCAATTGTCCCAAACTCAAATATCCCGGCGAAAATGACTGGAGTCGTCAAATTTGGAGAAGTAAATACGAAGCCTGGAATCATCTGGATATGACTATTCTTTGTCCGAGTAATTGGATGGCCGCCCAGGTAAAAAAGAGCAGATTGTTTGGAGATAAACGCATCGAGGTGTGTCCATACAGCATCGAAACAGAGATTTTTAAGCCGATGGACAGCGAATTTTTTCGTGATGAATTGGGTATTCAGCCACATCAAAAAGTTTTGTTGTTTGGAGCTGTAAACTCGATGCATGATACCCGAAAAGGAGCGCATCTGTTGGTGGAAGCGTTGGAAAAACTGGAGGGCCGGATTGACCCGGACGAATTGGTTTTTATGGTTTTTGGGGCTAAAAAGTCTCCTGCTTTAGAGAAGGTTCCTTTTCGGATAATCAATCTCGGATTTGTCGGCGAAAAGGAAGATTTGGCTCGTTATTATGCGGCGAGTACCGCTTTTGTACTGCCATCGCTGGAGGACAATCTGCCCAATACCGTATTGGAATCTCTGGCTTGTGGAACTCCTGTTGTTGCCTTTGATATCGGAGGTATTTCTGATATGATTGACCATGGCGACAATGGGTTTTTGGTGGAGAGGGTGGATACTTCTCTTCTTGCTGATGCGCTTGAGGCCATAGTGACCATGCCTTCCGAACGGTACGAAATAATGCAGAAAGCATCCCGCAGAAAAATTGAAGAACATTATTCACGGGAAGTGGTCGGACAAAAGTTGAAGGAGATTTTTAATTCGGTTGTTGAGTAATGAACCCTGCTGTGTTTAGATTTTTATGGAGAAAAAAGATTTTAAAATGGATAAAAACAATTTACCAAAAGTAACTATTGTAACGCCTTCATATAACCAGGCCGATTTCCTGGAGGAAACGATGCTCTCGGTTCTAAATCAGAGCTACCCCAATATCGAATACATCGTGGTTGATGGTGGTTCTAAAGATGGAAGTGTTGACATCATTAAAAAGTATGAAGAGCGGCTTGCGTGGTGGGTGAGTGAGTCTGATAATGGTCAAAGCGATGCTATTAATAAGGGATTTAAGGGGGCCACCGGACAAATATACAACTGGCTTAATTCCGATGATGTTCTTTATCCCGATGCGGTGAAAACGGCCGTTCATTTTATGCAGAAGCATCCGGATAATGAAGTGGTTTATGGAGATCGTGTGGTAATTGACCAGAATAGCAATATTCTTGATGTTTTTGAGCCCCTAACCGTTACCCGCTCATCGTCCCGCTTTTTGTTGCGAATCCCTCAGGAGGTTACTTTTTTTACTGCCGATTTGTGGCATCGTGTGAACGGACTGAATGAGGAATTGCATTATGTGATGGACTCGGATTTATGGTTTCGGTTTCTGGAGGAAACGACATTTTTTCACATCCCTGTGTTTATGGGAGCTTACCGGGAACATGAAGAGTCCAAGTCGGTTTTCGGAATTGGCCGAAATAAGAATGAAAGGGCGCTGGAGGAGATTCGTTTTTTGAAGCAGAATTATTCAACCTTTTTATCGGGTATAAAAATTCTCCGAAAATGGTATAAATATTACGCCATCGTCCGAACAGCCTACGATCGCAATAAAAAGAAGCGCAGGTTGATGAAAGAGGAGGTGAGGGCTTTAACTGCAGATAATTCCGGTCGTTCAGTCTGATGTTTTATTTGGGTTTAAATCAGTAGGTATGCTAAACAAAACAGATATCGTAAGTTATTCTTACAGAGGTATTCGCACTGTGGCGGCGGCTTTGTATTATCTGCGTTATGATCTGGAAAACGCTGAATCTTTTAATACAAAACGAAAATATATATCTGAGCATTGCCGGATTGATGCTGATTTTTTTCGAACCTATAAAAAACAATGGTTGCCCTGGAGTTCTTCTTATTTCCTGTCAAGAAGTGAGTTGGAAGTTTATTGCCATATTGGAGGAATAAAAAGCCTTGATTATGTGCCCTGGAATGTCTGGTTTACCTCTATTATTCCTACTCTGAACAATAGGGGTATGTCAGGCGGATATGCTGAAAAGGGGAATTACAGAAAACTTTATGAAATTGATAATGAACCATTGTCATTTCTTCGGTATTTAAACGGGATCACTTATGATGCATTTGGTGGGCTGATTCATAATCCTGACGAAATTTTTGATCAAAAACTTAAGGAGCAAAATAAAATATTGACCAAACCTGCAATCGAATCCTGGGGAGGAAAAAATGTGTTGGTGTTTGAACGGGATAAGCAGGGTGTCTGGAAATGTGCAAACGGAGAGGTGGTGCTTTCGTTTGAGAATTTAGTGTCTTTTTATAAGAGAAACTTCGTGATTCAGGAGTTTCTGGAATCCCATCCTTTTTTTAAGCGCTTTAACCCAACCTCTTTTAATACGATTCGGGTGTATGCATATCGCTCTCCAAAAGATGAGCAGATCCATATTTTGCATACTCTATTAAAAGTTGGAGGAAAAGGCAGCATGGTGGATAATATTACGGCAGGGGGGCTTTTTTTCTATATTTTGCCTGATGGAAAGTTTCTGTATGGATTGTCTCATGATCTGAAAAAAATTGACGCAGTGCCCGATGGTTTGGGGCAACCCTTAAGTGATGAACCCAAAGTTCCCGGCTTTGATGAAATAAAAGCACTGGCCTTGAAAATTGCGTTGAAGGCTCCTTTTCACCGGCTTCTGGCCATCGACCTGAATATTGATGCCAGCGGAACGCCAAGGTTGATTGAAATAAACCTTTCCGAACCCGGAGGAGGGGTTCAGGTTTTTGGATTTCCATTTTTTGGAACTTTCACCGATGAGGTAATTGAGTTTTGTAAATCGCACAAAAAAACAAACTTTTTAAAAATCTGATTGGGGTAGAGTAGTTACACAAAATATTCGGAAAATTTCCATGAACGAAGTTGATTAATTGATTGAAGGTATGAATATTATACGATATAAATTGTTTAATTATTATAGAGGGTTTTTTGGTCTTTTCTGCAGGAGTTTAAAAAAACTTACGAGGAGAGCTTCAACCCATCACATATTCACCGGATGTGTGATGAAAGGAGATGAATATTTGCAGAATACTCCTTCCTCCATAAAGAAAATACCTGACAAGGGCCTTTTGCGTCAATACAGGAATAAATGGCGGGCGCTGTCGTCAAACGTGCCCGATTTGTACTTGCAGCTGTATAGCTCTTTTTCGGGTGTGGAAAGCAGCGATTTTGTACCCGCCAGTTTGTATTATACTCATGTAGAACCCATGCTGAACAATGTGGAGCTTTCAAGGAGTTTTGCAGATAAGAACTTGTATGGAATGCTTGTGGACAATTCCGTTTTACCGGAGGTTTTATTAAGAAAAATGGATGGTGCCTGGTACGATGGTCAATACAAGAGTGTTCGGGATATTGATGGGGTTTTGAGAGATATTGCCAAAGCACATGAGAAATTGATTGTTAAACATGCAATTGCCTCCCAGGGAGGAGAAAATATTTTTTGTGTCCGGAGTGATGGCGATCGCCTGTATTTGCATGATGATAGGGTGGATAAAACTTGGCTTGAGAAACATTTCGGAGATAATTTTCTCGTTCAGGCTTATGTTTATCAACATCCATTTTATGAGCGCTTCAATGAGACATCACTCAACACCTTTCGGGTTTATACCTATCGGTCGGTTAAAGATGATTCTGTCCATGTTCTCAGGGCAATGCTGAGAGTTGGGGGCCCCGGCTCTGTTGTAGATAATATTAAAAAAGGAGGGAAGGCGTGTGGAATAGATCATGAATCGGGAAAACTCAATGGGTTGGTTTATGGAAGCAATGGGAATTCTCTTGCCCGTGTGGGGGAGGTGGAAATCAATAAAGAAGTGGAACTCTTTAAATTTCCGGAAGTTGCACAAAAAGCGAAGGAGCTGGCCCGGAAACAGTTCTACACACGGGTAATCGGTTTTGATTTTTGTGTGGATCGGGATGGGGTGGTGAAAATGATTGAACTGAACAATTACGATGTGGGAATAGACAGCCTGCAGATGTGTAACGGACCGCTTTTTCGGGAATTTACTGACGAAGTGATAGATTATTGTAAAAAGAAGAAAAAGAATTTCAGATTTATTATTCGGTAAACAGAGATTTTCGAAATATAACACTTTACAGACCCGATATTTATGGATATACATTCAAAAATACTGTCATTTTTAGATATTGGTTACTTTCTTGACTATGAGAAAGAAACCGTTCGGTTGCCTGAGAGAATTAGCGCAGTTGAACAGTCAGGCGTTACCCGTGAGGAATTGTTCAATACGGCCCGGCAAAAATGGATGAGATCCCTGGAAGAAGGATTCTCAGTAGGTCAGAATTGTGTGGTTCCGTTAAGTGGCGGTCTGGATAGTCGTGCTGTACTTGCCGGGCTTTTGCAGTTTACCGGGACTTCCAATATAACTACTTATACTTTTGGTCTTCCCGGTTCTTTTGATTACGAAATTGCAGCAAAAGTTGCACGGTTTCTGGGAGTTTCGAACATCCGTATTCCTCTCGACAAGTATGAATATTCGCTGGACGAATTGATTGAGACTTCGCGACGTATGGATCATCAGTCACTCATGTTTTACCATGCTCCGCTCCGTTTTGTTGAACGCGATTTTTCTGACGGGGTGCATTGGTCCGGATTCCTGGGCGAATCAATTACAGGGGATCATGTCAAGGGAGTTCTGACCGGCTCGCATGAAGAAGCGCGAATAAAATTCCTGGATTTCAATCGTTATATCAAAAATGAGGATGTAAATTTATTATCCGGTGGACTGAAATACTCTCTTGAGCATCTGAAAGTTCCTGAACCGGAACTCGGTTTTCTGACCCTTGAAGAGGGGTATGATTTGCTCAACAGGCAAAACAAATACATCGCCCCACATGTCATGCTTCAGGGTTTTGAACACCGCGCACCGTTTAATCATCCCGATTTGATGGCATTTTTTCTGGGGTTGACAGAGGAACAAAAACGGAATCAGAAATTTTTCAAGGAGTTCCTGCAATGGTGGAAACCCCGGTTATTTGCATTGCCCGTAAAAAATAATATTGGTTTTCCGTTGGGTGCAGCGGCATGGCGCCCCAAGGTAAGAAGGAAGTATTTTGCATTGATGCAGCACATGAAGAACTGGAGAAATCCGAAACTGAATTATTTCGATTTTTCCAGAGAATTAATTGATAATCAAAAATTTAAAAGTTTAGTTTTTAACCAGATGGAGGATATCCGGGCAAGAAAAATTCTTCCGGATGTGATAAAACCAAATGTTTTATGGAAGGAACATCAGCAGGGACTGGCTGACCATGGGCGTTTGATTCAGGGAATCGCCTCACTGGAAATTCATCTTAAAGCCGGGAAGAAGCTTTAAAGCTGAAAAAAACTATTCGTGGGCAAACGTTTACTTGAAGCGACATTTAAAAGAGGGAATATTTCGAGCAGGATTAATATTGAATAGAAATAAGTAAGGATAATATGAAGATTTTATATGTCGCAGAGGCGACAATGCCTGGCCAGAAAGCAGACAGTATTCATGTGATGCGCATGTGTCGTTCTATGGTAAAAGCAGGACATGAAGTAAGGTTGCTGGCATTCAGGGGCAATTCTTTTGAAACCATGGAGCACTGTTTTGAATATTATGGTGTGGAGCAGGTTTTTCAAGCTCGTTTCATCAAAGCTCCCGGTTCGGGGCGGATAGCTTCCCTGATGCTTGGAATGACAGCCATGAAGGAGGTTTTGAGGTGGAAGCCCGATTTGGCATATACCCGGACGATTACCTCTGCTTTCTTTATGTCGAAGGTAACCCGCAATCTGGTGCTTGAATCGCATTCCTTCTTTTTTAAGGCTGCCAGAGCTTTTCATCGCTTCTTCTTTAAATCAGTTATGCAAAAGGAATCGCTTAGAGGAATGGTCGTGATCTCGGGAGCTTTGAAGAAAATGTACGCTGGTGAGGGTGTTCGTGACAACCGGCTATTTGTTGCGCACGATGGCTCGGATGTTGTCCCCCGCCACGAAAAAGAAAAGCTAAAAGGAAATCATGATTTGAATGTGGGTTATTTTGGAAGTGTATTTAAGGGACGCGGAATCGAGCGGATATTGGAAATGGCCAAAGCCCGCGATCGCGTTGGCTTTCACTTTTTTGGGGCCGAGAAGAAAGATATGAAAGCCTATGGTCACTTGCCGGGAAATTGTTATTTCTATGGATTTATTTCCCCTTCTGATGTCTATCGTTACCGGAATGTTTGTGATGTGTTGGTAGCTCCCTACCAACAGGAGGTATATGTTTCCCATAAACAGGCGTACTCTACCAGTATGTTTATGTCACCGCTGAAAATATTTGAATATATGTCGGCAGGGAAAGCGATAATTGTCAGTGATATGCCGGTGCTGAAGGAGGTTTTATCTCCACGGCAAGCCATACTTGTTGATCCGGATGATTCACAAGCCTGGATTGAAGCACTGGATCGGTTGGGAAATGATTCGGAACTAAGAAATGAACTTGGTGCAGCAGCTCTTGAAACTTTTTTGAAAAAATATACGTGGGATCAGCGTGCCAGTGAGATTGTAGAATGGTGTTCATCCCGCCTGAATTGATGAGGTGGGCATTAAAGATGCTTTTTAGACCGGGCTCTTTGATGTAGGATGTTTAAAAGACGAGATAGATGAGAGTGTTAATTGTAATAGAAAGCCTGAGAGACGGGGGAAAACAAAGGCAGGTAGAGGAGTTGGTTAGAGTATTGGCTATCATCCCCGAATACCGGATTTTGGTGCTTATCCTGAAAGATGAAATTCATTTCCAAAAGTTGCTGGCTATGGAGCGTGTGGAAGTAAAATATTTGCACCGGGCGCATAGAAAGGATCCGTTGGTGTTTGCCAGGTTTTACCGGGAAGCAAAAAAATTCCGACCTGATGTGATTAATAGTTGGGGGGGGCTTCCCAATATGGTGGCACTTCCCTTTCGGATTTTGAAGGGTGTGCCGTTGGTTAACGAAATGGTACAGAATTCGAGACTTCCGGTTTTTTCCACACAATGGTTCCGCGCAAAAATTTCCTTTTTGTTTTCCAAGGTCATCATCGGAAATTCTCAAATTGGGATGGAGGTTTATAAAGTACCCAAAGCAAAGGGACGGTTGATTCGTAACGGAATGAATATCGATCGGATAAAGAAACTGAATAATCATGAATTGGTGAGACAGGAATATCAGGTTCCTTTGGGTAAAAAAATAGTGGGAATGGTTGCAACTATTGACGGGCGTAAGAACTTCCCCTTGTTCGTAAAATCAGGAATTGCTTTGCTGAAAAAACGCCGTGATGTGGTCTTTTTTGTGGTGGGTGATGGACAAGATCGGTCTCAATTGGAATCAATGATTCCGGATGATTTGAAACATTTTTTTGTGTTTACGGGGCGAATCAATGATGTGGAACAGGTGGTCAATATTTTTGATGTGGCCGTACTGGCTTCTTTTGGAGAAGGAACTTCCAACAGCCTCCTGGAATATATGATTCTTAAGAAACCGGTGGTAGCGACCGATGTTTTTGGCGTTGATGAGGTGGTTCGTGAGGGTGTTACCGGTTATCTGGTACCGCAGGATGATTTCGTCAGCATGGGAGACAGAATAAGTGAATTGCTTGACAATTCCGAACTGGCAAGGAAAATGGGAGAGAATGGTTATGAGTATGTGATTAAAGAGTGTTCTATTGAAAAACTGGTATCGGAACATGAGGCTGTTTTCAAAGAAGTAACAGGAATAGTTTAAAACGATGAGGGTGAAAAAATATTGGAAAATAATCGTTGTATCTCTTTTCCTGGCAGGTTTTCCGGTTACTTTAGGCAGCCAGAACATCTTTCCGGGAGCCGAAGGGATGGGGACTCAGTCATCGGGTGCTTATGGCGGAAGCGAATTGCCCCAAATTGTGGTGGTGAATAATCTGAACGACTCGGGTCCCGGCTCTCTGCGGGATGCAATCAACCGTCCGTTTCCACGGATTGTTGTGTTTGAAGTTTCCGGAGATATTTTTTTGAAAAAGCCCATGGTGGTTCGGGTTCCTTTTTTGCATATTGCCGGTCAGACGGCTCCCGGAAAAGGCGTTGCGGTATGGGGATATCCTTTTGTGATTGGAACGCATGATGTGTTGGTTCAGGATATGCGCTTCCGTTTGGGCGCAAAACATCAGAAACAATCCGATTGTGCCACCGTAAGCGGAACTTCTTTGCGCGCTTTCAATGTTGTTTTCGACCATTGCTCCTTTACTTTTGGACTGGATGAAACCCTCACTATTCTGAATGCCGGGCCCGGAATTACCATCAGCAATTCAATTGTTGGTTATTCTCTTGATGCACTGAAACATTCCTGCGGTCTGTTGGTACTTAATTCGTTTAATGTGAGTCTGATACGAAATGTTTTGGCATTCAATAGCGACCGAAACCCTACCATCCGCGGGGATTCCCGAAAAGTGGAGGTCATCAATAATCTGATATACAATTCTGCATCGCATGCCATATACATAGGAAGCCGGGGGCCGCGAAATTATCCTGTGGATGTTCTCCTGAAGGGGAACCATTATATTACCGGCCCCGACAACATGAATCGTTACCTGCTGTCGGTACATAAGGAAGTGGCAGATTCCCTAAATGTTTTCTGGGCCGACAATACCACATGTCATAAAGGTCGTTTGCAGAGAAATTTTGAGGTGCAGCTTTTTGATAAATCCAATCGGTTTGTTCCGGTCAGCAAGGCTCCGTTCACCGGCACAGTAGATTTTGTTATCAGTTCTGATGTGCTGGAGGATAGGTTGTTGCTCTCTTCGGGAGCCCGTCCCGGGAACCGGGATTCGGTGGATAGCCTTTTGGTATCGAACATCAGACAAAGAGAAGGGAATATTATTAAGGATGAGGATGAACTGGGAATTCCGATGTCTCTTCCCAATGAAACAGAAGAATTTGAAATACCGGACGATCTCCATTTGAAGGATTCAAATGGTTTTACCCGGTTGCAGAACCATCTTCAGAAGATGCTGGAGGGGAAAAGTAATTTAGGGTTTGTCGCGAAATAAATTGACAGATTTAACGAAGTTATTTCGGCACAATCCCTTAGTCCAATAGTCCGATAAAAGAAAGCTTAAACGCAGAGACGCAATGACGCAAAGTTTTAATTATGAGTGAGTTGTGGTCTGCTCGCCTGGTTTTGTAATAAATTAATTATCAGTTGTTTGTAAAAGTTTAACGGAGTATTGTTAGTCAGTAGTGGGGATTAAAGGCAGATGAAATAAACTTATTGGTATGGGAGAAGTAGCTCGAAGCAAAAAGATGAAGACTTGAAGTAAGAGGTTGGCAGGAGCAATAAACCGCTGAGCGGTGACAGGACGGTAGAAGAAAAGATTTAGCAAGAAAGAAGCTGCGGAGTTGCGGCAGACGTTAGTTGCCAGGAGCTGCAAGGAAAATTAAAGCTTATTTTGGTGACATAATCAAAAGCTTAAGAAAATCACAGACTCAGTTCACAAATATTTAAGCGGTAAATCAATGCAAAAAGAGATAGTCATAGCACTCGAAAATTCTTCCGTTGCTCCATGGTTTGCAGCGGCTTTGAAATTTTATGCCCGGAACAGGAGTGTGAAAATTTTCCTGTTGCTGATGAGCCCGAAGAGACGGGGACAACCTTGGGTGGAAAAAATATTTTTTCATCGTTTCTTTAAGATTTTTGGATTTGAAAACATTGCAGAATCTTTTGA
>Ga0163219_100121_pt1 | contig 20108 bp, 22 predicted proteins | sample MSEWel2016_04_06_FD_113150 | JGI IMG/M metagenome (GOLD analysis project Ga0163219, IMG submission 113150) | Subsurface microbial communities from deep shales in West Virginia, USA - MSEEL Well Study Marcellus 3H_2016_04_06 ...
GATCATATGAGAAATCTAATTGCTGAGACGTTTATCAGTTGTTCATCAAAACTTAGCTTCGCAAGAAAATGGATTCAGAAGTTTCTGGACAATAAGTTAGAAAAGTTAAGTTATTAACTATAAATGATAAATCATCAAGAATTGTTATAATGATATAAAAACAATATTAATTATCGGAGTGAAACTATGACAAATACGGTTTATGAACTAAAGGATGAACAAAAGCAAGAGCTTGCGTCCATGTTCGGGAAAGGGGTCAATTTCAGTGAAAAGGAAAGACACTATTACGCACATGATGTAGGCGCACTACCTGGCCTTGTGAAAAAAGTTGTAGGTAATACAAAACCCGCGGCAATTGTGAAGGTTGTCAATGAGGATAAAGCAATTGAACTTATGAAGTTTGCGCGCAAGTACGGAATCCCCGTGGTACCAAGGGCAGGCGCGTCTTCAGGTTACGGAGGGATAATTCCGACAAAGGGAGGTATTGTTGCTGACGTGACTCCCATGCGGAAGATCATCGATATTGACAAAGAGAATCATCTTGTTACCGTGGGTGCGGGTATCATCTGGTACGACCTGGAAACAAAGCTCAACGAGGAAGGACTGGCAGTTCAGGCAGTCCCTTCAAGTGCACTCTCAGCTACCGTTGGTGGCTGGCTTGCCCAGAACGGTGTGGGTTATGGAAGCTATGAGTACGGCTGGTCACAGGACACCATGGAATCTGCCCGTGTGGTACTTCCAAACGGTGAGGTTAAGGATTTCTCAGGAGAGGAACTCAACAGTATAATCGGCACCATGGGAACTACTGGCATCATTACCCAGGTAACCCTCAGGGTCAGGGATTACGAGAAGACCGCCGCGATCTCTGCAGAATTCCCGGATGCAGGCAGCATGAAGGAAGCTATCAGAAAAACCGGGGAGAAGAACATACCCGTATGGGCCATCTCATTCATCAATCCCCAGTGGGCCGGTATGAAGAACCGCGCACCTTACAAGACACACTACGGTGAAACAGTTGAGGAAGACAGGCCGGAACTTCCTGAGTCCTACATCTGCAACTTCGCCTATCCAGAATCAAGGGATGTCAGCGGTCTACAAGAGATCATAGAGGAGGCGGGAGGTAAAGTACTGCCTGAAGAGATCGCAGAACATGAGACAGAGGAATGGTTCAGGTCAATGAAGGTCAAGAGGCTTGGACCCTCGTTTATACCCGCTGAAGTCGTTGTCCCTGTGGACAAGATCGATACCATGTTCAAAGAGATCGGTGACAGGATCGGACTGCCGGTTCTCGTGGAAGGCATGGTCACAAAGGGTGATGAAGCGGTCATGCTCTGTTTCATGCCGCACTCGGAGAAGTCCTTTAAGTACAATCTTGCATTCCCGCTGGCTCTGAGTATCGTCAAAATAGCCGAGGAGAACGGCGGAAGGATATACTCATCAGGGCTTTATTTCTCGAAACAGGCGGAGAATGTCTTTGGAAAGAGACTCCCTCTTATCCAAGAATTCAAGAAGCAGGTCGATCCGGATGATATTATGAACCCGGAGACCCTTACAGGCAAACCAATGCTCAGGACCGGACTCTCGTTTGCAAAGGCATTTGAACCCATGGCACGTGCGGTGGGCAATATGTCAGGGGTTGATAAGCAGGAGTTCAGCGAGATAAAAGGCATTCCCGGTGATATTGTATCACATGCGTACACCTGTGCACAGTGCGGATACTGTGTCAACGAATGTGACCAGTACTACGGCAGGGGCTGGGAATCTCAGTCACCAAGGGGTAAATGGTTCTTCCTCAAGGAATACTTTGCCGGAAGGATGGAACTTGACCAGGAACAGGCCGATACATTCCTTGCATGTACCACCTGCGAGATGTGCGACTACTACTGCCAGCTTGACTTGCCAATCGAGCGCTCATGGATGACTCTCAGGGAGAATCTTGTCCAGAAGAGAGGCATGATGACCATCCCACCCTTTGAGATTATGGCACAGAGTCTTGATAATCAGAGGAATATCTGGGCCAGCTACAGAACTGACAGGGACAAGTGGATGCCGGATGACATCCGGGCAAAAATCAAGGACAAGGCTGATATCGCCTATTTCGCAGGATGTACCGCATCCTTTGTTGAGAAGGACGTTGCCGTGGGAACAGTCAGGCTGCTTGATGATGCAGGTATAGATTTCACGTATCTCGGAGACAAGGAAGCCTGCTGTGGTATACCCATGCTGGTTGCAGGAAAATGGGATGTCTTTGAGAGAATACTGAAAATGAACATTGCCAACATGCATAAAGCAGGTGCCAAGACGGTTGTTACATCATGTCCTGCCTGTCTGCTAATGTGGAGGACCATCTACCCGCAGTGGGCTGAGAAACTCGGCATGGACTTTGATATCGAAGCAAAGCATTATTCCGAAGTGCTTATGGACAAGCTGGATGTGCTCAAACCCAAGTTCAAGGTACCACTGAACAAGACTGTTGCCTGGCATGATTCATGCCATATAGGCAGGGCCGGTGCAGGAATATATGATGCACCACGTGAGCTACTCAAGGCGATTCCCGGTATAAAGTTCAAGGAAATGGAGCACAACCGTGAGAAAGCACTCTGCTGTGGTTCTGTGGTAACGCTTATAGATGAGCCGGATGTTGCCAGCAAGATAGGTAACGTGCGTCTTAAGGAAGCCGAGGATCAGGATGCTGACATTATGGCTGCACTTTGCCCGTGCTGTGTTGTCCAGTTCAGGGTGGCTGCACAGGAGAATAATGTCAATATGGAAATACAGGACCTTGGTGCGCTTGCAGCCCGCAGTCTTGGTTATGACATCCCGGACTCCACAAATGATGCTCTTGTTGCCTGGGCGACCTTCGACAAGATGATCGAGCTCATGGAACCCGAGAACATGACCGAGATGATGGTGGAACTCCTGCCTGACATGATCGATGCCATGCCTTCATACATGCAGACCATGATGAAGACGGTAAAATACGTACCGGGAATGGATGCCCTCATGAAACCAATGATGCCAAGGATGATGCCGCTGCTTATGCCATCCCTCATGCCAAAGGTGATGCCCAAGATGCTTGTGGCTGTCGAGAAGAGAGTACCCATGCCTCAACACATGAAAGAGCAGATGCCTGATCTCATGCCATCGGCAATGGAGAACCTGATGCCGAACATGCTTCCGCAGATAGCACCACTGCTAACTCCGAAGATGATAGAGTATATCAAGGCAAACTGAGAACAAAAAGAGAAGGAAAAGGCCATTTGGCCTTTATTTTCTTATTTTATTTTTTAAAATAATCTACTTTGGAATCGGCTTATCAGGCGTTACACCGTAATATTCCGTTCTTGCCTTACCCCAGATGCAGCCATTCTTTCCCATTATCTTCAGCTCAAGGTTCTGCAATGACTTGCACAGGCTGTTCCCGGAGCGTGCTCCCTTGCAGATGATGCAATAGTTCTCACAGAAAACCGGTGCCTTTTTCTTATCTGCCATAATGACCTCCGTTATAAGTATACTTCCTGATACACCTTAATGTTTTCCAAACAGAGCTGTATTACATGCTCTATAGTTTGGCCTGTACTTCCTTTGCAAATTCCTTTGCCTTCTGTACACGTGACTCGTCAGGCTGCCCCTTTGTGGCCGGACCCATCTCTCCGAACTTCTTCATCTCAGGATCATCTGCCTGCAGGAGCATGTCGATCACTTTCTGGGCAAGTTCTCCCTGACAGTCGAATTTGCCGAGAATCCTCGCACCGGAAGCTGCCTGTTCGGCAGAGCCTGTCCATGAGTGGATTAGCTCAAAGCCTTCGGGGACCGCATGGGTCATGAAAATGGCGATATTCTTGCCTGATGTTTTCTCTGATAAGAAGTTCTTCACCTTGGGAGGAATATCGAACTGCATCACAGGGAAACCTATGAACGCAAGGTCGTATCCTTCAAGGTCTGATACCTCTGCTATGGGTTTGATTTCCTTTTCTCCTTCAAGTTCGCCATAAATGGCTTCTGCGATCTTCTTTGTGTTTCCGGTCTGGGTCATGTAGGTTACTAGCGTCTTCATCTGAATACCTCTGCCTTTTTGATAATTAGTGTATTTACTATAGATTTATATAGATAAGCGTCAGGAAAATGTAGTTGCGAAAAAAAGATACAGTAAAATAACCCTACACAGCACTCAACATTCGACCATCGTATCGATAAGATTTAACTTTCTTTCTTACCGAATTTGCCGGTTTATTCGTACTTATCAATCATAGGAGTTTAGAAAATAATACCTGCTGAATTTTGCAGATTATACCAACAGGATAATTAGAAATATCAACAGACAGATAAGAATAGGGTAGCGAATCCTATAATCATTCATATCAGAATCACGCGGAGGAAGAACATGGGTTTATTCGACAGAATGGGAACAGTGGTCAAGGCAAAGATGAACAAGCTGGTCAACCGGATGGAAGACCCTAGGGAGACCCTGGATTACTCTTATGAGAAACAACTGGAAATGCTCCAGAATGTCAAGCGGGGAGTGGCTGATGTCACAACCTCGAAGAAGAGACTGCAATTGCAGCGCTCAAAACTCCAGAAGAGTATCGACAAGCTCGATAGCCAGGCAAAGGATGCCATAAAAGCCGACAGGGAAGACCTTGCAAGAATGGCACTTGAAAGAAAGTCTGCCCTGAGTACGCAGGTGGAGGATCTTGACATACAGATAGCTCAACTGGAAAAAGAACAGGAGAAACTGGTTGCGGCCGAGAAACGATTATCCACAAAGGTGGAGATGTTCAGGACGCGCAAGGAGACAATCAAGGCGAGATACTCATCTGCCGAAGCCCAGGTCAAGATCAATGAATCAGTGTCCGGTATAGGTGAAGAGATGGCTGATGTAGGTCTGGCGATCGACCGGGCCGAGAACAAGACAGAAGAGATGCAGGCCCGTGCCTCTGCCATTGACGAGCTACTGGAATCCGGGACACTGGATGACCTGACAAGCAGTGGCGACGACATAGACCGGGAACTTTCAAAGATGCATGCACAGACCGGAGTTGATGCGGAACTTGCAAAACTCAAGGAAGAGGTGAAGAAATGATCATCAGAATTGCCGAAGAAGGACAGTATGAGGTTCCAGGCAGCCTGCTGGACGAACTTAACATCATTGATAATAAAATAGTGGATCTGGTTGCCAGGGAAAAGGAAGAAGAATATACGACTGAGCTCTCAAAGCTCATCCATATGATCCGGTCCAACGGGAAAAAGCTTGATGATAGCGAACTCAAGGAATCCGATATCATTGTGCCCCCCGATGACCTTACACTTAAAGAAGCAAGGGAAATCTTTACAGGGGACGGCCTGATCGAGGACTGAAAAGCCAAAAAACAGATCAAAGTCCAGATATCAGAATGGCATTCCCCAGAGGGGATACCATTTCTCCACATTTTTTTCAATGGGCAACTCGTTTTCCATTAATGATTTTAGTCTCATTTCCATAGAATTATCCCTTTTGTGACCTTCCAGAGGTACGAAAGGATAGTAGCCGTCCTGTTTGAAATTATAAATCCAGTAAACAGGACCTTTACTCTCGAAGCGATAGACAGCACAGAGCAATTGCTCCCCGAATCCCTGTTCTATCAAAGTCTGGGAAACCATATGGATATTGGTTACAAGATCCTCGAAATCCTCATCCTTCAGGATTACCCACAGGAAATTGTACTCGTCCTTCTCAAGCCTAAAAGAGGTGCCTGTTTCCTGTGTACTGTACTTCAAAAGACCTTCGATCTCATCCCTGGCAGTCTCATACTTTGACATTTCCATTGGCTTGAAACATATGCCTGCCGAACTTGAAGGTTCAAGACGGAGGTCTAACTCCATTGTCACCACTGCAGTTGATATTGCAAAGAGCCGGTCAGTTTTGGCTTCAGGAAGGCTGCCCCTGCCAAGCAGGGAATTGAACACATCTATCAGGCCCATCAGAGTTCAAGCTCCCTCTGAATTTTTTCAAGTGCAGCTATCCTCTTCTCGACGGACGGGTGAGTAGAGAGCAGATTCATCATCGAACCGGATACTGCAGGTATGATGAAGAAGGCATTCATTCCTTCCACCTTGCGCAGATCATCATTTGGAATGCGTGGCATCACATCACTTATCTTCAGCAATGCGGAAGTGAGATTTGAGGGTGTGCCGGTTATTATCGCGGAGCCCCTGTCAGCAGCAAATTCCCGATATCTTGAAAGAGCGCGTATCAGCAGGAAGCTCACAAGCCATACCGCGATAGAAACAAGCCACACTGCGATTATGCCTCCTGAATCTCTCCTGTTACCGCCTCCATAGCCTCCGAAGTATATGCTGTATCTCACGAAGTAAAATGCAATGGTTGAGATAAAACTGGCTATTGTAAGTATTGTCATATCCCTGTTCTTGACATGGCTGAGCTCATGGGCAAGTACCGCCTCCAGTTCTCCCTGGTTGAGCCTGTCCATCAGTCCGGTGGTGACCGCCACAACCGCACTGCTGGGACTCTTCCCGGTTGCAAAGGCATTCGGGACCTGGGTGTTGACCACTGCGATCTTTGGCTTCGGAAGATCTGCTATGGCACACAGACGGGTAATGGTCTGATGAAGATTCGAAGACTCGGCTTCTGAGACAACCTTGGCGTTCATACTCCAGAGTACGAGCCTGTCGGAGTAATAGTACTGTATACCCATGAACAGAGCTATGAAAAGTAGCATGAACAGAGGCGGGGCACCCGAAGACCAGAGGAATGCGAGGAAGAAAAGGTAAACTGCCGCAAGCAGGAACATCGTGAGCAACATCCTTCCTTCGAGCCCAATATCCCGTTTCCATTTTACCATAAGAGACCCCTTGATTTTATGCTAACTTTCATGTATGTTTTCATCTATTATTAAAGGAACTTAAACAAATATAGTTTCTTATTGCGGCAAGAGAAAATTGTATAGATAACCCTACATTCAGAAATAACTCAAACCACTATACTTTTTATACTATAAGAACATTAAAGGGGATACTTTTTTGTGACTTTATCACAATTGATAAAATCATTTACTGAACACGTTAGTAGTATACACCGTAAAATCTACCTTTGAATTATGAGAATACAGCCATGTCTTTGAGCAATATAATCATAAAAGGCGCAAAAGAACATAATCTGAAAGACCTGGACCTGACCCTGCCACGTGATAAACTTATCGTGATCACCGGGCTCAGTGGTTCAGGAAAATCATCACTTGCCTTTGATACTATCTATGCCGAAGGGCAGAGAAGATATGTGGAGTCCCTGTCAGCATACGCCCGGCAGTTCCTGGGGCTTATGGAAAAACCCGATGTCGAGTACATCGAAGGTCTGTCACCTGCAATATCGATTGAGCAGAAGACCACAAGTAAGAATCCAAGATCCACAGTGGGGACAGTTACCGAGATATATGATTATCTCAGACTGCTCTATGCAAGAATAGGTATCAGACACTGTCCCGAATGTGACCGCATAATCGAGACACAGAGCGTTGACCAGATAATCGACAGTATAATTAAACTTCCCGAGGGCACGAAGATACACGTGCTTGCACCTGTTGTCAGGGAAAGGAAGGGAGAGTACAGGAAGTTGCTTGCTGACCTGCTGGCAGAGGGTTTCACACGTGCACGCATCGATGGGGAAGTGTACACACTTGAGGAAGCACAGGATATAGAACTGGAACGCTATGTCAAGCACAATATAGAGATTCTTGTGGACAGGCTTGTGATAAAAGAGGGCATCGAGGAGCGACTTGCGGATTCCGTGGAAGCCGCGCTTGAGAAAAGTGGCGGCACCCTTACAGTACAGGTCCTCGACGGAGAAGAGCTGACCTTCAGCGAGAATCTTGCATGCTCCGAGTGTGGCATAGGTTTTGAGGAAATGGAACCTGCTGCATTCTCTTTCAACAGCCCTCAGGGTGCATGTCCGGAGTGTCACGGACTCGGAACCTCCATGGAATTCGATCCGGACCTCATCGTTCCCGACAGGAGCCTTACTCTGCGTGAAGGGGCAGTTGAACCCTGGAGCGGAAAGAGCAAAGACGGATACCACATGCAATCCCTGGAATCACTGGCAAACCACATGGGATTCTCCATGGATGTGCCATTCCAGGACCTTGATCCCGAAGTACAGGAAATAATATTCTATGGCAGCGATAAACGCATACCTTTCGTACACAAAGGCAGAAATGGCGGTATGTGGAGACATACCGGCAGGTTCAAGGGAGTGATATCAAACCTGTCAAAGATTTTCGAGAAAACCGATTCAGAAAGCAGCAAAGACAGGATGCAGCGATATATCAGTACAAAGCCCTGCCCGGTATGTGATGGGAACAGGTTAAAACCTGCAAGTCTTGCTGTCAGGGTTAACGGTTCCAACATTATCGAAGTCACGAAAATGTCTGTTGAGGAAAGTCTGCATTTCTTCCAGTTGACCGAGACAAAACTTGACGAGCGTGAGTACACCATTGCGCGTCTCATACTTAAAGAGATCAAGTCAAGACTTGGTTTCCTTATGGATGTGGGACTTGATTATCTCAGCCTTAGCAGGTCGGCTGCAACACTTTCCGGAGGCGAGGCCCAGCGTATCAGGCTTGCGACCCAGATCGGCTCAAGTCTTATGGGTGTGTTGTATATTCTTGACGAGCCAAGCATCGGCCTGCACCAGAGGGACAATCTGCGACTCATCAATACCCTGAAACATCTCAGGGATATAGGCAATACCGTGCTTGTAGTGGAACATGATGAAGAGACCATCTGTAGCTCGGACCATGTTGTGGACATGGGACCCGGAGCCGGTATTCACGGCGGTGATATAGTTGCTGAGGGTAGCCCGGATGAGATAAAGGCCAATGCTGCTTCTCTTACAGGAAAGTACCTGAGCGGGAAGCTGGCCATCGAAATACCGGAGAACAGGCGCAAGCCTGAGAACAGCCTCGTGCTCTACGGTGCCAGGGAGAACAACCTGAAAGGTATTGATGTGGAATTTCCACTGGGAGTGCTTGTATGTGTCACAGGTGTATCGGGATCGGGCAAGAGTACACTTATCAATGAGACACTTAACAAGGTTCTTGCCAAGAAGCTCAACCGTGCAAGAGAGATTCCGGGCAAGTATAAAGATATAGACGGGCTCGAAAATGTTGACAAGGTCATAACCATAGACCAGTCACCCATCGGAAGAACACCAAGGTCGAACCCTGCAACTTACACTAATCTCTTTACACCCATCAGGGAACTCTTTGCACAGACAAAGACCTCACGTACCAGGGGATACAAGCCCGGGCGTTTCAGTTTTAATGTCCGTGGCGGCAGGTGTGAAGCATGTAAAGGAGACGGAATAATCACCATCGAGATGCATTTCCTGCCCGATGTATACGTACCATGTGAGGTCTGCCATGGTAAACGTTACAACCGTGAGACCCTTGAAGTCACATACAAGGACAAGAACATTGCAGAGGTACTGGATATGACGGTGGAGGAAGCTCTGGAGTTCTTCGAGAACATCCCGTCTGTCAGCCGAAAACTGCAGACACTATATGATGTTGGTCTTGGATACATCAAACTTGGTCAGTCGTCCACGACACTTTCCGGTGGGGAGGCCCAGAGGGTGAAACTGGCAACAGAGCTGAGTAAGCGTTCCACGGGTAAGACCGTCTACATACTGGACGAACCCACCACCGGACTTCATTTTGACGATGTCAAGAAACTCCTTGAAGTGCTCCAGAGACTTGTGGAAGGTGGAAACACTGTGATAGTTATCGAGCATAATCTCGATGTGATCAAGACTGCCGACTGGCTTATCGATCTCGGACCCGAAGGCGGCGACAGGGGTGGAGAGGTTATTGCAGAAGGTACACCCGAAGAAGTTGCAAAAAGCGATGTTTCCTATACAGGGAAGTTCTTGAAGAAGATGCTTGCAAAGTGAATTCTTACAGATTGAATGATTAGTGGGCTGCGATATCAGTCCATTTCATCAATCATATGCTGGAAAAGTAATTTTTCTTATCCGCAACGAACCTGTCATAAGAATAGCCATCTGTAAACTCCTGTATCGAAAGCATAGCATTGAATATGTCTTCCAGATAATCACCTGCCTCCCTTGTGCTCATACTTCCACCACCTCCGCAAGAATATGTCTGCCAATCCGTGGCTTCAAAGCGGTTTTTGATACAAGGTCTACCCTTACTCCAAGAGCATCAGATAATTCCAGTTCCAACTTCACGTATTCCAGAAGGCTGACAGGCTTACTGAATTCCACAAGTACATCCAGATCACTTTGAGGGGTTTGTTCATTGCGTATGTACGAGCCAAACACCCCAAGATACTTGATAGAATACTTTTTTTGTAGTTTCGGCAGCATTTCACCCAGTTGCCTGATGTATTGGTCTTTATCCATATAGGAGATTCCTGAATTCATACCGGTTTAACTCCGTTATAGGAAGAAATAGACATACTACCTTATTTTTCTTATCCAATAAGGCAGAAAAATCTGTATTGCAAGATTACTTCAGATCCGAATCCTGCGTATGCTATTCTCATCTTAAAGAAACATAGATGCGTTGCCTATTATATACATCAATACACCTCTATCCAAATAGGGCTATGGGAAGCTCATAAATTACAGTGGGGTAAAATAAATGAAAGGAAGAGAGTGTAATTTATCGTTAGATGAACTCCTGAAACTTGAAGGCGTGGCAGCTGCAGGCATTTTCAGTGAGGAAGGAAAACTTGTTGATTATAAGTCCGAAATGAAGATGCCGGAAGAGATGGCAGACATGACATCAAAATTCTGTGGTACCGTAAACATGATGTTTGATGCTCTGGCCACTGCCTATACAAAACTCTATCAGATGAACTGGGTACCGCAACACAACTGGATGTACAGCGGTGGAGACTGGATTATTATTGTTTCAGGCACCAGGGGTGTGTTCGTGGAGAGTGAGAAGGCAGACGTGGAGAAGATCATCAAAGCACTTGGATTATGCTGAATACAGCAGATAAGCTGAAAAACGGACAGGACTGGAAAGCCGCAGGATAACAGACCCGTAAGTCTTTTTTAGCACTGAAGTCAAGCGTTAAAGATAATAGAGATAGTCTTAGTTAATAAGGTGAAAATATCTCTAATTAAGGGGAGTTATAAATGAGTTCAAAAGATAATCTTGAAGCAGCATTTACCGGCGAATCGATGGCAAACAGAAGATATCTGGCTTTTGCTAAAAAAGCTGATTCCGAAGGATATCCTCAGATAGCCAAACTCTTCAGGGCAGCAGCGGCTGCAGAAACAGTTCACGCCCACAACCATCTTCAGCGCATGGGCGGGGTCGGAACCACAATGGACAACCTGAAGGAAGCCATCGGCGGTGAGAAATACGAGTTTGAGACGATGTACCCTGAGTTCATCGAGGAAGCAAAGAAGGAAGAGGACAACAGAGCCCTCTGGAGCTTCGAGGTTGCAAACAAAGTCGAGAAAGTTCATGCCAGGTTGTTTGAAAAGGCACTTGAAGAGATCGGCAGCAATTCAGAGACTGATTACTATGTGTGCAGTGTTTGCGGACATACCCATGAAGGCAAGCCTGAAGGCAACTGCCCGGTATGCGGAGCACCTGAATCAAAATTCGATAAAGTAGACTGAAAACTTTGTTTCCTTAAATAAATCTAAAACAGTTCCTGTACTGAAATCTGTACAGGTAACTTTTTCTATAAAATTAAGGAAAAACGGGGGTAAATAGTCCCCGATATCAGTTATTTTTTAGTTTCTTCACAAGCATCTCGACCTGCTCCACAGCAGTGCCGATATACCTATCAGGGTCCACGAGATTTACGATATCATTCTCGCTCAGGTAATTGGCAACATCGGGATTTGCCATCAGGACTTCCTTGAAGTGCTTGCCTGATTCGTGAGCTTCCATTGCACTTGAACGTACGAGCTCATGGGCTTCCTGGCGACCCACACCTCGTTTTGCAAGTTCTATCATCACAGCTTCGCCCATGTTAAGTCCCCTGAGCAGGTCCAGATTGCGACGGATGTTCTCGGGATAGAACCTGAGATTTTCTATTACGCCGATACCCAGCTTGATGATGTGGTCTGTAAGGACACATGCTTCGGGGAAGACGATCCTTTCACATGAGGAATTGGTCAGGTCACGCTCGTCCCAGAGAGTGTTGTTCAGCAGTTCGGGCTCGACCATTGCACGCACGATCCTTGCAAGCCCGCATATCTGCTCGGACTTGATGGGGTTTCTCTTGTGTGGCATGGTTGATGATCCCACCTGCTTCTTCCTAAAACTCTCCTCGACCTCTGCGATCTCACTTCTCTGCAGGGAGCGTATCTCCACGGCGATCTTATCAAGGGTTGTCACGGTGTTGGCCATCCACATGACAAACTCAGCATGGCGATCCCTCTGGATGATCTGATTGGAAACATCCACAGAACCGATCTCGAGATATTCCATTACACGTTTCTGGACCTCGATACCATCCTTGCCGAATGCTGCCTGGGTTCCCACTGCCCCGCTCATCTGTCCTACAAGCAGGCGCGGTTTGAGCTGTTCCAGACGCTCGATGTGGCGTGCGACCTCGGATGCCCATATGGCAAAACGCAGACCATATGTGGTCGGGACACCAATCTGCCCGTGAGTTCTTCCGGCACATACCAGGTGCTTGTGTTCGTCTGCCTGCACCAATAAGACGTCCAGAAGCTTCTGCATCCTGTCCTCAATTATCTTTACAGCTTCCTTGAGCTGTAGACCGGTTGCGGTATCCAGCATGTCGTTGGAGGTGGCACCGAAATGCACCCATTTACCGGCATCTTCCTCACATTTCTCAGAAATGGCAAGCACAACCGCCATCATATCATGGTGAATCTCATTTTCGATCTCATTTACCCTTTCAAGTTCCACCGTGCCAATGCTTGCTTCAATTATGTCTGCCGCTTCCTTGGGGATAAGGCCGATATCGGCTTCTGCCTTTGCAAGTGCAGTTTCAACAGTCATGATCTTCTCAAGCCTGTTCGCCTCACTCCAGACAAACTTCATTTCCTCGGTTCCGTAACGATATTCGATTGGATGGATTGCCATTATTAAGATCTCCATATGGTATTACTATAGTATCACAATCACAATACTATCATCAAGTGAATGAGTCTTGCTATTATCCGTATCTGATAAATAGGCTTTGAACGTCAGAAAGCAAAAAAAAGGAAATAAATAAGTGATTGATGTCTGAAGAGATCAGACATCCACAACGTCTGCTGTTCGGGGAAAATCTCACTTGAAATTCAGATTGCCATCCTCAACCTCCAGGGTCTCTATATTCAATCCTGGCATTTTTGCAAGATGTAAGTTGATAAAATTTCAATCTCCTCTTCTCCCTGCACCGCGCTGCTTCCCGGTATTGCTAACAGACCCACCTTTGCACTGGAGATATCCACCTGAATTGAGCTGTCATCTGCCTTTTCAAAACTGCCTTCGGCATAAACAGGACCTCTGAAATTATAACCCATCTCGTTCAGATCGATATAGGCAGACATCTGTGCCTGGTTATTATTTCCGAGTTTGACCTGTATGTCCTTCAGAGGACCTTCATTGTTAGTTGCCTGAAGATATGAACTGAGCTGGGATTTTTACCTTTTTTTTGTTTTGTACCATCGTTATTATCCATTAATGTAACCAAATACTATAAATATAAGTAAGTAGGAAAAAGGAAAGACGTTTCATATAACCGTTCCAATAAGATAAAAAGATGGTGAAAACTATGGAAGAAACGAATTTTGGCAGGATTTTCAAAAAAGCAGTTAGAAACTGTGTGCGGGTGATCTGAAATGGCCCTTGACACAGGAGATACTGCCTTTATAATTATTTGTACAGCTCTTGTAATGCTTATGACACCCGGTGTGGGACTATTCTACGGAGGAATGGTACGCAAGAAGAACATTATCTCCATGATCGCAATGTCTTTTATCGCCTTTGCAATCGTAAGTATTCAGTGGGTACTTTTCGGATATTCGCTTTCATTCGGGACAGATATCGGAGGATTTATAGGAGGACTGGATTACCTCGGTCTCCAGGGTGTGGGACTTGATGGTGAAGGAATACCGGATATGCTTTTCATGGTGTTCCAGCTTGTGTTCGCAGGAGTTACACTTGCAATTCTTACATCAGGCGTCGCAGGACGTATCAAGCTGAGTTCATTCATCGTACTTGGGTTACTCTGGACAACTCTCGTATATGATCCCCTGGCTCACTGGGCATGGGGAGGCGGCTGGGCAGGCGAGCTTGGTGCCCTTGACTTTGCAGGAGGAACCGTGGTTCACATCAGTTCTGGATTCGGTGCCCTTGCCCTGGCAATGGTCATCGGAAACCGTGCAGGCTTTGGAAAATACAGTATGGAGGCTGAAAATATTTCCCTAACTCTGCTCGGTGGAGCACTGCTGTGGTTCGGATGGTTCGGATTCAATGCAGGAAGTGCACTCGCAGCAGACGGACTTGCAGTCAACGCCCTAGTAGTTACAAATATTTCAGCAGCTGCCGGTGCAATAACCTGGATGCTTGCAGCCTGGATAAAAGGAAAGCCAAGTTCCCTGGGTATGATCAGTGGAGCTGTTGCAGGTCTTGTAGCCATAACCCCTGCATCAGGATTTGTCGGACCAATGTCAGCTATACTTATCGGTGGTTTTGCAGGAATACTCTGTTTCAGTGCACTTCTGTTCCGTGAACGCAGAGGCCTGGATGAAAGTCTTGATGCCTGGGCTGTACACGGCATGGGAGGATTCTGGGGCGCAATCGCAACAGGCATCTTTGCAAGTGCAGCCATAGGAGGAGTCGACGGCCTTATCTACGGAAACGTAAATCAGTTCCTCATACAGGTACTTGACGCATCCGTTGCCATGATATACGCATTCGTTGTAACCTACATACTGGCAACGATTGTTGATAAGGTGATGGGACTGCGTGTAACCGAAGAAGAGGAATACGTGGGACTGGATATTTCCCAGCACGGAGAATCCACAACAGCCTGAGGTGATGATAGTGAAAAGAATTATAGCAGTTATCAGACCCGAGAAACTCGAAGATGTAAAGTCGGCACTGGAAGACAAAGGTTACTTCCCAATGACTGTGCATGAAGTAAAAGGTCGTGGTGCACAGAAAGGAATCTGTCTCCAGTACAGGGGAAAGCAGATCAAAGTGGATATGATCCCGAAGACTGAGATCGAGATGGTCGTAGGCGATGAGGATGTACGTCCCATTATAGATCTTATCCGCAAGAATGCACGCACCGGCAAGTTCGGAGACGGAAAGATATTCGTATCTCCTGTTGAGATTGTTGCTGGGATAAGGACCGACGAAGAAATAGTATCGTAAATTCGACATGTGGGTTGAAAACCCACACACCTATTTTTTTACTACAGAATACACATATTTTCCACGTAGGATATAGATTCCATAGGAAAAATACATATTTTAGAAAGCTGAATTATTCCTGCATACATTAATGAAGGTGTCACAATCAAGACAAAAGTAGACTTACATTCACATACGACTTTTTCCGATGGCGATATGCAACCTGAGGAGCTGGTGGGGCATGCCTCAGAACTGGGGTTGAAGGCTTTAAGTATCACAGACCATGATACCGTGGAAGGTCTTGACATTGCTGAAAAGGAATGTGCAGACAGAGGAATTGAATTCATACCGGGCATAGAATTTACCACTAAACTTGACAACCCACAAATGGAATTACATATTCTTGGTTATGGTTTTGACAGGGAAGACACGGAGCTTCTCAAAAAAACGGATGAAGCCAGGAATAATGCCTTCAAGTATGCTAAAAAGGTCTGTTCCATGCTGGAATCCTACGACTGGACCATCGATTACTCAGTACTTGAAAACGCCAGCGGAATACTGACAAAGCATGACATCTGCACATCTGTTATTAAAGGTAACATAAGTAACTATGAATTCCATAACGAGTGGCTCGGTGAAAATTCAAGATTCTATGTTGAAATCGAGAAATTCAAAGCAGAGGAAGCTATCAGAACAATACATCAAGCAGGCGGAAAGGCAATCTGTGCGCACCTGCTAAGGAGTCTGGATATGTTTGACAGTATACACATGCTCCCTACTGTAGCCGGATCATTGATCCATGGCGGCGTTGACGGATTTGAGGTATTCTATGGTAACAGTACAAAGACACAGATAGAAATGATGTGTGATATCTGCAGGGAAAATGATCTTCTCCTGACGGGGGGATCCGATTTTCACGGGTATGAAAGAAAGGGACGCTGCTCACTTGGAGGATACAACACACACGGGATCAGCTATAACCAGCAGGGACTGCTCGACGTGCTCACCAGAAAAAGGACCGAGATCGAATCATTTACGAAATCCGGAAACAAAGACCGGATCCTGCAAAGCATATAAACATAAATTCAATTTAAGGCATATACCAGTCAAGCGGGATCACTGCTTCATCGCCCTTTTTCTTTTCAGCCATTATAGGGTAGCCTGTTTCAACATCCTCCAGAAGTTGAACTATCAACCCACAGCTTTCACCTTTCAGAATATACTGGACCACACTTGCTTTTGTTTCCACAGGAGCACCCTTTGATCCCCATTCGGGTATTCTGATCTTTATTACATCACCGATATTCGGAGGAAGCATGTCTTTGAATTTTTCAACCTTGCGGAGCTCAAGTGGATATCCTGTTCCCTCAAGATTGTTTTCAACCTCATGCAAATCCAGCTCCAGAGCAGCAGCTATTTCCTCATTGGAATAACCCTGCTCATAAAGAAAGCCTGTTGATCCTTTTTTCATATGATCAAGATCGGAATACAGGACCGGACGCGTTCTGCACATCTCTTTCATTTTTTCTATTTTTTCACTATCAAATTCATTTGCCATTATCTAGCTCCTGCAAGTCATAGATTGAACCTTGCTACCTGTTCCTGATTGAACACCTGACTCAAACCAGTCAAGAATGGAGAACATCAGAGATGCAGATCCTTTGACAAAATCTTGTTTTGAAATTATAGCATCCTCATTCTGGATATACCGATCATCCACAAGATCGTTCCTGCAGTTTTCCACCAGATCATGAATACTCTTTTCATCAGCCTCAGGATGGAACTGCACAGCCAGCACATTGCCACCATAAATAAAGCCCTGTTCCCTGCATGCTTCACTTCCAAAAAGACGGATGGCCTTTTCGGGAAGTTCAAACGTGTCACCATGCCACTGGAATGCAGTGAACTCATCGGGAAAGCCGGAAAGCAGACCAGCTACCTCATATTTCCCTGTCAATCTTACTTTATGCCAGCCTATCTCCTTATATCTGTTTTGTGTTACCTTTGAGCCAAGTATTTCAGCAAGCATCTGTGCCCCGAAGCAGATACCAAAAACTGATTTACCAGTATCGAGACATTTTTTCACGAATTCCTTCTCCTGTTTCAGCCAGGAAAAACTGTCTTCCTGGTATACGCTCATAAGACCTCCCATTATAACAAGCAGATCAAATTCATCCGGGTCGGGAAAGGTATCACCCGCATATGGCATACTCTTTGAAAGGGTATGACCTCTGCTCAGGACCCACTGATTGATATTACCTAAAGTCTCGAATTCAAGATGCTGTAAACAATGTATCCTCATTGCAATCCACTCGTATCCATAATCAGCAGCATTTTAAACACTTTTTGGACATTTACCTATATTACTCAGTACAAAAGTACTCTCCCTCGAACCGGAACTTCCGGTAGATCTCACAATCCTTACAAAGGCATCCTGCTTTCTTACCAAAGGCCGGACTTTTGCCCTTTGAACAGAACATGTACTTCCCTTTTTCAGGATACGAGGGGCATGAAGGACATCTGCAGCCCTTTGAATGATGATAGGAAGTGCAAACTCCGAAATATTTTCCCTGTTTATCAGACACGAATATCCTCCTCAGTATTCATACAACAAACTGTCCTTTCTGCCAGTCGTTTATAATCCTGATGGCGGTTCTTGTTTCATCAATCTCTCCTCTTTTCTTCAGGAAATTGTTGCGCTTGCCTATAACCTCAAGGGATTCATAGACATCCAGGTCCCCGATATCGACCTTATAGAATGATTCCAGTTCAGCTTTGTTCTCAGAGCACATGACTTCTATTATCTTCATCGCCACACCGACAGTATCCTTTAAGTGAGTGGCATCTTTTATGCCCAGAAGACCCTGCATAATCTCGTCGAACTCATTTGAGGGAATTACCCCCGGAGTGTCGATGAACTTGATACGGGAACCTGCATTTACATGTTGCACACCCTTTGTATGGCCTGATATAGAGGAAGTTCCGGCCTTATGTTTTCCGCTTACACTGTTGATTACCGATGATTTGCCCGTATTGGGATATCCAAGGCAGCCTACCAGGATATCACGATCCATGATTGTAGAGGCCTCGACAACTTCCAGGATCTTGTGCCTCAGGATTGTCGTTCCGAACCTGTCTTTCCCTGATACGAATACTGCAGGGACAAACTTTGAAAACCTACTTTTTGTCTTTTCAAGTTTCTCTTTTGAAACAAGGTCACATTTATTGAGAACGATAATGAAGGGTTTATCTGCGCGAATTATTTGCTCTTCGACATAATTGTTTCTAGTCTCGTCAGGAAAGCGGGCATCAACTACTTCCAGAAGTATGTCTGCCCGCCTGATCACATCCATGACCAATGCCCGATAACTTGCCATGATGTTGCTATACAGTCAGAGAATATAGAAGTATTGCAGTTAAACGACTGGGCAGTACAAATGTTTATCACGCAAGCTTGCAGATTATTGATGGAGTTTAATAGCATGAAATCCATTTCCATTGATCCCCAGACATGTACGAATTGTGGCACCTGCATGGAAATATGTCCACTGAGCCTGATCATCCCGGGCAGTGAGGGCATGCCTTTCATGCCGGACGAAGTGGGAGCGTATTGCACGAAATGTGGCAGTTGTGAAGCTTTTTGTCCAGAAGGTGCGATTACACCTCAATTTAAAACCACACACCCAATAATATCTGAAGATGAGGTGCATGCAATTACGCCCGGTCAAATGGGAGTCTACATGCGGCAACGTCGATCAATTCGTAATTACAAAGACAGGATGGCAGACAGGGAAACGATAGAGGAGATTCTTGATATAGTCCGCTATTCACCATCGGCAATTAATAACCAGCCCGTACACTGGCTTATTATCCATGACCCTGATGAAGTGCGCAAGCTTACGCGCCTTAGCATAGAATGGATGCGTAAAATCCATGACAGTGAGCAAATGCACCCACTGAAGCCCGTGGTGCCTTCACTCATTGAAGCCTACGAAGCCGGAAAGGATCCCATATGTCGCGGAGCACCACATGTAGCAATAGCACACGCCGCCGAGGCAAACCCCATGGCTTTTACGGACAGCATAATAGCCCTTTCATGGTTTGAGCTTGTAGCCCCGGCATTTGATCTGGGGACCTGCTGGGCAGGATTTCTGAAAATGGCTGCATCCGAACATGAACCACTTATTAAGGAACTGGACCTGCCCGAAGGACATGTAGTCCAGCACGCAATGATGTTTGGATATCCAAAGTATAAAGTACAGAACATACCCGGAAGAGAACCTGCCAGAATAAGCTGGAAGTAAGCACATTACAGGAGAATAAATCCATATGAAAACGATATTAAATGAAAACTGTGAAAGATGTCCGAATATGTCAGGCGAACAATGCCAGAGCATAGAACAGGTATATTCCATCCTGAAAGAAGATTCTGAGCAATCTATCGATCCGGATTATGAAAACTATGCACAACTTTTTACGGAATGTAAGGAATTTCCCTGTAAGCAGATAAAACTCGGACCGATAAGTTGCAGCTACTGTCCTTATCTCGAGGGCAAGGCTTACTAATCTCTATTTTTGTCCTGTCCCGTTGCATACCTTTCAGCTCTTTTTTTATTTTACAAATACTGTTGAAGATGAGAACATAGCAATAACGATTGCTGTGGCCTTAAATTGACATTACAAATTATAACACATGTATATTATTTATTTTAGATAAAATATCAATATGTTTAAATCTCATTAAATCCTGAA
>Ga0163219_100123_pt1 | contig 20052 bp, 14 predicted proteins | sample MSEWel2016_04_06_FD_113150 | JGI IMG/M metagenome (GOLD analysis project Ga0163219, IMG submission 113150) | Subsurface microbial communities from deep shales in West Virginia, USA - MSEEL Well Study Marcellus 3H_2016_04_06 ...
ATTATGAAGATAAGATTTCTTGGAACAGGTGTCGGGATACCCCAGGTTGGACGGGTGCAGTCCGGGCTTATCATGGAGATGGGTGGAAAGCCGGTGCTGTTCGATTGCGGCTGCGGGGTTCTCGGACGGATAACAGAAGCGGGTTACGATCATACTGATATCGATAATATCGTGCTGACACACCTGCATCTTGACCATGTGGGGGATGTGCTTGCACTGCTCAAGGCCAACTGGCTCGTGGGTAAGACGGATATGCGTATTTTCGGTCCGAAGGGAACACAGGAATGGTTTGGAAAGGTCATGGAGACATACGACTACCTTAAGGGGCGGTTCGAGGTCGAGATCACAGAACTCGCCGGAGGCGAGAGATTCACACCTGAAGGCATTGATTGTAGCATCACATGCGCACCCACGGTCCACAGTACACCATCATTGGCATATCGTGTGGAATGCAGAGAAAAAACCGTGGTCTACACAGGTGACACCGAACCATCGGAACCGGTGTTCAAGTTCGCAAGCGGAGCCGACATCATGATCCACGAATGCTCCTTCCCACTTGGCTTTGAGATGACAATGCACACCACACCTGACATGTTCACAGACGTACTGGGACAGGTCACACTTGATGTAGGAAAACTCTATTTCATGCACCTCTATCCCCAGATGCAGGGACACGAACAGGAAGCAGTAGATTACTTAAAGCAGTACTTTGACGGAGAGGTTATAATAGCCTCAGATCTGATGGAGGTCGAAGTTTAACTGGTCTAACGAAGCCTTCCTGTATCCTTCGTCAGACACTACATGGTTATATGGTTATACAACACTGTAAACCAACAGAAAACACAGAACAACATAACCATCCGCCGCAGGCGGCGCAGTCCGTCGCTGCTATATCGAAAAATATTGGATTTATCTTGATAGTCGGATTGCAGGTCTTAAAAAGGGATTTAGATTAATACGAAAGTTTTTCTAAAAAGGCACTCTGCAAAGTATTTTCAATCATCATGCTGGAAAATGCCGGCTTCGCCGGACCCTTCGGGATTGATCCAGTTATTCATGACCTTTTCGTTTTCGTGCAGAAATTATCCTGAGAAATATGGAAAACAATATACAGAAAAAAGTGCCGGCATCAGGCCGGCGTTTATATCTTTGAATTTATATCTTTGAAAGAGCTTCCAGTACGGCCTCACCGAACTTTTCAGCACATTTCGGATCGCGGCCTGTTACAACGTTATCCGAGATGATGACGTCCTCATTCTCATAGACAGCCTTTGATTTTTTGAGTTCCTTGATGCAGGCGTCGTCCTTGAAAACAGTGGCCTTCTTACCTTCGAGTACTCCGGCCCTGGCAAGGATAACAGGAGATATACAGATTGCTGCAACAACTTTATCGTGTTCGATAGCGTCCTTTACAAGTTCATGAAGCTTCTCATTTGGCCAGAGGTACTCCCTTGAACCGCCACCGCCTACTATCACAATGGCATCATAGTCAGCTACTATCGCATCATCAATACTCAGGTCAGGTTGTATCTTCCTGCCAAGCATGCCCTCAGCTTCTTTTGTGCTGTTGCTTGCAACGGTAACATCTATATCCATATCCTCAAAGATCTCTCTTGGTTCAAGGAACTCCTCGTCCCTGAAATTTTTCTGTGCAATAACCATTAGGACCTTTTTATCCTCTAACTCGCCTGGACTCATATTATCACTCGTTATCAAATAAACATTTAATGTTTTTGACCCCGCCTCCACTTTATACATCAGTCGCCATCATTTGTGCTCAAGGAATACATTTATTTTCTGCTACTTATACGTAACGCGTTTGGATAAACAGAGCGAAGTTCTGACCTATCGTATTTCAGAAACATGACCGCAGGTGACCGTAATTATCAGAGAGGTCAGTAAAGATGAAAAAAGAAAATGCAAGGATGAAAAAGAAAATCCATGCAACGAGCCGGCATCATAATCTGCCACTGATTAAACCAGATCCACCTGTATCTCATTACCCTGCATGACATCCTCTTCACTGACGGCAGTTTCCCGTACAACGGTCGCATTCTCAAGGAATACTACAAAATTCGGGTCTGTGCTTATCTCAGGAATGTCGTCGTTTGTGGAATAGGGAACACGCATCTCGTAGTACCCCGACTCATCCGCAATGGCCATATTCTCATAGATGAACTGCCTGTCCTGGTTGGAAGTCACTCTCAACCTGGCGTATACCGGATCTCCGGGCTCTGCCGACCCGTATATCTTTGCCCCGGGTACATACTCGAATACCTTCACGTTCTTAATAGGTGTGCCTTCCTCCTCATCCTCATTAAAGACAAGGCTCATCTGGCTGTTAGGGGATTCATGTACAAGACGCAGCCTCCCAAGGTGTGAACCGTCAAGTATGTGCAGTTTTGCAATAGTAGTTTTCCGCATATCCAGACTGTTGTAGAAGGAATCGAAATTCTGCCCCATCATGTATTCTTCTCCTGCGATGGAAAAGATTGCACTGGACTTGGTGGCATACATCTTGTTATCGGTAACAACATACTTTACATTATTACCGTCAAGGATGGAGTTTGATTCCGACTCATCGGCAGTCGCAAAAAAACGCGATGAAGCCTCAAGCCCCGTCTGGAAATTATTGGCAACAACGGGTCTTTTGGAAATATATAGAATCCAGTTACCGTAATCCCACCAGCTCATAACACCATACTCAGGCTCTGAGGATGGATCAAGATAATGAGATGTTTCAGGACTGTTCGCACCAAGCCATATAAGAGACTCCTGCCAGTCATAGTCCGGAACTCCCGGATGAGTGACAAGACTATATACGGGGGTGAACAGCACAAATGACAGTATCAGCACAAGAACGGCTACAAGTACTGGAGTTGTGGTTCCTTCAAGCATGGCACCTGTGGGCTCCTTCACAGAATCCAAAGTATTAGCTGCCCTGGATGCGGATTTCCCCGATTTTGATTTCTTTTTTCCGGATGTAGGTTTTGTGCTTTTCTGTCCTGTCCTGCTCCCGGCCAGGCTCACATAAGCCATGTTAATGAAAAATCCGGAAAGCATGGCAACATTTACCGCAAGCAGGTATGCAAACCTTCTCTGAGAAATGGTCAGCACAATGACAACAAGCGACCATATCATGAAAAATACCATCTCAGGTATATACCTGTCACGGTGCAGTTTCACGATACCTAAAATCAGACCTATAATTCCTGTGATGCTGAATATGAACAATGTCTTCCACAAAGGTTCCAGTGTGAAACCGTTATCATAGAAAAGCGGAAGTGCTTCTGATATGGTGCCAAGGACTGCCGTAGCATCCCCAAGCAGGTAGAGGACTCCTCCCATGGTATTATCATAGAACTGAGGGAACAGGAAACGGAGCATCACAATTCCAACACCCGTCATAACTGCAACTATCAGAGGATAGTAATACCAGTTCAGCCTTTTTGAAACCACATATCTTGCAATAAATCCCAGTACAAGAATGCCGACAATTATCGCTGCAATGTATGCTGCATGGAACCAGGAGAGGAACATCCCGCTAAACTCCATCCCCGGACGGACGACCATTGCAATAAAAGGAATGACTATGACAAAAGCTGTCAGCAGAGCTGTTACTGATATTATCAGAGCGTGTTCTGATAATCGTTCCTGTTTAAGTGATGCTGTAAGCTGGGCAAAGACGAACAGACCAATAAGTCCGATAAATATCGGAGAACCAAGCCAGGTAAAAACCGCAATTGCAAGCACAAATCCACTGCCAGCTGAAAGAAGCATGGCTTTGCCTGAAGGATCTGACCAGTTCAGCAGTTCTTTCCCTTTTGTTCTGATATCGGATATGGAAAGGTTCGCTTTTCCTCCAAATTTCAAAGCCTGCAGGAAGAATGCATAAGCAGTTGTGGAAAGGAATATCTCTGCCACATGATGGTCCGTAGCTCCCGCCATTGTAACTGACAGGTTTATCGGGATCAGGGAAAGAATAGCAGCGCTGATAAGAGCCGTCCTTTTGTCAAAAATTGCAGAGGCTGCATAGTAAAGTGGAATCAGGGTCAAAGCTCCCAGAAGTGCCGGGAAAATGGCACCTGCGAATTCAATGGTGCCGGTATCGGGATTTCCCAGTCCCAGTACCAGGGCAAGCAGAGCAATGGCCTGATCATATAAAGGTGGCCATCCAAGTTCAAAGCCAGAAGGATAATTAAGATAGGAATCAAACGTAAAAGAAGAAGGGAAGTTCTCGGTTATATAAAGTACCCTTCTCATATGGTAAAAAGCATCAGTTCCCACGAACATGAACCTTCCTTCCGTGACTATCCCGGACAGGGAAACCGATCGGAGCAAAAATGAGAATAGCACTAATAAAGGCAGTAAGATCGTTTTGCTGAATAGCTTATTTCGATCCACCATGGTTATCATTCTTATATTTACAAAGTAGGAATGAATCTTAACGCTTAAATAAATAGACTAAACAAAAATACTACTGTAGCTTAGCAAAGTTTCTACTTCTCTTAAGTAGTAGAAGCATATCAGAATATAGTACTGATATTATGAGAATCGCGATTTTTCACGATTATTTCGGTGCTATCGGGGGTGGGGAAAAGCTGGTGCTGATGCTTGCCGAGAGGCTGAAAGCGGATGTGATAACAACGGACATGGATTCTGTGTCCGTGGAAAAGATGGGTTTTGATCCATCGAACATGATCAGCCTTGGCAGTACACATATGACAGCTCCTCTGAAACAGATTCATGCATCCTATTTGTTTGCCACCTGTGACTTTTCAGAGGATTATGACTTTTTCATCTTCTCAGGCAACTGGGCCTATTTTGCTGCCGGAAAGCATAAACCAAACCTCTATTATTGTCACACGCCCACACGGGCTTTCTACGACCTGTACGATACCTTCCTTGAAAGACAGTCGGCTTTCACTACAATACCTTTCATGCTGTGGGCCAAATCCCACAAAAGGTTTTCAGAACACTATCTTTCCCATGTGGACAGGATAATCACAAATTCCGAGAACACACGCTCAAGGGTCACCAGATATTTTGGCAGGGAAGCAGAAGTGATTTACCCCCCGGCAGATATTTCCAGATTCACAAACGGACAGTCGGGTGATTTCTGGCTTTCTGTAAATCGCCTGTACCCTGAAAAAAGGGTTGAGATCCAGATAGATGCCTTCAGGATGATGCCGGAAGAAAAACTCTTGATCGTCGGAGGTTACTCAAAAGGGGACCATGCAGAATCCTATGCCAGAAGGATAATCCATGATCTTCCTCCGAATGTGACTTTACTTGGAGAGGTTTCGGAAGAGAAATTGCTTGAACTGTATTCCGAATGCAGGGGTCTTATCTGTACGGCACTTGATGAGGATTTCGGAATGACACCAGTGGAAGCCATGGCATGTGGAAAACCTGTGGTTGCAGTGAATGAAGGGGGTTTCAGGGAAACCGTTGTGGACGGGGAGACCGGCATATTGGTAGATGCTGGTCCTGAAGGTGTTATTGCGGGTGTAAAGTTTGTCTCCAACAATCCCGTGGCTTTCAGGGATGCCTGTATTGCACGGGCGAAAACGTTTGATATAGATCTTTTTGAAAAGAAGATCAGAAACGTGATAAATGATGGTATTTGAACATATTAAAGAATTATATCAGTACAGGCACCTTATCTGGAACCTGTCAGTGGGAGAATTCAAACTGCGTTACAAGAACTCCATTCTGGGGTATTTCTGGTCCCTGCTTGAACCACTCCTGATGCTTACTGTATTGTACCTGGTATTCTCCAATCTGATGAGGGTTCAGGTGGAATACTATCAGCTGTTCCTGTTGCTTGGTATCATACTCTGGAACTTTTTCAGCAGATCCACAAGTATCGGTATGTTCTCGATAGTCGGAAAACCCGGTATGGTCAAGAAGATCTATTTCCCAAGGGACATATTCGTAATATCCTCATGCGTCACCGCCCTGCTCATGAGCCTTTTCGAATCTGTTGTGTTTGTGATCTTCATGATGATCTTCAGGGTACCTCTATCATCCAATCTGGTCTACGTCCCTTTGATACTGGTAATGCTTTTCGTATTCTCGCTGGGTGTATCCATGGGACTGTCTGCCCTTAATGTATATTTCAGGGACATGCAGTTCATATGGGATGTGTTCATGCAGGCTGCATTCTTCGGTACGCCTATCCTCTATACCCTCGACCTGTTTCCCGAGAATCTCAAGACCATAGCCCTGCTCAACCCAATGGCAAGGATAATCATATCGGCACGTGATACCATCATTTATTCTACACCGGCCAGCACCGAGAATATGATCTATATTGCTGTGTCTGCAATCTTTTTCCTTGTACTTGGTTATGTGGTATTCATGAAACTGGAACCCGGTTTTGCGGAGGAGATCTGATGACAGTCATAGAAGTAAGTAATCTCAATAAAGTATTCCGTATCCCGCATGAGAAAAGGAATACGGTTTTCGAGACACTGACCGGTTTTATGAAGCCATCCGGCTATGAAACCTTTCATGCACTGAACGATATAAACTTCACCGTGGACAAAGGCGAAGCCCTGGGCATAATAGGAGAGAACGGAAGCGGGAAAAGTACTCTGTTGAAAACGATCGCTCATATACTCCGTCCGACAGACGGGTATGTGAAGGTCAACGGAAGGATCACTCCTTTCCTGGAACTGGGTGTGGGTTTCCAGCAGGATTTCACAGCAGCTGAGAACATACGGACGTATGCAACTATCATGGGCATATCAAAAAGAGAGATCCAATCAAAGCTGGACGATATAATCAGTTTCGCAGGTCTCGAAAAGTTCCGGGACACAAAACTGAAGAATTTCTCATCGGGTATGCAGGTAAGACTTGCCTTCTCCACTGCCATCCAGACCAATCCAGAGATTCTGCTCATGGATGAGGTTCTGGCTGTAGGTGATATGGATTTCCAGCAGAAGTGCATCGATGTGCTGAATCAGTACAGAAAAGAAGGTGTGACTATTGTTTTCGTGTCACACGACCTGGGGTCTGTCAGACGTTTCTGTGACCGGACCCTGCTTCTGCACAAAGGAGAGCAGATGACTCTCGGAAGCACTCAGGAAGTCATTGACAGCTACATGTATAGCAGAAACGAGGATGATGACCCAGATTCCGATAATTATGACAGCCTGCAGAACTCCGGAAGTGATAAGAGATGGGGTAACCGGAAAGTGGAGATCACAGATGTGGAAATGTACGATAAATTCGGTAACAAAAGTAGTCGTTTCAATTCATTTGATCCCATGGATATACGAATACACTTCAATGCCCGTGAAAAGGTCAATGATCCTGTTTTCGGTATACAGCTCTATTCAGAGAAAGGAGAGCACCTTTTTGGTACCAATACCGAGATCAAGGAAATAATAATAGACCATGTGGAAGGAGAGGGCCGTATAGACCTCAGGATTGAAAAGATCCCAATGCTTACAGGCAGGTTCCAGCTGACCGTAGCTGTTCACTCACATGAAGGTAAGATATATGACTGGCATGACAAACTATACCGTTTCGATGTCTATCCCACATGCAGGGATTCGGGACTTTTCCATATTCCCTGCACCTGGGGATTGTGAAGGTACTTGGGTCTGTTTATATGTGCAAAATCGGTGATCAGTTCATATGATATTTGTTTCGGATGAATATTCCATATGCCTGTTACCTATCGATATAAATTTTACATGGTTTCATATATGATTGCATGAGCAGTTTCCTTGATATACGTGATGATGAAATAGATGTCGAAGAGCTCATGCAGAGGATACATGAGAATATAACAAAGAGAAAAGAGAACGGGAAATATGATGAGGAAGAGATCTCAAAACTGAACAGTTTGTCCGCAGTTTACTATTCCGGCAACGGAGAACTTGATCCTCAGCTTGATCTTGAATATATACTCAACAACTGGGATGTCAGGAATGATACCTATTCCATAACTTCACATCGTCCTATAACCGGAAAACTACTCGTTAAAGGCAGGGAAATGGTTCACGGCGAGGTAAAGCGATATGTTGAACCTGTGAACTACCTTCAGTCAGAGTTTAACGAACATGTTGCTGACTTTAACACCGCTATCTATCAGAAATGTTCGGACCTTGAATCAGAGAATGAAACTCTGAGGTCGGAGCTGACCGCGTTAAAAACAAAGTTCGACAAAATGTCGAAAATGCTTACAGATATCCTTCAGGACCATTCTGATAAATATTCAAAAAAGGATTTTACGGATATTAGTGGTGAAGCAGATGGAGAATCTGAGCTAGAAAAAGAGAATATTTCTTTATCAGGCGATGAGAACCGCGCTGATACAGTAAAAAGTCAGGACCCTATGAACTATTTTCTTTTCAGCGAAGAGATGGGCAAAGCATGGACAAAGGGAGGAGGTCCGTGTGTAAACGAGCCAAATGTCTTCGAGGATTCAAAGGTACTTTTCAAAGACAGCAAAAATGTACTTGACATCGGCTGTGGCACAGGTACATTCCTTAAGGTACTGAAGGAGGCCGGGATCGAAGGTTATGGCATTGACCCCAACGAAGACTATGTGATGCTTTGTGAGAGGCTTGGTTTTGATGTTATACGTGATAATGCGATTTCTCATTTAAAGTCACTTGAGCCAAAATCTCTGGATGGTGTTTTCATAAGTCAGCTAGTGGAACATCTCTCAAGTGAAGAACTTCTGGAGATACTTGGTCTGTGCTATGACAGGATGCAGTACGAATCCCACATCGTGATAAGCACCCCCAATATCAGGAGTATGCTTGTGTCAACAAATCTTTTTTACATGGACCCGACCCACAGGTCCCATGTCCATCCGGACGTCCTTACATTCATGCTCCGATCATGCGGTTTCCGTGATATCAGGGAGCGGTACTATCAACCTGTTGCTGATGATATCAAACTCAGGAGAATAGAACCAGGTGAAATATTATCTGCAAAGTTATCGGGCAACGGCTGTGAAGAACTGGTTGAAATATTCAATTCTAATACAGACAGGCTGAACAATCTACTTTTCGGTTTTCGTGACTACTGTGTGATAGCCAAGAAGTGAGGGATTTCAGATGGAAATAAACCAAGTTGCTCCGGCTTTGATATACGGGGATGCTGTTAGTAACAATACCATAGCTCTCAGGGATACATTCAGAGACATGGGGTATAAGTCTGAAATATATTCCAAATGGATCGATCCGGAGGTATCGGACCAAGCCCGACCTCTGAACAAGTACAAAGGTGATGAGTCCAATATCCTGTTCTACCATTTCCCACTTGCCGGTGGTGATATCACCGAATTTGTGAAAGACCTGCCTGACAGAAAGATCCTGATATATCATAACATCACTCCACCTGAGTTCTATTTTAAGTACGATAAGCTGAATGCACTTCAGTGTGCGGACGGTTTAAAAGAGGTAAAGGGTCTGACAGATGATTTTGAACTGGCACTGGGTGTTTCGGAATTTAACAGGCAGGCACTTGTTGATTTTGGTTTCAGTAATACCGGGGTTCTTCCAATATTCTCTGATTTCGGGAAGTTTGAGTCTGCGGGAAAATCAGTGAAAGAGGTTTCATCAGAGATGAATGGCCAGGTGAAATTTCTATTCGTGGGAAGGATTGCACCTAATAAATGTTATGAGGATATCATAAAATCATTCTACTGCTATAACAGATATATAAACGAGAACTCAAGGCTCTATCTCGTCGGAAGCACACACATAAAGGCTTATGTCTCTCATCTTGAAAATCTTATTAAAGGACTCGAAATAGAAGATTCGATAATTTTTGCAGGAAAGGTAAAGGATGAAGAACTAGCGGAACATTACAGAAATGCCGATGTCTTTCTCTGTATGAGCGAACATGAGGGATTCTGCGTACCTTTACTTGAAGCCATGCATTTTCATGTTCCTATAGTGGCCTACAAGGCAACAGGTGTTCCCTATACTCTAGGAGATTCAGGTCTGCTTGTGGCTGAGAAGAACTATGTGAAAATTGCAGAGCTTATCAATATCCTGTTAGATGATCAGAAATTCAAAGAAAGGATAGTAAAAAAGCAGGACCGACGCCTGGAAAATTTTGACAGGGCTCATGTCCGGGAGAAAATAAACCACATAATTGAAGACATCTCAGTCTCGCCTGATATCTCTCATTCTCAACCGAACAGAAAACCATCGGAGGCTGAATGAAGAACAGCCCTGAAATATCGGTTGTTGTCTGCACATACAATCGGGCAGAATATCTTGAAGTATGCCTGCTCTCGCTGCACAGGCAGTCCCATCCGGATTACGAGATTATCGTTGTAAACGGTCCGTCCACCGACGGAACGGACAGGGTCCTGCAAAAATATCCCGGCATCAAGGTAATTTTGCAGAAGGAACTGAATGGTCTCTCCTTTGCACGGAATCTTGGGATCAGTGCTGCGAAAGGTGAGATAGTTGCTTTCATTGACGACGATGCCGTAGCCGATGCAAAATGGCTTGAGAGGCTGGCTGCCGGTTACGAAGATTCTGATATTGGAGGTGTGGGAGGTCTTGTTTACGGTCCAAAGAGAACTCATTATCACTTTGACAATGGTATCATAGGCAAATGCGGAATACCCGATCCCATCAGGGAGCCGGAAGCTGTTGCAAAAAAAGGTGAGTTTACCATACTCATGGGAACCAATTGTTCGTTCCGCAGGTCTGCGTTACTGGAGGTTGGAGGTTTTGATCCCTATTTTCGCTACTATCACGACGAAAGTGAGCTCTGTGTGAGAATAACAAAAGCAGGTTACAGAATAGTCTATCAGAGGGATGCCATTGTTGTTCATTATATGGTGGAAGGTCATAACCGCAGGTCTCCCTATGATCAGAACTGGTCCGAGATAGTGAAAAATGTGATCTATTATACGATGAAGAATTTTGGCAACGAGCCACTTTCCTATTCCACACGTCCCGCTTACTCATGTTACTGGTGGCTCAGCCATTTTAAAGATGATTATTTCGCCAAACAGATGTCGTTCGGAGAGCTCATGGGCATCTACAAAAAAATACTTGGGGGCACCCTGAAAGGTTACAGGGACGGCCTGAACTTCAATTTTGCTTCTGCAAAAAAAGAACGTGATCAAAGCTATATAAGTGATATTCCAGTGGACATGTTCGAAATAAGAGAACCGCTGGAGAATGCATCCGTACATCATGTCAGACAGGATAGTAGATCATCTGATACAGGTTCTGATAAACTTAAAATCGCATATATCAGCCAGGAATATTCCAGGGACTGTGGCGGTGGAAACTGTTTTCATACCCGCAATCTCGCCCGTGGATTTACTGAAATGGGTCATGAGGTACATGTCATCGCACTCTCAGAAAATGGCCGTGCTCACAGTTATATGGACCAAAATGTCCATGTACATAAGATAAAACCATATCCTCTAAGATCACTTAACCTGGATCTCGTAGACGATATGCCTGTTTCGAAAAAGAATATCGCCTTTAGCTATTCTGCAGCACTGAAACTCATGGAACTTAAAAGCAGGTTTGGTGTACAGATTGCAGAAGCACCTTTGTGGGATGCACAGGGTTTTGTACCAGCTCTCATATCCCCGGTGCCTCTGGTTGTAAGACTGGTAACCCCGTTGTGCAAGTTCATGGAAATACAGGAAATGGATAGCAATAAAGACCTGCGCCTTGCTAACTGGCTCGAAGGCGAAACTCTCAGAAAGGCTGACAGACTGATCGCCATCAGTAACAATATAGGCACACTCATAAAAGGACATCATGGCATCGGGGATGAAAAGGTAGACTACGGACCTCTTGGCATAGAAGCTCCTGACAGAGGATTATTGAAAGACGGGTCAAACGGTGATATTATAAATATACTCTATGTCGGCAGGCTGGAAAAAAGAAAGGGAATCCATACCCTGTTCAAAGCCATTCCGGAGATAGTAGAAGAAATACCTGATGCCAGGTTCACAATTGTAGGAAAGGATACAGATATGGCTCCTGGAGGTGGCTCCTTCAGGAAATATCTATTGAAGAACATTGATAAAAAGTACCAAAAATTCATTTCTTTCACGGATTTTGTAAGCTCGGAAAAACTGCAGGAGTATTACAGGAACTGTGATATTTTCGTTGCACCCTCGATCTATGAGTCATTCGGCCAGATATATATTGAGGCAATGGCATGGGGAAAACCTGTCATCGGTTGTGATGCAGGAGGCATCCCTGAAGTGATCGAGGACGGGCAGACAGGTTTTGCTATTACCCCGGAAAATGCCAGCGAGCTTGCAGAGCGTATAATTTCACTCAAGGACCATGAACTCAGGGCCAGAATGGGTATGCAGGGAAGAAAATCAGTGGAAGAAGTCTTCTCCATCAGTAATATGGTAGATAAAACCTGCAAGGTTTACAGGGAACTGATGTGAAATCGGTATTTATAAAATAATCTTCACAGGAATTTTGTCATTAAATCTCCATCAATATCATGAAATATTTATGCCGGCAGAATCCAATAGTTCATTGGTGAAATGTTTGGATCTTTTGCATCATATATTTCTGTCCATGTCCATCAGTATTCTTAAAAACCTTGGAATCAGGGATACACGTTTCTTTGTCTATGCAAACCTGATAGATCTTGATCACCTGCTGACCTTTCCTGTAAACGATCCGTCCAGAAACTCCTTCGGGACACATATAATCCATAGGAACTGGTTAGCGCTTTCCATTATCTCCCTGGCCATTACATTTACCCGCTACAGATGGCTGGGTCTGGGGATACTGTTCCATTTCTTCCTTGACCTGATACATCACAGGTTCAAAACAGTGTCTGAAAACAACAGAACAAGGTTCTACCTGCCACATTTTTTTTCATAAGATCTAACTTTTCATATTTTCAGTCCATGCTCAGGAAGTTATATTTTCCCTGAATTGCCGGAGCACTATATCCCAATCATAGTTTTCAGCCTTTTTTCTTGCTGCATCTGAAAAATTCCTGTAGTTATCCCCGATAAGCAGTGTTTTAGTCTTTTCAGCCATTTCCTTCTCATCCGGGTTTACTACAAAGCCGTCAATTCCGTCGCTTACAAGATATTGAGAGGCATTATACTCTGCTTTCACAGTGATTACCGGAAGTCCGCATGCATGGGCTTCTATAACACTTATGCCAAAACCTTCCCGGCTTGACGGAAGAATGAATATCTTTGAAACTCTCAGTTTTTCTATCAAAAAACCATAATCAAGAAAATCCATGAACTCTATGTTTTCAATAAGATCCAGCTTAAATGCCAGATCTGTCAGCTCCTCTTTCCGGGGACCTTCACCTATTATACAGCATCTGATATCCGGAATGTCCTTTTTAAGCAGGGATGCCGCCCTGATAAGCATATCCACATTTTTTTCACGGATAAGCCTTCCTGCAAATACAATATCGTATCTCTTTTTTTCAGGGTCATATGGACTAAATTCTGCCCTTTTATCTGGTTCTGCAACACTGCTTATGTCTATACCATTCGGTATGACACAAACATCTGCCTCCGATACGCCCAGACCTTTTAGTCTCTTTTCTGTAAGTTTTGAAACCGCGATATTGTTATCTGCTATTTTTGAAACGGCTCTCTCAACCACTTTGCCGAAAAGGCCAGCTCTTCCCATATAATCATACCAGTAATCATCCCATACCTCATGCCATGTATAGCGTACGGGAATTTGCCTGAGTCCTGATACAAGTTTAACAGTAAAGCACGAAAAATACGGGAAAACACTTACATCGATAAGATCAAAACTCTCACTTTTCAGATGCGGATACAGACTCACTGCAAATACAAGCGCTTCCCGGATGGATCTTTTGTCACCGCTATAAAGATCCCTTGCCTCACAGACACCATGCACTACCATACCTTCGTTTTCGATCATATCCTCTCCCTTCCACCACTTGATACCGAAGAGATGGACCTCATCACCTTCAAGGACCAGACGCCTGCCAAGCTCATAGATCCGTTTTTCAGCACCCCCCTTCACCCAGGGGTACACGGCATCATAGACAAAGGCGATCTTCATTCATCATCACTTAATTCCAGCTATTCCTGTACGGATCATTCTTCCGCATCCGTATCAAGGAGCATCATACTTGTGAAAATAGCACCGAAGATCACCTGGATACCTACGGCAACGAATACCATTGAGATAATAGCATACTGTATCTCGGAAATAGTGCCATAACCTGCAGATATCCACTGGTATACGATATACAGCCCGAAAGATATACCTGCCACGAGAATAACGGAACCAAACAGCAACTCCCTCTCCAATGAACGATACGACAGGAGTTTGTTATTATCATTCTTTTTTTCATACAGGCCGTGAATGGACCCGTATGTTTTCACATAACTGCCCGTGGAAAGTATCTGCGCTCCTATGATCAGCAGCATACTGCCCAGTATGAATGAATGCAAACCAAGGCTGATAACCGAACCCCTGAGAAGCAGTGCAGTCGTCATCAGCGTGCCGATCAGCATAACAATGACACCCGGTACAAAAAGGAAAGGAACGGGACGGTAAAGCATCATGAAGCGAACGTGTCGCCAGCCATCGTGAAAAGATCTCAGTTTTGAGGGTGCATCCCTTCTGTAATATGTGATTGGAACCTCTTTTATCCTCAGTCCCTTATAGGCTGCTTCGATTACCATCTCTGAAGCAAATTCCATGCCCCGGGCCTTGAGAGCAAGCCTGTCAAGTGCGTCTCTTGTGAAGGCCCTCATCCCGCAATGTGCATCCGATATATTCATAGTAAAGAGCCTGTCCAGCAGCCAGGTAAGAAACGGATTACCTATATACTGATGGAGCCAGGGCATAGATCCTTCCTGAATATCGCCTTTAAGCCTTGTACCGATAACAAAATCGGCTTCGTCCTTCATCAGGTAATCCAGAAAGCGTGGCAATTCCTCGAGGTCATATGTGTTATCTGCATCAGCTATTGCTATATAGTCCCCCTGTGCGTTCGCAAGACCGGTTATGTAGGCATTACCGTAACCTGTCACCGATTCAATTACCCTTGATCCCATTGACCGGGCAATTTCTGCGGTGGAGTCACTTGAATTGTCAACAACTATAACCTCACCCTCGACTCCGTAGTGACCAAATATTTTCTTTGATTTTTCTATACAGGTCCTGATAGTTTTTTCTTCATTCATTGAAGGCATAACTATGGAAATTACAGGCATATACAAAACCACGTTTCAGTCCCGGGATGATTATTCTACGATCCGGATACTGTAAGTATAATCAGTTTGATGTCTCTCTGCTAAGGGTTCGTAAAATAATCTTAACGAACACTTACCCCCTAAATCCACTCATACTATGGTTTTACACTACTTAATCTAATTCTAATTGAATCTATTAACCAGAGTTTTATTTTGTAGTTATTGAAATTCATTTTGTGATTGTAGACATTAATTCAATATTTATTTCAGAAAAAATCTCACTTTTCGGCAGGAACTGTTACTAATGAATACACATGACAGATGATTACTTATGTTAATTCACCAATAAAGTAAAAAGGTTAAGTGGGACAGGTGCATACAAAATGGCCGGGGACTTCGTAGCGGGGTATACTGAAGAGACTGAAAAAGTAGTAGAGGCTATCCGTAAGTTTGGCATCGAGCCGGTTAATATAGCTATATTTTCCGAGCCCTTCGCAGGTAAAACAACTTTCTTAAATCACATATATGCCATATTCAGGGGCAGGGCCGCAAGAATCAGTATTTCACATTCAGATGATATCAGCTACCTGAAAGAGCATTTAAAGGACATCCAAGAGAACATTATTTTTATTGATGATTGTCACCTGTTATATGACAGAAAAGTGGACGGTTTTGAAGAACTTAAAGGCCTTCTGGATCTCATTGGGGAGAGTACTGAAAAAATCTTCATCACGAGCTGGAACATATTCTCATGGAACTACCTGAATGAGACACATCATATCGGAAAACACTTTCCCTGCCGGATCGAACTTCCGGAATTTGAAGTGGAACAAATAAGAACTGTCCTTCTGGCTCCATACATATCAGGAGATATTCTGTTCGAATCAGGAGAGAAGAATGGCATAGAACATGTTCTTGAATTCAAGAGCTATGCCCTGAATTTAAAACGGATGGATAAGAAGATCAATATACCTTATCCGAAATTTCATTATAATTTATTGAAAGAGAAAATCAGCTTTAAAAAGAAGACAACACCGGATGAACTGGCATTTACTAAAATAAAGGAGAACTCTTCAGGAAATATACTGCTGTCGAAAATAATATGGGAGAAGAGCCTGCAGGGTTCCACTATCAGAGTGACTGATATCTATTCTCCTTCTTATGAGGTGAAACTCGAATATGATACCCTGTTTATTGGATTTTTGATACTTTCAATGGGTAGTATATCAGGAAAAAGACTTGAATCCACTATCGGTGATGAAATAGACATCACGAGATCATTATCAATACTGCTTGAACATAAAATAATAAGGATCAAAGACGGGATTTGCTCTATAAGACCTGAAGCAATGCACCACATTGGATCTCTGGCCAGAAACAGGAGGTTGATCTGATGGCAAACCCGTCTTCCAATGCTGCTGAAACACTGCTTTCTCTATTCAGTTTCGAGGTTATTCTGCAGATCATTTTTCTGTTGGTGCTCTCTTATGTGTTTGTAAAGATACTGGTATTCTTTATCCTGCGCCTGTCTGAGAGATTTGATAAATACAGGGTACAGATACGTATGATCTCACCGATCATCAAGATTTCAGTTTATGTGCTTGTTCTGTACCTTATAGCTTCTTCTATACTGGCGATTTCAACCAGTCAGCTGGTGGCTTTTAGTGCTGTTGCCGGTGCGATTATCGGTTTTGGACTTAAGGACCTTTTCTCGGATCTTGTGGGAGGCATAGTGATCATACTGGAACACCCTTATCATGTGGGCGACCAGATCGAGATGGGGGATTATTATGGAGAGGTGATTGATATTGGTCTCAGGTCAACCTTACTCCGGACACCTGACGATAATACGGTCTCTGCTCCCAATAGTCTCATATTTACGGAAAGTGTTGCCAGTGGAAACTATGGCAATGCTGAGATGATGATCGTTACTGACATGTTCATGGATCCTCAGTCCGATGCATACCTTGCCATGAGGATAGCAGAAGAAGCTGCCTTTACATCCAAGTACATTTTACTTGATGAGGATCACCGGATAACAGTACTGTTGAACGAGTTCCCGTCTCATCTCAGGGTACGTGTAAAGGCATATGTAAACGATCTAAGATACGAGTTCAAGTTCAGATCTGATGTAACCAGAAGAAGCTGGAAGGCTTTCTCAGAACATGGTATCAAAGCTCCTGAAGCCTTTTTCCCGGGTTACTATGAGAGGGATTCCACCGGCGGTCGATCATCCGGCAGAAGTACTGGTGGTTCCAGTGATCGGTGAAGCCAGAATCATTCTAGATGAGTTACAGGAAACACAATCGATCTTACAATTTACTGACATTGATCCGTATTATTCTATCATCAGTACTGACAGGATCTCCTCTTCCGTCACGGTTGCTTGTAAGCAGATAGAGGTTTGCGTCAGGTCCTGACACGACATCTCTTAACCTGCCGAATTCTCCGGTAAAATGGCTCTGCAGGCTGACAGATACGGTCTCTGCATCTGGATCAATGGAAGCCTCATACAGACTCTCTCCCCGGAGACCTGCAAAAAAGACCGAACCGTTAAGATAGGCAGCACCTGAGGGTGCCCATGTATTCTCACCACTGTGGATCACAGGTGAAACCATACCTTCTGCAGTCTCATCTCCTATAATCTCCGGCCATCCGTAGTTATTCCCGGCTTCTATAAGGTTCAGTTCGTCATGGGCACTGGAACCATGTTCTGTGGCCCATAGTCTTCCCTGCTCATCCCATGTAAGTCCCTGTGGATTTCGGTGGCCAAAAGTATAGACCGGAGAATTTTCAAAAGGGTTATCTTCCGGTATTTCTCCATTATCAGTAAGTCTCAATATCTTCCCGGCAAGGGAATCCAGGTCCTGTGCGAGAGAGGACTGTCCAGCATCTCCTGTACTTACATAGAGCATACCGTCCGGTCCGAAGCTGATCCTGCCTCCGTTATGGATGCCACTTGCAGGTATGCCATCAATAATAAGCTGATCCTCTGTTAGCTCGTTGCTCCGATGCGTATACCTGACCACTTTATTGGACAGAGCTCCTTCTTCACTGTAGGTATAATACAGATAGATGAAGCTGTTATTTTCATAATCAGGATGGACCGCTATCCCAAGCAGTCCACCTTCTCCTGTAGCACTTACTTCATCTATGCTTAGCAAAGGTTCTTCAGATAGACCCTGTCCTGTATCTATCAGGCGAACATTTCCGGGTCTTTCTGTGAATATGATACTGCCATCAGGCAGAAAAGCAAGACTCCACGGAACTTCCAGATCTTCGGCTAACACTACGGCAACAGGCTGTTCGCTACTGTTGCCGGAATCTGATGAGAGATTATCGGCTTCAGGAAGTTCCGTTTGATTCTGTGAATCAAGACACCCGGAACCCATTAAAGTTACAAGTGAAATGATTACGATCAGGAATATGGAAGAAGCGAAGCAACTGGAGTGTTTCATATCGATATCATTTCCATAATAAAGAAAATAAGTAGTGAATTATTTATCCTTGTACAGGATCAGGCAGGAGTAACGTATTTCCTCATAGCGGGAATCATACGCACTGGAAAATTTGACGTCTATCACCTTTTTATCAGGATTTTCACTGATCCATCTATTCACATCCACTGCAGACTCGCAGAACTTTACACCTTTAACTGATGTCAAATATATCTCCCCACTTAAGATAGTAGTTCTCTTCAATATAAATCTGCTGATTTTAACCCTCACTTTTCATCGTCAATATGAGAGTCAAATGTAAAAGAGCATCAAGGCTAAAGAAGAAGCAATATTACTCCTGAAAGTCCCAGCACAGCGGCAATGAAAATGACCCATAAACTCTCTGTTTTTACTTTGGATGCATCAGAATGCAACGTGAAATAGCCGGCGTGAAGCAGATGACCCACACCAGCAAGAGCAAATAATGTTAAACTGATGCTAAACATCCTGTGTGAGCAAACCGTGAACACCTATGATCCCTAAACTCAAACCTAGAATCAATGTCTATGCACGATAAATTAATGTATGCTTCATACAAATTTAATCTGGAATAAACGAATAAATATCGGTTGATTTTAAATAAATTCCACATTATGGATTATTAACAATAGCATTTATTATTGTAAAGTTACATTCTATATAATGTAATTATTGGGTTAGTAAATAGTGGTGGGTTATAAGTACATCGTAGAACCGTGTACGATGTAAAAACGATTTGTCAGGTATTTGTAGATTGGATCTGTCTGTTGTGTGATACATATATGAAAGAATCGTTTATTCCAGGCTTCGTGAAAGAGAAACATAAGATCAGCATTGATCGATTATTTTTGAGTTTAAAGGACCCGCTTTATAGGAATTCCCTTTTTCTCCTGCTTGGAAGATTGCTGAATGTGGGAATGGGATTTCTTTTCTGGTTGATAGCGGCCAGGCTTTATCCTACCGGGGAAGTGGGTATTGCCACTGCGCTGATCACATCCCTCGGACTGATAGTGTTTATTTCCAGTCTGGGATTCAATTTCTCCCTTATTCGGTATATTAATATAAATGTTAAAGAGAATGTGCTGAGCACTTCAATTATAATTACTACTGTAGCAGCTGCTATTGTAGCTATAGTATATCTGGTGATTGTCAATAACGTACTACACAGTATATCCATTCTCCAGAATACAAGTTATGCAGTTTTCTTTTTTATAACCGTAGTAGCAAATTCCGTATTTTTCATGAGTGGAGAGGCTTTTAAAGCTCTGAGGGATACTAGGGATTTCTTTTTACAGAATCTTGCTCTTGCAATTCGAGTTCCTTTACTTTTGCCCTTTGTATTTTTTGGAAACTTCGGTATATTCGGAGCTGTAGGTGTTACTTATATAC
>Ga0163219_100128_pt1 | contig 19915 bp, 20 predicted proteins | sample MSEWel2016_04_06_FD_113150 | JGI IMG/M metagenome (GOLD analysis project Ga0163219, IMG submission 113150) | Subsurface microbial communities from deep shales in West Virginia, USA - MSEEL Well Study Marcellus 3H_2016_04_06 ...
CTCCCGAAGGTGAAATAGAATTTATTGATGAGGTAAAATTGATAGGAAGCACAGATAGTGAAGGTAATGTTATCTGGGAAGAGCCTAGAGAATCATTAAAATTAGGAGGATATTTCTTGTTAGAGGTAACTCCAGAAGGTTATATCGATAATTTAAATCTTGTCAATCCAGAATCTGAAGATGGAGAACTATTAAAAGAAGTACATCTTACAAGAGGTGGGTCTATTGAGCGAGATATTATCAACACTTATATTGGAGAATGATTTTTTGACTTCTATATCATAAATATGGGTTTTTATTTAGGTTAAAAGGGTGTGTTATAAATGCACCCTTTTTTTCTGGTGTTATTATAATATTTTCTATTAAATGTGATTTATATTTTATGCTAATATTAGTTTGCTGCAATTTAAGAACCTATTCTAAAGATATAACATATAATATCACAAAAGCCTAAGAAAGGAATGAGTAATGTGAAAGATGGTTATATAATTAATCCAAGGCATCCGAAACAAGTTACTAAGTTAAAGGACTATGGTCCTTGTCCCTTTGTGGTTAATATTGAAGAGGCTACTAAACAAAATAATTATTTCCGTCTCGCTTTATGGACAGGAGAATATTTGCAACTTACTTTGATGAGTATCAAACCTGGTGATGACATAGGTTTAGAAATTCACCCTGATGTGGACCAATTCATACGCATTGAGCAAGGGCAAGGAATTACTATGATTGGGGATAGAAGAGATCAGTTAGATTTTAAAGCAAAAGTCTATGGTGACGATGCAATATTTATTCCTGCTGGAAAATGGCATAATCTAATCAATACAGGTCGTAGACCACTTAAATTATACTCTATTTATGCTCCGCCTGAACATCCTCGTAGTGCAGTTCATGAAACTAAAGAAGATGCTGAAGAGCATCATCGACGATAAAATTTATTAATAATAGCTATAAGTGTTTTTGTTGAAGATTAGCTAACTAAATATATAAAATTTAAGGGGTTTATTGTTATTATAGGCTAGAAATTTATAATTAAATTTTTATTGCAGGGAGTCAGAATTATTTTCCTCTAAAACTTTAACATAAATAATGTAATTCTATCAAATAATATTGATGGTATAGTAAGTTTTTATATCACTCTTAATCAATAGTATATAATAAATTAAGGAGGAATATATATGACAACTGCAATGCAAACTCATATGGACAGATACCAAAAATGTATCGATATTTGTAATAAGTGTATGGTGGAGTGTGAATTCTGTTTAGATGCTTGTTTACATGAACCTGATGTGAATAATAGAGTAAAATGTATGGAGACATTGAAGGACTGTATTGAAATTTGCTCTATTTCTGCTAAGTATATGGCAGGAAATAGCCAATTTGCTAGTCAAATTTGTGAATTATGTGCTGAAATTTGTGATGCTTGTGCAACTGAATGTGAGATGTTTGAAGATAACCACTGTCAAACTTGTGCTCAGGTTTGTCGTGAATGTGCTACTGAGTGCCGTAATATGGCACAAGCTTAACCAAAATATTTTACTAAGGGGTAGGCTAAAATTAGTCTACCTTTTTTCTTTTTTGATAACATATATTTAAACCTTTAAAATATTTTGATACTTTCTTAATACTTTCTTAATATTTAGCTCTTATAATATGATTAACAGTTAAGAGTAACAAGTAAAAATTGATTGCTAGTTACTGAATTTAAAAGGAGGAGATAAATATGAGAAGAATTTTAAGCTTTGTATTAGTGATGACAATGGTATTAGGAGTTTCAGTTTATGCCTTTGCCCATGGTGGTGGTTTTAGTCAAGGACATAGAAACAATTATAAAAATAGTAACTTTAATGATGAATTGAACTTATCAAATGCACAAGAGGAGCAATTAGAAGATCTTCAAGATAAATACTATGATCAAATCGAGGATTTAATGGATGACATGAGAGATAAGAATGATGATTTAAGAGATTTATACTTTGATAAAGATGCTGACCGTGATGATATTATTTCAGCTCAAAAAAAAGTCAACTCTTTAAGAGATAAGATGTTTACTTTAATGACAGAGATGCAACTAGAGATGAGAGATGCTTTAACTGCTGAACAATTAGAAAGTATGGAAGATTACGGAATGATGGGTTTTGGTATGATGAATGGATTTGGCATGATGGGTGGAAGAGGATTTAGAGGTCATATGGGTGGTCGTGGTATGATGGGTGGCGGTCATATGATGCATGGTAATGGTATGAGAGGATGGTAATTATCAATTAAAATTTAATAGTTAATGATAAACATTGAATATACCTCTAGCCAATAAGACGATAATAATTATATTAATCTGATAAGGAGGTTAGAGGTATTAATAATGAATTATATATAATCTAGTTATATTAGGAGTGGTAGCAATGATGCATGGCTTTGGTTTTGGAAATGGTTATGGTATGGGAAACTTCTTTGGAGGTGGAATGTTAATGATGGGATTATTTTGGATAGTAATAATTGTTGCAGTAATCTATTTTGTTAGAAATTCTAATGATTCTATAGATAGAAATGGTGGAAGAAGCTTTAAAGAGGATCCAATTGAGATAGCTAGACAGCGCTATGCTAAAGGCGAGATTAGTAAGGAAGAGTTACAAGAGATTAAAGAGGAGCTAAGAAAGTAGGTTTGATTTTTAGTTAGCAGAGGAGTTTGAATTGCTCTGCTAATTAAAATTTCCATTTGTTAAATATAAATTTTAATGGTATATTTATAAGTAAGAGTTTTTTTATTTAAATTAATCACGGGTAAAACGATATGAATATACTTATTTTTAGCAAATAATGTAGTTGGGAGGAGGTGAATCTGATCTGGTCAGATCTTTGCGCAGGACTATATGGTTATGGTCTTAATGGTTGGCAATCAATAGGAATAATGTTATTACACTTAGGAGTATTTATAGGACTAATCTATCTTATAATTAGACTGTTAATTCCAAAATCTAAAAGAGAAGATAATGCGATGGCTTTGTTAAAGGAGCAGTTTGCTCAAGGTTTAATCACTAAAGAAGAGTTTAGAGAAAGAAAAGAAGTATTAAAGAATTAAACTATTTTTTTATCCATATAATACCCTACGGGCGTATTGTATATAACATAATAAGGAAGTGAAGTAAAAAGCAAGGCTTGTATTAGTAAATTTTTTGCTTTATCAATAAAAAAATAGGAGGAAGATAATTATGAAAAAATTATTAAGTTTATCTTTTATTATGGGATTATTATTAACAGTAACACCTTTGGCTTTAGCTCATGGTGAGCAAGGTGCTACTCATCAAAGTAATTTGGATTTATCACAAGAGGTTTTGGAAAAGGTTAATGATTTACAGGCAGAGTATTATGAAAAGATTGACGAGGTTCAAGACCAATTAAGAGTTAAGAATAGAGAATTAAAGAAGTTATATAGCGACCAAGAGGCTAAGGATAAAGATATTATTAAGTTAAGAACAGAGATTAAAGAGTTAGACAATAAGATTTTTGATTTAAAGACTGCAAGATATTTAGAATTAAAAAAATTAGTTCCAGCTGAAAAATTAGGTGCTATGATAAAGCAGATGCATGGAAATGGTCAAGGAATGATGGGTGGCAATATGATGACTATGATGAAACAGATGCATGGAAATGGTCAAGGAATGATGAATGGCAATATGATGGCTATGATGAAGCAGATGTGTGGAAATAGTCAAGGCATGATGAAAGGTGATATGAAAGATCAGGATCATGGTCACAGTTTAACTGAAGATAGTAATATGTCTAATCATACTGTAGAAAAAGAGAATATGAATAATGAAACTAACAATTAATAAATTAGAGTAGAAATTCCACTCTAATTTCAAGTTTTTAATCAAATAAGGAGTTGATAAAGTGAAGAAGATTAAAGTATCTATGTTAATATTATTAGCTTTAATAGTAGTTAGTTCTAGTATAGTAATGGCTGATGAAGAATTTGATCCTCGAGAATGGAGTCGTAGTTCTAGTGGTGAAGGGGTTTGGATTGATACAGTCTTTAATCCTAAGCAGTTGAATAATGATACTGTAGAGTTTCAAGTCTATTTAACTACTCATAGTGGCGATTTATTAGGTTTAGATTTTGATAAGATTATTGATGTCAGAACCAATTTAGGAGAAATAAGTTCAAAGAATATTAAATGGGAGTGGGAAAGAAGATCTAGTCATCATCCTGCAGGAAAGATTAAGGTTAGTGATCAGCAAGATCTGTTTAATAACTCGACTAAATTTATAGAAATAACTTTTAAAGGTATTAGGGATGTTGATCATACTTTAAAGTGGAAATTAGAGTCTAAGAATAATGAGGATTATGCCTATATTGCTAATGCTAGTAGTGGGACAGTATCGATAGTAGATACTAAGAAGCATCAAGTTATAAATACAATTAAGGTAGCTAGTCAGTCTTCTCATGGGTTAGCAGTTGATACTCTACATAATCAACTCTATGTAGGTGATTATAAGGATGGGAATCTTTATGTCTTCTCTTTGCCAGAAGGTAAATTGCTTAAGAAGATTTATGTAGATAGTCCAGTGCATGGAATAGATATTAGTCCTGATAATAAATTCGTATATTTAGCTGGTGGAAGTAAAGGTAGTAGTGGCGATGTTTTAGTAATTGATACAGAATATAATCAAGTAATTAAGAAAATTGTTACCAATGGAGCAGGGCATATTAACTTTAGCCCAGATGGTAAATATGCTTATGTTAGTAATGTAGATCGTGATGAAGTTACAGTAATTAATACAATAACTCAAAAGGTTGAAAATAAGGTTAAGGTTGGAGATGGTCCTAATGAAGCAATCCCTTCCTTAGATAATAAATATCTCTATACAGCTAACTTTAATGGAGGTACGATGACAGTAGTTGAGACTGGAACTTGGGAGACTAAGTTAACTAAAAAAATAGATGAAGGTACTCACGGAATTATTGTTTCACCTGATAATAAGTATATCTGGTTGACTAATCGTGGAAGTAACACCATTACTATTTTAGATATGAGTGATTATAAGGTGATAAAGGAATTAAGAATCAACGGCCATGCCAACCATATCTCAATTAATCCAACAGGAGAATTTATATATATCAGCGATGTTAGGGATAATCAAGTAGTAGTTTTTGATGCTAAGAAATTTACTAAGATTAAGGAATTTAGTGTTGGCAATGAACCTCATGAGATTGTCTTTAACTAAATATAATGAGCCTAGTATTGACTAGGCTCTATTTTAAATAAAAAGGAGTTGATTTTGTGGGAACTATAGGATATATAATCTTTTTTGGATTTATGTTTTGGATGATGCGTAAAGGTGGAGGATGTTGTGGTGGAGGCCATAGTAGCCATAGCTCTACCAAAGAGCATAATCATGATCAGCATATTAATAGTAGTACAGAAAGTAATGATAGTGAAGTAATAGAGATGGTCTATGACCCTATTTGTGGGATGCATATTGAAAAGAATACTGCAATTACTAGAGTAGTTAACAGTAAAAAATATTATTTCTGTAGTGAAAATTGTGCTGAAGATTTTATTAAGGTTCATACTTATAAACCAGAAGATAGTGCTTGATTTTAGTAAAAATATCTATTTAAAAATAAGTTATAGTAGGGAGCGATTATATGAAAACGATATTATTTAGACTAGGACCCTTTTCTATCAGTCTATTTGGAACATTTATTGCTTTAGGAATAGCAGCTGGGTTTTATATTTTAAATCAAGAAGCTAAAAGAAAGAACTTAGACCAGGATGAGGTCTTTAATTTAGCACTTTATAGCATTATAGCAGCTATAGTTGGAGCAAGGCTTTATTATGTATTAATCTTTAATCCTGCTTATTATTTAAAGAATCCCAGTGAGATTATTATGATTCAACAAGGTGGATTATCGATTCAAGGAGGCTTATTTGGAGCGATTTTAGTTGCTGGATTATATCTTAATAAGAAGGAGTTATCCTTTTGGAAGGTAGCTGATGCTTTTGCTCCAGCGATAATCTTAGGACAGGCAATTGGACGGATTGGTTGTGATGTCTTTGGAGTAGCTATGGACAAGGTATACCCTTGGGGGGTTAAAATTAGTGGTCAGCTTCTTCATCCTGCTCAAGCCTATGAGATTATCTTAAATTATATTCTTTTTGCAATTCTGTGGAATCGTCGTGATAAAGTTAAATATAATGGAGAACTATTCTTATTGTACATTATTGGCTTTTCTATTAATCGAGGAATTGTGGAGTTCTTTAGAAGCAATCCAATAGTCTTTAAACCTTTTACTGTAGCTCATTTGACCAGTTTGATAATCATTGTAATTGCTGGAGTAATTATGAGGTTTATTAAGAATGAAAAAGGCGATAGCCCTCAACAATTAAGGGTAACTCCAAAGAGGAAATTGATAGATAATTTAATAATCTTAGTTGGAATGATTTTTTCTGTTTTAACGTATTATAGTTTTTACTAAAAATAATGCTCTGTACAGAGCATTATTAGTTATATACTATTGTAATGGCTGTAATTTCTTATGTTGATGGAATTTTTAGAGGAAGAGGGGTACTATGAACTATTTATTTGTTGTTTTTTCAGGAATGTTAATAGGTTCATCTTTAGAATATCCTGATTTATATTTATTGAGTTGGATAGGATTAATTCCGCTAATCTATGTTTTAGATAAGAGAAAAAGTAGTTCGTTTAAATTAGGATGGAGCTTTGGATTAGCTATGTTAATAGTTAGTGGCAGATGGTTAGTTTATCCTTTATTAAATTTTAGTGGATTTCCTATATGGCTTTCTTATATTATTACTATATTGGCTTTAGCATTAATAGCAATCTATTTTGGATTATTTGCTGCTCTATTAGAGTTGTGGATAGATAGGTTAAAGATACCCTTATTGATTTCCTTTCCTATTTTGTGGACAGGTATTGAAATCTTGAGAAGTAAATTTTCTTTTGGATATCTATTTGGCTTTTTAGGTTATTCACAAAGTTTTAAGACAGAATTGATTCAATTTGCTTCCTATGGCGGAGTATATTTGATTTCTTTTTTAGTGGTATTAGTAAATGTTTTGCTTTATTTAAGTATTAGAGATAGAAGATTAACTTATTTATTAATAGCAGTGTTGATATTTAGTGGAATTTTTTCATATGGAATATTTTCCTTACAACAAGAAGTTATTACTAAAAAAACGGTAAAACTTGGAGTGATACAACCAAATATTGCTCAGAATATAAAGATGGATTCTAAAATGCAAAATAATATTACTAAAAAGATTTTAAATTTATCAACTAAAGAGCTAAATAAGGATGATTTAGATTTACTGATTTGGCCTGAGACAGCTATTTTAAGAAGTTATTCTAAAGATGAAGGGTTTCCTTTTTATCTACCTAAAGATACACCTTTATTTATTGGTGGATTTACTAAAAAAGGAGATGAAATTTATAATAGTTCCTTTTTATTTGGAAAGCAAAGAAAGATTATAGATAGTTATAGTAAACATAAATTAGTTCCGTTTGGTGAATATATGCCTTTTCCTCAATTTATTCCTAATATAATTAAAAAGAATATGAATGATCTAGATAAGGGGAAAGAATTATCTAATTTTGAGTTAAATGGTTTTAACTGGATTTCACCTATCTGTTCTGAAATTTTAGACTCTGATTTTGTAAGAAAATTATATAATCAAGAAGATATAATAATTAATATCTCTAACGAGGCTTGGTTTGGTAAGAGTAGTGCTCCAGTACAAATATTACAGTCAGCAATTTTTAGAGCAGTAGAGTATCAAGTTCCAGTAGTTAAGATAGCTAATACGGGGATTAGCGGAATTGTTAATAGTAAAGGAAAAGTATTAACTAAAACGAAGTTGTTTGAAACAATGAGTTTTAATTATGAGTTGTCTTTATTAGAACAAAAAGAAAGTTTTTATTATAAATTTGGAAATGCTTTGGAGATAATCTTTTTAATTTTTATTTGTTTAATTTCTATTATAGATTTTGCTAAAAACACCTAATAAGTTGATAAAATTTCTTGACAGATCTATTCTAAAGGAGTATAATATAACTAGTTAATACCCATAGGGGGTATGGGTATTAACTAGTTATAAATAAAAGCAAGCAATAGATCTGAAGGAGGGATAAATATGTCAGAAGCAAAAGCTTTACAGAAACTGTCTTTAAAGATTGTAGGAATGTCTTGTAGTAGTTGTGCTAATACCATCCAAAAAAAATTAAATTCCTTAGATGGCATTATTGATGCAAATATAAATATAGCTACTGAAAAGGGACAGGTAAAGTATGATGATAGTAAAATTGATGTAGAATCCATTTTAAAAGGGGTAGAGGATGCAGGTTATCAAGCAATATTAGATGAGGAAAAAAACACCGAAAAAATTACCCTAAAAATTAAAGGAATGAGTTGTACATCTTGTGCCAACAAAGTAGAAAAAACATTAGGTGAAATGGAAGGCGTCAAAGCAGCAAATGTTAACTTTGCAGTAGAGAAGGTAAGTATTGAATACGATCCTAAAAAAATTAGATTAATAGATATGCAGAAAAAAGTCTCTGATCTAGGATATGAATTGAACTTAGAAGAGGATGAAGATAATGGTGTAGATGAAGATGAAATCAAAATTAAGAATTCTGCAAGAATCATGAAAATATCTGTTACTCTGTCAAGTGTTATCATGGGTATTATGATGATTCACATGTTTGTTAGACCTATTCCAGGTTATTTACCAATTATTGCAGTTCTTGGATTTCCAATTGTATTTGGAACAGGATGGCATGTCCATGTTGGAAGTTGGAAAGCACTTAAAAATAAAAGTCCTAATATGGATGTTTTAGTAACACTGGGTTCTTTACCACCTTATTTAATTGGTTTGATGGGACTTTTCCTTCCAATACAAGCCTTTATTGAAATGGCTACGACTATTATGACTTTCCACTTGGTTGGAAAATATTTAGAAGTTCGAGCTAAAGGGAAAGCTTCTCAAGCTATTAAAAAGCTACTACAGATGGGAGCCAAAACAGCAAAGATTATTGTTGATGGAGAAGAAATAGAAATTCCTGTTAAGGATTTACAGACAGGAGATATTATGGTGATACGACCTGGAGAAAAAGTACCTACTGATGGGATTGTTATTGATGGTAATGGTTTACTAGATGAATCTATGGCTACAGGAGAGTCTATGCCTGTAAAACGCCAAAAAGGTGATGAGATAATTGGTGCAACTATCAATAAACAAGGTCTATTAAAGGTTAAGGTAACAAAAGTAGGAAAAGATACTTTCTTATCTCAAGTTGTTAAAATGATGGAGGAATGTCAGGGTTCTAAAGTACCAATCCAAGAGTTTGCCGATCGTGTTACAGGATATTTTGTACCAGCAATAATGATTATAACAGTTTTAACTTTTATTTCTTTTATTCTGTTTCCTGAGTTTCATTTAAGGATTATAGAATGGGGGGCAACCTTCTTACCATGGGTAAACCCTGATCTTAATCCCCTTACCTTAGCCTTTATTACATCTACTGCTGTTTTAGTTATATCTTGCCCTTGTGCTTTAGGTTTAGGAACACCAACTGCTTTAATGGTAGGTAGTGGTATGGGAGCAGAGAAGGGAATCTTAATTAGAAATGGTGAAGCAATACAGACCTTCAAGGAAGTGACAACTATTGCTTTTGACAAAACAGGAACTATTACAAAGGGTAAACCAGAAGTAACTGACTTGGTCATGATCGATGGTGTTGAGGAGAAGGAATTTCTTTACTATGCTGGTACAATAGAAAAAGGATCAGAACACCCTCTAGCCCATGCTATTGTAGAGAAAGCAAAGGATGAAGAGATTAATTTAGGAGAAGTAATAGATTTTAATGCAATTGTAGGGATGGGAGTAGTAGGAAAAATAGATGGAGAAGAAGTATTTGTAGGAAATAGAAAATTAATGAAAAAAAATAACATTGCCTATGAATCCTATGAAGAAGAGTTAATCAGATTAGAAGAAGAAGCAAAAACAGCTATGATGCTTGCCAAAGAAGGTCAATTATTAGGGATTGTGGCTGTAGCAGATCCTATAAAAGAAGATTCTGCACAAGCTATAGCAGCTTTAGAAAATATGGGTATTAAAACAGCGATGATTACAGGAGATAATAAAAGAACAGCTGCTGCTATTGGTAAAAAGGTAGGAATCAGCCATGTGATTGCAGAGGTATTACCAGATGGAAAGGTAGAAGAAGTTATAAGATTACAAGAGAAATATGGTACAGTAGCTATGGTAGGAGATGGGATTAATGATGCCCCTGCATTAAAACAAGCCAATGTAGGAATTGCAATTGGTACAGGTACAGATATTGCTATTGAAGCTGCTGATGTTACTTTAGTAAGAGGAGAATTAAGTGCGATCATATCAGCTGTTAAATTATCTAAAGCTATCTTTAGAAAGATTAGAGAAAATTATTTCTGGGCATGGATCTATAATGCTATCTTCATTCCAATGGCTGTGATTGGATTATTACATCCTTTAATTGGAGCAGCAACTATGGCAACAAGTTCTTTAAATGTTGTTTATAATTCATTAAGATTGAAGAAGCAAGATATAGAACCAAGCTATAATAAGGCTTAAGTAGTTAAATTTGATTTCATAAATTTATGGAATTCTCCCTTATATAAAATAAAAAATGAGAGGAAGGTGAAAAGCCTGGTTTAAATAGGAAGCCTTGATATAGGATTTTATAAGCCAGGTAATATTAATGGACAGAACAATTAAAATTGAAGGAATGACTTGTGGACATTGTGCTAATCATGTTAAAAAAGAGCTAGAAGGTATTTGTTGAGTTAGCTCATGAGGTAGAAGATAGCAAGTTTGAGGCAGTTGTTGCAGAGGCTGGATGAGGTTATAGGAATAGAGTAAATATAATTATTAGCTTAAGAGGGGTTGCTAAGTCAACCTCTTTTGAAATAATTTTTAGATACCCTACAAAGGTATGGTGCTTACCATATTAAAGGAGGTATTGTTGTGGAAGAGATAGGTGAAGTAGTTGTTAATAAGGGGAAGTCAGTTATAGTAAGGATTGAACGCCATTCAGCTTGTAGCAAGTGTAAAAAAGTGTGAGTTAGATGCTATTAGAGAGTATAAAAGAAGTGTATAAGTATGAAAGAGGTTAACTTATCTATTAGTAATTCATGTGGAAAAGTATGCAAAAAGATTATTGAAGATGAATTAAGAAAGTTAGCTGCTGTTAAATCTGCTAAAGTATATTTAGATTGTAAAAAAATCTTAATTACTTATGATGATAATTTAATAGAATTAATAGCTAAAGAAGATTATTGAAAAAGAAGGTTATGATATAAAGTGGGAGTTTAAGATTTCTCTGTAATGCTCGATTATTGATAGGTATGGAGGTTGAGTAATGAAAAGATCTAAAAGCTTATTAGCAATATTGTTCCTAGTTTCATTAACTTTGTTTAGTTATGAGTTACTTGTTAGTAGAATATTCTCAGTAATTTTACCGAATCATTTTGCTTATTTGGTAATTTCTTTTTCTATTTTAGGACTAGGATTTGGTGGGATACTTAGTTATTTTCTAAGTAAAAATAATAAATATTCTTTAAAACATTTCAGTTGGATTTATATCTTATCTTATGTAGGAGTTATTTCAGTAATTATCTTAGCACCCTACCTAGGAAATCCAGTTTTTTATATTCTATTAGCGATAATTCCTTTTATTATAGGAGGGGCAATTATTTCTTACCTTTTTAAATTACAAGATGACCCTCATCAGAGCTATTTTGTAGATTTATTAGGAGGAGTATTAGGGCTTATTCTTGCAGTCTTATTAATGAAGTTTTTAGGGTTAATTCAAACAATAATTGTTAGCTTTATTTTAGTTGTTTTATTGATGATGCTACCCTTTAAAGAGAATAAGCTAATATTAGTTTTCTCTTCAGTGATTATTATTTTTATAGTCTTTAACTTTGGTCAATTAACTTCACTTTACGAGAATAACTTTAACAGTTTTAAAACTAGTCCTCATATTGGATTTAATAGCTCTTTTGATGTAAAAGAAAGGAGTCTCTTTACAAGATGGGATGAATTTAGTAGAACCGATGTATATCCTTTAAAGGAAGATACTAATAGGTTACTAGTAGGGATGGATGGTGCCTCTTTTTCTTTTATGATTGGTTTTGATGGAGATTATAGTAAGTTAGATTATTTAAAAGAGGATATTGGTTATTTTCCGATGGAGGTAGGTAAACCTCAAAAGATAGCCTTAATTGGTCCTGGAGGGGGAGAGGAGATTCTGTATGCTTTGATAGCTGGGGTAGGTGAGATTACAGCTATAGAGATAAATGAGAGTACAGTTTTAGCAACAGAAGAATTAAAGGAGTTTAGCGGTGATATTTATAATCATCCACAGGTTAAGACTATTATTGGTGATGGTAGAAATGTAATTAGAAAAAGCAATAATAAGTTTGATCAAATCTATCTCTCCTTAGTAATGACCAATATAGGAAGTGGTATCTCTAATGCTTTAGCAGAGAACTATATCTATACTAAAGAGGCTTTAGGAGATTATTTTAGTAAGCTAACTCTAGAAGGAATTGTTAGTTTCCGTTTTCATTCTCAGTATGATATGTTAAAGATGTTAAGTACTGTAATTGAATACTCTTATGAGACTAAAATACCTTATAGTAAAATATCTGATACTATTATTATTGGCTTTAAACCAATGAAGAATCATGGATTAAAATATCCTGTAATGTTAGTCAAACCATCAGGATTTAGTAAAAAAGAAGTTAAAGATATCTATAAATCAATGGTTGTATATGATCTTCAGCCTCTCCATTTACCTGGAATATTTGAAGATGATTCTTTGAAGAAGATGAAGGAAGGGAAATGGACTTTAGATGATTTAACTAATCAAATTCCAGCTAATATTGAGGCTACTAGTGATAACCAACCTTTCTTTTATAATTTTGAACAAGGTATTCCTAGTACTTTGTTATTGATATTAACTGGAGGATTGGTTCTACTTCTAGTTTTATTTAATCTAGGTGCATTCAAGAGTGAAGAAGATAATTTTGTTGAGTTAATCTCAATTTTTGCTTTACTAGGTATGGCTTTTATTATAGTAGAGATAACTTTAATTCAGAAATTAACCTTATACTTAGAACATCCTATTAATTCCTTTGTTACGGTAATAGCATCTTTACTAGTAGGTGCTGGAATAGCTAATCTGCTTTACTCTAAAAAAGAGATGTTAAAAATTAAAAATCCTATCTACTATTTAATAGGAGTCAGTATAGTTGAACTATTATTAATTAATAAGTTATTATACTGGACTGGAATTGAAACAATAGGACTTAAAATAATTGTTGTTATCATATTGCTTTTACCTCTAGGATTTTTAATGGGTCTTCCTTTTCCTACTATGCTTGATAAATTAAAGAATCAAGAATTAAACTCTTTAATTCCTTATATGTGGGGGATTAATGGTGTAGGAATAGTAATTGGTTCTGTTTTTAGTCTAATCTTATCAATGAAATTTGGTTTTAATTTGACTTTTGGAATGGGAGTAATCTTTTATGCATTAGTTGCTTGGTTGATAGTTAGGCTGAAATGAAAGAAGGAGGGATGGATAGTGGAAATTTTAGCGGGGTTAATTTTGGTAGGAGTTATAGTAGGAGTATTTTATCTGATTGGTAAGAAGGTAGGTGCTTTTGAACAGAAGGATAGCAATGATGATGATTTTTCTTGCCACTAATAAAAGAATGGAAAATAGAGAAGTGAGAATGAAATTCTTAAATTCTCATTTAAAAAAGAGGAGTGATTTAAGATGGATAAAAAGAAATCCCATGGTGGACATGGATTGATGATGTTGCTTTGCTGTTTAGTGATGTTTGGAGCATTTTGGTTTGTAGGTACTTCGCAAGGAGGAGAAGGGAGTTCTTGGAGCTGGCTATTATTCTTACTCTGTCCAGTGATGCACATCTTTATGATGAAAGGGATGATGGGTCACAAGAATGATGAAGATGATAGTGACAGTCATAGTTGCCATTAAAAATAAGTAATAACTGAGAATAAAAAAGGAGGTAATAATTATGTCATCATATTGTGGAAATAAGAAGGATTTAATTACTAGATTAAAGCGAGTTGAAGGTCAAATTAGAGGCATTCAAAATATGATAGATGATGAAAAGTATTGTGTCGAGGTCTTAACTCAAATTGCTGCAGTTAAAGGTGCTTTAAATAAGGTAGGGATGAGTATCTTAGAGTCCCATACCCATGGTTGTGTTAAGGATGCAGTAGATGTAGGAGAAGAAGGTGATGAGGTTATTAGTGAATTGATGGATGTTATTTTTAAATTTACTAAATAAAATTTTGATAGTTTTAAGAATATCTTCTAAGAGGCTAAACATATACTTATTATAATAATACCCCTGTATGGTATTTTGAGGAGGGATTTTAGTGGAAAGTATATATTTAGTCTCTTTTATTATTGGCTTTTTTTCTTTTTTATCACCTTGTATTATTCCGATGATTACAGTTTATTTTACCTTAATTACGGGGTTATCTTTAGAAGATTTACAATCGGCAACTATACAGAAGAAGATGAAAGCTCATATTGTAATTAGTACCTTAGTTTTTATTTTAGGATTTACTCTGGTATTTACTTTAATTGGTGGGATAGTTAGTGAAGTAGGACATGTTTTTAAGGATAATATTAGATACTTGAATATAGTTGGAGGAATATTTATTATACTTTTAGGACTAAAGACTGCTGGTCTAATTAAACTAAATTTTTTACATAAGCTTGACTTTAGTAATAAGGTCGATGTTAGGTCTGTTCCTCAAGGCTATAAGTATCTCAGTACCTTTTTAGTAGGTATCTTTTTTGCGATAGTCTGTTCTCATTGTATTGCCCCTACCTTTTATTCTGTTTTGATGTTAACAGGTACAACAGAGATTAATGGTGCTGTAGTGATGTTCTTTTTCTCAATAGGGTTAGGAGTTCCGTATCTTTTGGTGGGATTATCCTTTAATAAGGTTATTTCTATGATTAAAAAGTTTGGAAGGTATCGTAGAGATATTCAATTAGTTATGGCTTTGATTCTAATAACCTTTGGTATCTTTATGATGAGCAATAAGCTTACTTTATTAACTAAAATTTTAGATAAATTATTACCTTTTAAATTACCTTATAGCTTTTAAAGTTAAGAGTTCAAAAATTAAAAGAGGAGTGATGTTAATGAACTATGATTATGGATTATGGTCTGTAGTAATAATCAATGTGTTATGGGTATTATTCTTTATTTTCAGTTTTATTCGCCCCAAAAAGAAGTATGAATGGAGGAGCATGGGAGTAGTTAGTGCTTTTTTTGTAGCCTTATTTACTGAAATGTATGGGTTTCCTTTAACAATCTACTTACTAACTTCAGTCTTTGGTGTCAAGATGCCAGTCTTAAACCCCTTTGGACATGAGAGTGGTCATTTATTAGCCAGTTTTGGAGTGGGGGTAGAGAAGGCACTGATAGTATGTCAAATAGGAAGTTTTATCTTTGGTTTAGGGATAGTAATTATGGGAATAGGTTGGTGGCAGATTCATCGGGCTAAAGGTGAACTAGTGACTACTGGAATTTATCGTTATGTCCGTCACCCTCAGTATCTAGGAATCTTTATGCTAACAATTGGGATGATGATTCAATGGCCTACTTTATCGACCTTAATTATGTTACCAGTACTACTTATTTCTTATTACAAATTAGCTAAAAGAGAGGAAGCTGTTGTGTTAGAGGAATTTGGAGAAGAGTATGAAGAGTATATGAAAAAGACCCCTGCTTTCTTTCCAATTAAAATTAAGAGAGCTATTGCTTAAGAAGATTTAGCTAAGAGTGTTATTTAGAACTTTAAAATATTATTTGCAGGGATAAATATCTTTGCATTTAGAGTATATTAATAGCAAAAGTGTTTGCTCTAAATTTCAGTAAAACGTTAGTCTCCTATATCTCAATTTAATACATTGTTAATAGTTTTTAGATGATACTATTATGAATAATCAACTTATGTTTTAATCTAAAAGAGTAGCTTCTGCTACTCTTTTATTATCTAAATTAATTTATGTAAATAATCCTGCTACATATTTAGAAGATGGATTAGTAATTATATCATTGCTTGCACCCTGTTGAACAATCTCTCCATCTTTTAAAACAACTATCTTATCGGCTATACTAATAGCATCATCTTTATCATGGGAGACAAAGATTGAGGTGATTCCAGTCTTTTTAATGATACTCTTTAGTTCTTCTCTGATTCTAGATTGTAAACTGGCATCAAGATTACTAAAAGGTTCATCCATTAATATCAATGAGGGTTCTATTGCCAATGATCTTGCTAAGGCCACCCTTTGTTGCTGTCCACCACTGATTTGATAAGGATATCTATTTCTTAATTCTTCTAAACCAACCAGTTTTAATAACTCTTCTAGTTTTGCTTCTTTATATTCTTTACTCTTATTCTTTACTCCAAATAGTATATTCTGAGCTATTGACATATGAGGAAATAAAGCATAATCCTGAAATACCATGCCTATCTCCCGTTTTTCAGGGGGGACAAAGGTATTATCATCGACTATTGTCTCACCATTAATCTTAATCAGTCCAGCATTTGGCTCTTCAAGCCCTGAAATTAATCGTAAAACTGTACTCTTGCCGCTTCCACTCTCTCCTAATAAGCAGACTATCTCCCCTTTATCTACAGTAAAACTAAAATCTTTTAAAGTATCAACCTTAGAATTCTTATATTTAAAATTTAAATCTTTAATTTCAATTAACATTTTTACTCCCCTTTCTAGCACTAAGCTTGTGAATCCCGTATATAGCTAAACCACAGATAAGGATTATGATTATAGATGAGATAGCTGCTTCATGTATCATCTCATCACTTGCATATTCAAAGGCCTTGGTAGCCAAAGTATCAAAATTAAAAGGTCTTAAGATTAAAGTTAGTGGTAACTCCTTAAGAACTTCAATTAAGACCAATAAAAAACCACTAATTACAGCTGGTTTAATCATTGGTAAATCAACCTTAAAGAAGGTCTTAGTGATTCCTACACCTAAAGTACGGGAAGCCTCAAAGAAACTCTTACCTACTTTATCGAAACCAGACTCCACAGAATTATAACCAATAGCCAAGAATCTAATAATGTAAGCAAAGATAAGCATTAGAATAGTTGAAGTTAAGACTAGCCTCCCAGAGTATATAAGCCTATCTAATCCTAAGAAGAATAATAGAATACCTACTGCTATAACTGCCCCTGGGATTGAATAACCCAATATCGCTACCTTTGAATATATTTTAGAGAAGATGCTATCACTAATTCTTACAGTATTAGCTACAATTATTGATATAATTATAATTAATATTGAAGCAAATAATGCTACAAATATAGAGTTAAAAGAGAATATAAAGAAATCTATATTCAGAATTTTAGCATAACTCAACCAACTCCAATGAAGTAGCTGTAGTGTAGGTATCAAAAATCCAATAGCAAAGATTAATGAACAGAAAGTAGATACAAGAAAAGCTTTTACCCCTGATAATTTAATTCTAGAAAGGGGTCTAATCTTAGTAGTACTATAACTAAACCTCTTAGCTCCCCGTGAAAACTTTTCTATTAATAAAAACCCAGAGACAAAGACCATCAATAAAGCAGATAACCTTACTGCTGAATTCAAATCTCCCATACCAAACCAAGTCTTAAAGATAGCTGTACTGAAGGTTGTAATTCCGAAATATTTAACTACACCATAATCATTTAATACCTCTAACACCACTAAACTAGTCCCTGCTACAATAGCTGTTCTAGATATCGGTAAGACAACATACCTAAAAGTCTCAAAAGAGCTTCTACCTAATGTCCTTGAAGCCTCTACTAAAGAAGCACTCTGCTTGGCTAGAAATGATCTAGTAATGATAAAGACATAAGGGAATAGAAAGATAGTATAAATAAAAATTGCACCTTTTATATTCATAATATCAAAATAAGTCGGGTTCACATTAATCCCCAAATAATTCCTTAATGAGGTCTGGATAACTCCTGTATAATTTAATAAACCATTATAAGTATAAGCACCAATATAAGGAGGAATTGCTAAGGGTAAGATTAATGCCCATTTAAAGAAATTACGAAAAGGGAATTCATATTGAGTTATTAACCAGGCTGGTATTAAACCGATTAAAATAGAAAAGATCCCTGTAAAGATAACTAGAATAGTTGAATTTATTATATAGTCTTGTAATAAGTATTCTTTAATATGATTCCAATTTTCATTTGCTGGTTCAAAGATATTTAATAAAATATTAGCATTTGGAATTAAAACAAACATGATAATAATAAAGCTTGAAATTGACCAGATATTAAACTGAGATTCTAAATTTCTCCTCTTTAACAATTTATATTCACCTACCTTTTAGTAAAAAAGGACAGCCTTTGGCTGTCCTTTAAAAATCTTTATTGCCATCCTATTTCATTGAAGATTTCAACTGCTTTTTGGTTGAATTCTCCTAATTTAGTTAAGTTGATATCTTGAGTTTCAAATTCTCCCCATGACTTCAATAGAGCTGAGGCTTCTACACTTGGGTTTGCAGGATACTCATAGTTAGCCTCTGCAAAGAATTCTTGGGCCTGAGCATCTGTTAAAAATTCGATTAACTTAATAGCATTATCTTTATTCTTAGCATGCTTAGTAAGTCCGATTCCACTTACGTTAATGTGTGTTTCATCTAAGAAACGTACTCCAACTTGCTTTCCTACTTTTACTTCTTCTGGGTTAGAAGAGTTTAACATCTTTCCGATATAGTAAGTATTCATAATCGCTAAATCACCAGTTCCTGCTGCAACTGCTGTTGCTTGGGCTCTATCATTACCTTTAGGAGTTCTAGCCATGTTATTTAAGACACCTTCTGCCCATGCTCTAGCATATTCTTCACCTTCTGTAGCGATTAATGATGCAAGTAATGATTGGTTATAGATGTTTGATGAAGATCTTACTAAGATTTTATCATTCCATTTAGCAGCAGTTAAATCTTCATATGTATTGATTTCTAAAGGATTTACTCTGTTTCTAGCATATACTACAACTCTTCCTCTAACAGTTAAAGCAGTCCATTGGTTATCTTCATCTCTTAAGTTTGCTGGAATATTATTTAATACTGTTTCACTATCTATTGTTTGTAATAATCCTGCTGCTTTTGCTCTATGTAATCTACCAGCATCAGCAGTAATTAATAGATCAGCATTTGTGCTTTCGCCTTCTCTATTAATTCTTTCGATTAACTCATCAGAACCACCTTTTAAAACATTTACCTTAATACCTGTCTTTTCTTCGAATTGCTTTAATAACTCTGCATCAGTATCATAATGTCTATTTGTATAAAGGTTAACCTCACCATTGTCCTTTCCAAATAAGAAATCAAAGAATCCTGCCGATGCAGGTGTTGATGAAACTGTTCCTACTAATACAGCTAAAGCCAAAATAAATAATGATTTTTTCAAAGTAACCACTCCTTATAATATAATTTTAAATTTTAGTATTATCTATTGGATATTTATTGGTACTACTTAATCTTAATACTATATGCTATTAACAATCTCCATTCCTAAAATATTCTTATATAGAAAATAAGAGTATTCTTTGTCTACAATAATTGCTACAACTTTTTGACTAATAAATTAATCACTATTAGATTAATTAGTTGTTATACTAATACTCCCCCTTTCTAACAAGTGATAATGATAACAATTTTCATTTCTATGGTAAATTATAATAAAACCTATATGTTTTGTCAAGTATAATTTTAGAATAACCTTGTATTGATTAAAAACTGTATGTATAAATAAAGTA
>Ga0163219_100130_pt1 | contig 19816 bp, 16 predicted proteins | sample MSEWel2016_04_06_FD_113150 | JGI IMG/M metagenome (GOLD analysis project Ga0163219, IMG submission 113150) | Subsurface microbial communities from deep shales in West Virginia, USA - MSEEL Well Study Marcellus 3H_2016_04_06 ...
TGTGCTATTCCAGGTGTTATGGCAACAAGAACGATTAAAAATGAACGACAGAGAAGAACAACTGCTATGTTAACACCTTTTATGCCATGTGGAGCCAAATTACCTGTTATCGCATTATTTGCCGGTGCATTCTTTAATGATGCAGCATGGGTAGGAACAACAATGTACTTTGTAGGTATTGCAATTATCATTCTAGGAGCTCTAGTTGTACAAAGAATCACTGGTGAGAAACATGCCAGATCATTCTTTATTATGGAATTACCTGAATATAGATTCCCAAGCATCAAAAGAGCCACTATATCCATGCTTTCTAGAGGTAAAGCATTTGTAGTCAAGGCTGGTACAATTATTCTTTTATGTAATGCTGCAGTTCAAATTATGCAAACATTTAACTGGCAATTCCAAGTTGTTGCTGAAGGTGCAGAAAATACAAGTATTTTGGCAAGTATTGCATCACCCTTTGCTCTGTTATTAGTACCATTAGGTTTTGGAACATGGCAATTAGCGGCAGCAGCAATTACTGGTTTTATAGCAAAAGAGAATGTAGTTGGTACACTAGCAGTTGTATACGGAATAACTAACTTTATTGACACGGAAGAACTTGCATTAGTAGCTGATGGATCAAATGTTGCTAGTGTTATGGGCTTAACTTCAGTAGCTGCCTTAGCATATTTAATGTTTAATCTCTTTACTCCACCATGTTTTGCTGCTATTGGAGCAATGAACTCTGAAATGGAGGACAAGAAGTGGCTATGGAGTGGTATTGCCTTTCAATTTGGTATGGGTTATACTGTTGCTTTCATTACTTATCAACTAGGAACCCTTATCACAACAGGTGCTTTAGGTAATGGTTTCGCAGCAGGCTTAATTGTTGTAGCAGCAATGATTGCCTATGTTGTACACCTCATGAAAAAAGGTGAGAAAAAAGCAGAGGCTGAGCTAGCCTTAAGTGCTTAGGAGGTGTAACTATGACAAATTTAATTGTAAGTTTAGTTATACTGGCGATAGTATGTGCTGCAATTGTAAAAATTATTATTGAAAAGAAAAAAGGAGCCAAATGTATAGGTTGTCCTTGCAGTGGTTCAGGTAATAGTAAGTCAGATAATAATAATTGTTGCAGTTAAAGGTGCTGCAAATAAGAATAACATAGATTAGTTAATAAGAGGTGATTTCTAATTAGAAATCACCTCTTATTAATATAATTTTTTTGGCAATTAAGTCTTAATATAAATAATCTCGCAATCTCTCTATTGTATTACTTTTCATACTACTACAACACAGATTAATTATAGAAAATATATAGAATTCAATTATGCTCTTGACAAAAAATAGTTGATTTATTATAATAACATATAATGAGAATCATTCTTATTTTAACAATTGAAGGGAATAATTTTTTTAAAGGTCTTTGTGAGATATCTCACACCAAGACTCTAGAGGTTAAGATATAATAAGTATAAATGATAATCGATATCATTTAACAAGGAGAGGAGGAGTCTTATGTCGATTGTGATTGTAGGAGGCGATAGGCTAGGGAATATCCCAGATAGACTAAGTAAATTAGGCTTTAAGGAGATAGAACATGTTACTGGTAGAAATTCTTATAAATTTCAATTGAGTACAGATGCAGATATGGTCTTGGTTATGACCGATTTTATCAGCCATAATCTCTGTGAGAATGTTAAATGTAAGGCTAAGTCTTGTAACGTGCCAGTTTTGTTCTGCCGTCGATCGTGGTCTTGTATCTATAAGAAGTTAGATACTTGTGGTTTTTTGAATTAAAACCGAGAATTTTTATTGGAAAACTCTATTTTTGAAATTTAGTTAAATAAACTAATTTAATTAAATCCTTGACAAAATAAGATTAGTTAACTATAATGTTAAATGTTGATAACGGGTTTCATTATACATAACTCAGATCATCTTGAATAAGATTAAAGGAAAGTATATTTTTTTATCTTGTATTGATAATGAATTTCAAAATTAAATTCAATATTGAAGAAAAGGGGGAAGATAATGAATAATAGATTTAACAGGTTATTATTAATCTTCTTTATGCTATCTGTATTAATAGTGAACTTCACTGCTGATACCTATGCAGCTACTTGGCATGATGTTACAGAGGATATTGAAATTAGGATTAATAAAGGGCTTGAACTTTACAAAAAAGGTGATGTAGAAGGGGCTAAAAAGAGCATTACCGATGCTTACTTTATTCCTTTTGAAGGAGAAGAGATGGAGCAGGCAATTCAACGTTACATAGGTGGACAGAATGCTTTCAAGGTGGAGTATATGTTCAGTCAGATTAAGAAGTTGATGGATAAGGGAGCTAGTCAACAGGAGGTGCAAGCCTTGGCAGACATGCTACTAAAAGAGTTAGATCTCTATGCTACAAGCTTAAATGAGCTGGCACCTAGAGAAAATGACAGTCCTTTGGCTAAATTTATTTACTCCTTTATGATTATTGTCAGAGAAGGCTTTGAAGCAATCTTGGTTATTAGTGCTATCCTAGCCTATTTAATCAAGTCTGGTAATGAAGATAAGGCTAAGACGGTATACAATAGTACAATCGTGGCTTTAGTAGCAAGCGTTTTGACAGCATTTTTATTCAAGTATGTGTTCCATATTAGTGGATTAGGTCAAGAGTTATTAGAAGGAATTACGATGTTACTAGCAATGGTAGTACTATTCTCAGTTAGTTTCTGGTTAATCAGTAAGGTAGAGGCTAAGAAGTGGGAAGAGTATATCCAAGGTAAGGTTAAAGACTCTTTAGCTACAGGAAACAGTTGGGCTTTATGGTCAGCAGTATTTTTAGCAGTTTATCGTGAGGGGGCAGAGACAGTTCTCTTCTACCAAGCATTATTTGCTAAGACTGATAAGAGTGCTTATGGTATGATTGGCTTAGGATTCTTAGTAGGTTGTGTGGCTTTGGCAATTATCTATATGATAGTGAAGAAAGGAAGTATGAAGCTACCACTTAAACCGTTCTTCATAGTAACTAGTGGATTGCTTTATTATCTTGCCTTTGTATTTGCAGGTCAGGGAATGAGAGAATTACAAGAAGCTTCTATTCTAGGGGCGACCAGAATTGATGGATTACCAACTATAACTTGGTTAGGAGTTTATCCAACCTGGCAGACCTTAAGCTTGCAAGTACTATTAGTTATAGCAGCAATTATTGGATTAATCTATTCCTTTAAGGGCAATGAGCAAGTAGCTTAAATAAATTATAAATTAAAATTTTGGAGGGGTTAAGATGAAATTAAGAAAATCTATGTTGACTTTTGTGATGGTAATGGCTTTATTAGCAAGTGTAGCAGTTAATACATATGCATTTACAGAGTATCCAATTGGAGAAGCAAAGGAAGTTAATCATATGCAGATTGCAGCAGTATACTTCCAATCAGTGCCGATGGAACCAAGTGACAAGGCTGGTTTGGCTGTAAATAAATCTGACCTTCATATCGAAGCAGATATCGCTGCACTATTAGGTAATCCATATGGTATTCCTTTTGGAGCATGGGTTCCATATTTGACAGTAGATTATAGATTAGAGAATGTAGAGACTGGTGAAGTACAAGAAGGTACTTTCATGCCAATGGTAGCTAGTGATGGACCTCACTATGGTGCTAATGTTAAGATGATGGGGATTGGTAACTATAAACTTACTTACATTATCCATTCACCAGCTAAGCAAGATTTCTTACAGCATGTTGATAAAGAGACAGGTGTAGATAAGAGATTCTGGAAGAAGCCTATCAAAGTTGAGTGGGACTTCACTTATACAGGAAACATTTAATCAACTATAATAGACTAGCCCCAGGTTTTGGAAATTAAACCTGGGGATTTAGTCGTTTATGAAGGGAGTGTTAATTATGTTAGAAATTTTGGTCTTGACCCTAAGGGATAGTTTAGAGTTAGCAATTTTAAGTGGATTATTATTTGGCTTTATCTATAAGATTGAGAGGAAGAGATTAGCTAATTATGGTTATGGTGGATTATCTTTAGCTTTGCTATTCAGTGCTTTATTGGTTTATTCACTAAATCATCTTAGGATTGCTAAGGAGATTGAAATCTTCTTGTCCTTTACTGGATTTGTGCTAACTATAGTGATGATTGGGTGGGTCTGTTATCAAAGTAACAAATATAGAAGAAATTCTGCTAACAGCGATAAATTACAGATAGAGAGTTCTTTATTCTCAGAGATTATGGTCTTCTTATTTACTTTATACTTAGGAGTAAAGTTTGAAACAAGATTATTCTTATTTCCAAAAAAGATGGCAGAGAGTGAGATGTTGACAACTGGGATTAATACTGCTTTATTATTACAGTATTTTGGTGGGGTTTTAGGGATTATCTTAGGTATAGCTTTTGCCTTTACCTTGATTAAATCTCATAAGAAATTTACAGTAGTAGGTAGTCGTAATTTAATAGTTTTAATTTATTTGATTAATTTAGTACGCTTAAGTATTCTAGCATTTTATGGATTTATAGTTAAGGGTATTATTATAGCTACTCCAAAGATGATTTCTAAATTGGCTCCATTTTATAATAATATCGAGAGATTTTTCTATATTTTAGTAGGAGTAATAGTTATTTCATTACTTATCAACCTATTTAAGAAGGAAGGATTACCAGAGCTTAAAGAGCTAAATTCTGCTGAAGCACGAAAGATTAAAGCAGAGCTTAAGAATAAAGTTTTTTGGGCTAAGACTGGGATAGGGGTATTATTATTATGTATAGCCTTACTAGGAGTAAATTATATCTATGCTAATCAGGAGATAGAGCTCGTTCCTGCTATAGCAATTCAGCTAGAGGATGGTCAATTTATAATTTCTAAAGCAGATTTAGAGGATGGAGAGATACACCGTTATTCTTATCAGACAGAAAGGGGTACATTAATTAAATTCTTCTTAATCAAGAAGACAGATGATGCTTATGGTGTAGTCTATGATGCCTGTGAAATCTGTGGAGTGGCAGGATATTATCAACGTGATGATGAGGTGGTCTGTAAGCGCTGTGATGTAGTGATGAATAAGATGACAATCAACTTCCCAGGAGGATGTAATCCGATTCCGCTACCTTATGGAGTTGATCATGATAGTATTAGAATTAAGCTTGAAGATTTATTAGAAAGAGAGGATTTCTTTGCAAAGTAGGAGGTGTAAATTATGTTAATCAGAATGTTAAAAAGTTCTTTTACTAGAGGGATTAAATCTAAATTATTGGCTATTTTAGCTATAACCTTTGGAGCATCCTTGGCTACAGCGATGTTGAGTGTATCCTTGGATGTTGGTGATAAGATGAATCAAGAGTTGAAATCTTATGGTTCCAATATAGTTGTAGTTCCAGAATCAGAGTCTTTGCCAGTAGAAATTGATGGTGTTGATTTCAATGCCCATGGAGTTGATAAGGATTATATTGCTGAGGAGGATGTTGCGGCAATAAAGGTAATCTTTTGGCGCCACAATATAGTAAACTTAGCCCCATATCTAAAGGCTAGTGCAAGGGTTGATGGAGAACAGATACCGGTAATAGGTACTTGGTTTGATGACGAGATTAGGATACCTACAGGAGAGAAGTTCAGGTTTGGAGTCAAGGAGATTAAATCTTGGTGGAAGATAGATGGAAGTTGGATTAAAGATGGTCAGAATAAGAATCAAGCAATGATTGGTGAAAAATTAGCTAATAAGTTTGATTTACAGGTAGGTGACACTATTAATCTAGACTTTGCTAATGGAGCAGAGATAGTTAACAGTGGAGTCAAAGTTGCTGGAATTATCGATAGTGGTGATGAGGCAGAACGGCAGATTTATTTACCCTTAGATTTTTTACAGGAAGTAATTGGGTTAGAGGATAAGGTAGATAAGATAGAGGTTAGTGCCTTGACTACACCAGTCAATGATCTAGCAAGAAAGGCTCAAGCAGACCCAGAGGCCTTGAGTGCTGAAGAGTTTGAGACTTGGTATTGTACAGCTTATGTTAGTTCTATAACCTTCCAGATAGAAGAGGCAATCCCTGGAGTCGTAGCCAAGCAGGTTCGCCAGATTTCAGAGTCTGAAGGGAAGGTATTAAATAAGATTCAGCTATTAATGTTATTAGTAACTATAGCTGCACTAATTAGTTCTGGACTGGGTATTTCTAGTATTATGACTACTAAGGTGCTAGAACGTAAGAAGGAGATTGGATTATTGAAGGCGATTGGTGCTAGTGATTTTGCAGTGATAGCATTATTTGTGATTGAGATTGTAGTGGTTGGTATTGTTGGTGGCGGATTAGGCTATTTGTTAGGTATAGGCTTTGCAGGATTGATTGGTCAACAGGTCTTTGGGATGGCTATTGCTGTTAAATTGATAGTAATGCCCTTTATTTTATTATTGGCAAGTGTAGTAGCCTTGTGTGGTAGTATTTCTCCATTGAGGATTGCACTAAAATTAGAACCTGCTGAAGTATTACACGGTTAGAGGAAGTGATCTTATGAAAAAGTGGAAGATGTTCTTGAGAATGATATCTCAAGCATTAAAAGAGAGAAAATCAAGGGTTGCTATTGTATTTTTTGCTATAGTGGTTGGAATTGGAGTAATCTCAGCTCTATTTAGTGTTTATTATGATATCAATATCAAGATGAGTAAAGAACTGAGGACTTATGGAGCAAATCTGGCTTTAAAACCTAATTCAGATCAAGCTCAAAACCTTTCTTTAAATGAATTAGAGAGAGTGATTGCAGAGTTTAGTCAAGAAGAGCTAGTCGGTTATCGCCCTAATCTCTACGGGATAGCTGAGGTAGAATCACAGGTTTCTGTCTTTAAAAGCAACAAGCCTGTTGTTTTGGTAGGAACTTGGTTTGATCAAATTGATAAGATCAATCCCTATTGGCAGATTGAAGGTGAACTATCTATAAATCATGATATAAAGGATGAAGTAGTAATTGGACGAGATGTGGCTGAGAAGTTGGGCTATGATATCGGTGATAAGCTGAAGCTGGCTACAGAGAACACTTGGGGCAGTGAAGAGTTTTTAGTAACTGCTATAGTAGAGACTGGTGATGATGCAGATAATCGTATCTTCTTGAATCTAGGGGTAGTTGAAAGATTATTGGCTAAAGAAGGACAGCTTAATACAGCATACCTTAGTGTAATAAGCAAAGGGGAAGATTTAAAAGAGAAGGCAGCTAAGATAAATCAGAAGTTATCTGGGGTAGAGCTAGAGACCATTCAAAAGATTGCTAGTTCTGAAGGTAAGGTCTTAGATAAGATTAAATCATTAATGTATTTAGTAGTAATGGTAATCTTACTCTCTACTTTATTGTGTGTATCGACAACGATGATGACAATAGTAGCTGAACGTAAAGAGGAGATTGCCTTAAAGAAGGCTTTAGGTGCTGAGAATCAGGATGTAATCATCGAATTTCTGACAGAAGCGATTATCTTAGGTGGAATCGGTGGTTTAGTAGGTTATGGTTTAGGATTTGTAGGAGCACAGTTGATTGGTAAGAGTGTCTTTGACTCAGCTATCTCCTTTAGGAGTATGGTGATGACCTCTTCCTTTATCTTATCGATTGTAGTCTCCTGTATAGCATCTACTTTACCAGTAAGTAGAGTGGTAGATATTGATCCAGCAGTTACATTGAAAGGTGAATAGGTAGTTAGATAGTTAGGTAGTTAGGTTTTACTAACCCCTAACCATCTATTTCCTAACTCCAAATTATATTTATAAATAGTGAGGTGTTAAAGATGGGTTTAATTACATTAGAGAATGTATCAAAGATTTATGATGGTGATGTACGGGCATTAGACGATGTGAGTTTAGAGATAAAGCATGGTGAATGGGTCTCTATTATGGGACCTTCTGGTTCTGGAAAGAGTACTATGTTAAATCTGATTGGCTGTATGGATACTCCTAGTAAGGGAGTAGTTAAGATAGATGGAATTGATATCTCTAAGCTGAATAAGAAAGAGCTTACAAAAGTTAGAAGAGAGAAGATTGGATTGGTCTTTCAACAATTTCATTTAGTCCCTTATCTGACTGCTGTAGAGAATGTAATGGTAGCTCAATATTATCATAGTATGGCTGATGAAGAGGAAGCATTAAAGGCTTTAGAGCGAGTAGGTTTAGGGCATCGGGCAAATCACCTTCCTAAAGAGTTATCTGGAGGGGAGCAACAAAGAGTCTGTATTGCTAGAGCATTGATTAACTATCCTAAACTGATTTTAGCCGATGAACCTACTGGTAATCTAGATAAAGAGAATGAACAGATAGTAGTAGATTTATTTGAGGAGCTACATAGGCAAGGACACAGTATCTTGATGGTAACCCATGATCCTAAAGTTGGTCAGTTGGCACAAAGACAGATTATTTTAGAGCATGGGAAGAAGTTGGAGAGTAATAAGTAATAGCTTAAGATTAAGTATAAGTATAAGTAAGTTAAGGTATTAAGATAAGTGTTTTACTTAGGCTTAGTTTTAGACTCATACTTACTTGTAAAGGAGGTTATTAAAATGAAGAGATTATCAAATATATTTTTGATTTTAGCCTTAGTATTAGGATTGATGAGTAGTCCATTAGTAGCGGCTAGTAACTATCGTGATGGTAGCTATATCGGCTATGTCCCAGATAAGCATGGTGATGTAGTTATCGAAGTAACGATAGCCCAAGGGAGAATTGATCAAGTGGAGATTATCAATCCTATAAAAGGCGAGAATTATCCTAGTAAAGAGGCAATAAAATTCTTTAGACAATTTCCTCAAGAGGTGATAGCTAAGCAATCTACAGAGGTTGATCTAATCTCTGGAGCAACAAAGAGCTATAATCAATATAGAGAGGCTACAAATATAGCTTTAGCCATAGCTTCTGGAGGGTATAATGAGAACTTATATTATGGGATTGCCAAGGATTATGAGGATCATGGCTATGTCTTATTAGAGGTGGCAGTTGATAAAAAGATGATTAAAAAGGTAGAGATTATTCCGGCTCATGATGAGAAAAAAGAAGAATTAGCAGGAGATAAGGGTTTTAGATATCCCTACTATCCTGCTAAAAAGTTATATAATGATTTTCCTAAGGTAGCAGTTCAACAACAATCTACAGATATAGATATAGTCTCTGGTGCTACTGTTAGTACTGATGCCTATAATGCTGCTTTAAAGCAAGCATTAGAGCAGGCAGGATTAGACCTATAAAACTTTGAAGTAATCCGATATATCGGATTACTTTTTTTATAATAAAAAATTATTGCTATTAATAATAATATATATTTAGAATGTTAAATTTAAGTTAATCTTAGCAATTATACAAGGAAATTATTCCTTCAGGTATAATTAGTAATAGTATCTAATATGGATAAATAAAATTAGAATTTTAGTAAAAGGAGTGATATCAATGAAACTAAAGATTAGAAATAAATTATTAATCAGTTTTGGGATAGTAATAACTCTAATGGTTATAATGGGGTCAAGTTATTTTTATTTATCTCAGGAAATAAGGGAGATTACTAGTGAAAATGATAAATTAACAGAAGGACTTATGTTTATTAAAGAGAAAGAAATTGATCATCTAGAATGGGTTGCTGAGTTGAAGAATGTTTTTATTTTTGGTAAGGAGTTTGAAGGTGAGTTAGATCATACTGAGTGTAGTTTTGGAAAATGGTATTATAGCTTTATGGAATCTGATGATTATCAAAAGCTTCCTCGAGAAATTAAAGAGATATTGGCAAAGATAGAAGAGGCTCATAGCAATCTACATCACTCAGCTTCAGAAATAACCGATCAATATGATGTGCTCTCTACGGCTACCTCTGATGCTAATAAAGTTGCAATAGAAATTTATAAGAATAAGACTAGTAAATATCTAACTCAACTACAGGGTTTATTCAAAGAATATCAAGATTTTTTAAATAAAGAGACCACAAAAAATATGCTTTTAGTTCAACAGAGAAAGAAATCTATTGACTTAACAATAATGATCTTAATTATTTCAGCAATAGTTATTGCTACAGTTCTTGCCTTATTTACTAGTAAAAATATTACTGCTCCTTTGGCAAAGGCGGTAGAATTTGCAGACCAGATTGCTCATAAGAATTTAAATCTAAAAGAGTTACATATTAAATCTAAGGATGAAGTGGGAGAATTGGCTGATTCTCTGAATAATATGTATAATAACTTAAAAGAGATGATAAGGGAGTTATTGGAGATAGTTAAGAGCTTATCTACATATAGTGAAGAATTGCATGCTTCTGCACAAGAGGGTGATGCTACTATTGATTCTAACAATCAATTAATTGAGCAAATGTCTGCCAGTATTCAAGAGATTGCAGCTAGCACTGAAGAGGTTACTAGCTTTGCAGAAGAGTCTAGTGTTAAGACTGAAGTAGGTAATAAGGATATTAAAAAGACAGTAAGTAGCTTACAGGAGATTAGTCAAGAAGTTAGGGAGACTGTCAAGGCAATCAGTAAATTAGATAATAACTCTAGGGAAATTGCCCAAATAGTTGGACTAATTACTAATATAGCTAAACAGACAAACTTATTAGCTTTAAATGCTGCAATTGAAGCAGCTAGGGCAGGAGAGAATGGACAGGGCTTTGCTGTGGTAGCTGAAGAGATTAGAGAGTTAGCAGAAGAGACTTCACAGGCGACAGAGGATATAGCTAAATTAGTGAAAGAGACTCAAGATAAATCAGCTATTGGTTTAGAAGCTATTAAAAGAGTTGAGAGTAAGGTAGAAAAGGGAGAAACTGTTGCTCAAAAGGCAGGAGAGGTATTTAAAGAGATTCAAGAAGCTAGTGAAGAGACTGTGGTTCATTTAGAACAGACAGCAGCTTCTACACAGACTTTATCTGAAAATAGTGATGATATAGTGAATATTTCTCAAGAGGTAAGCAATATGTCAGCTGAAGTTACAACATCATCAGAGAATTTAGCTATTATGGCTCAAAAATTACAGAGTTTAATAGAAAAATTTGAAGTATAGATTATTATCCTAAATTAAAGAATAGATCAATGCATAATTTATGGTCAGAGTAATAGTTTAATAATATGGGAATCGACATATATTCCCAAGAGTCACTGAGAATGAATTTTATTTTCAATAAAATGTTATTAATGATAATCATTGACTTCTAGAATAGGATTTATTATAATATTATTAGTACAAATGAGAATGATTTTTATTCTGCTTTGTGATTATTCTCATATTAACTACTCTGTAGCAGTAGTATAATGGTTATGTAGTACCTTTAGAGGTACTTTAATTTGAACACATGATAATGATTTTTATTTTAGTTATCAATATATTAAGAATAAGTATTTAATTAAAAGGGGGATATTAAGATGACTTTAGCTGATGTTAAACGTGGAGATAAGTTCCAAATTGATTTGATTCCTGATGAGATGATTAGAGCTCAAGCAATGAGATTTGGAATTTCGGAAGGTTCTAGTGTAGTTTGTGCAGAGAAAATACCAGGAGGTCCAGTGATCTTAAAGAGAAATTTACAAGAGATTGCAGTTGGAAGAAGGTTAGCACAAAAGATTAGAGTAAAGTAGAGAATAAAAATGACATTTATTTTGGTCATTTTCACCTACGAGTTTAAAAAAACTTTTCGTAATTATAAAATTTTCTTTAAAGAGTAGAAATTTTATTTCTGTAACACGAAGGGTTCAAAGAACCCAGAGTTGATTTTAAATTTAATAGTAAGTCGTAAATATAAAAATAATTGTTAAGTAACGGGAGGAAGCTATATAATGGATTGTTGTAATATAAGCCACCAGATCGATATACCAGAAGGTGCCAAAAAGATCGTATTAGCAGGAAATCCGAATGTAGGAAAATCGATCTTCTTTAATTCTTTTACGGGAATTTATGTCGATGTATCTAATTATCCAGGGACTACTTTGGATATTAGTTCTGGAAAGTATAAGGATGATGTAGTTATCGATACCCCAGGTGTTTATGGAGTATCTTCCTTTAATGATGAAGAGATTGTAGCTAGAGATGTAATTGCTTCAGCAGATGTAGTAGTAAATATCGTTGATGCAGTTCATTTAGAACGGGATCTGTTCTTAACTCAACAGATTATCGATATGGGTATCCCAGTATTGGTAGCCTTGAATATGATGGATGAGGCTCAAAAGAGTGGGTTGGAGATAAATGTTGATACTTTAAGCCAAAAGCTAGGAGTACCAGTGATTCCAACGACTGCCATTAGAGGTGATGGATTAAGTGAAGTAAAAGAGGCTGTCTGGACTGCTAAGGTAGGAAATAGTAGCTTAAAGTTAGAAGATGAGCTAGAAGATGTGAAGTTTAAAGGGGCTAGTAGATCAGAGTCACTATTGATCTTAGAGGGGGATCCACATGTAGCAGAAAAGTATAGTACTGAACCTTTGGAGTATAGAGAGACTATCTATAGAGACCGTCGTGAGCGAGTAAATGAGATTGTTGATAAGGTAGTTACTGAAACAAATGAAGGAACGAGTTTGAGAACCACTATAGGGAGATTGATGCTAAGACCAATAACAGGAATTCCGATGTTATTATTGGCTCTATATGCCTTATATCAGTTTGTTGGAGTATTTATTGCTCAAACAATTGTTGGAATTACAGAAGAGACTATCTTTATTAATACTTATGAGCCTTTTATTAGAGGAGTTATCCATAATATAGTTGAGCCTGGTTCATTGACCAGTCAGTTGTTGGTGGGAGAGTTTGGACTATTGACGATGGCTATTACTTATACCTTTGGTTTATTACTTCCACTAGTTGTTGGTTTTTATTTCTTCTTGGCTATCTTAGAGGATTCGGGATATTTGCCAAGGATTGCAGCTTTAGTTGATAGAATGTTGACATCTTTAGGATTGAATGGTAGAGCGGTAATCCCGATGTTATTAGGCTTTGGTTGTGTAACTATGGCTACCATTACCACTAGATTGTTAGGTTCTAAGCGTGAGCGGATTATTGCAGTCTTCTTATTAGGATTAGCAATTCCTTGTTCTGCACAGCTAGGGGTTATTGCAGGATTGATTGCTCCATTAGGTGCTAAGTTCTTTATTGTCTATGTGGCAGCTATCTTTGCAGTTTATGTGCTAGCAGGAACCTTCTTAAACAAGATATTACCTGGTGAATCTACAGATTTATTGATCGATTTACCACCACTTCGTCTGCCAAGATTGAGTAATGTTATGCAAAAGACCTTTATTAAGTCCAAATCGTTCATTAAAGAGGCAGGACCTATTTTTGCAGTTGGTGCAGTAGCAATTACTTTAATGCAAGATTTTGGAATTTTAGAGGCTATTCAAAATGCAGTAGCACCAATAACTGTAGGATGGTTAGAGCTACCTAAAGAAACTGCTACAGCATTTATTATGGGAATTGTTCGTCGTGACTTTGGTGCAGCTGGCTTAACTGACTTGGCAATGACACCGGCTCAGACTACAGTAGCTTTGATTACAATTACATTATTTGTACCATGTATTGCAGCAATGTTGATTATGATTAAAGAGAGAAGCTGGAAAGAGAGTATTTATATCTGGTTTGGTAGCTGGATTACAGCCTTTGTGACAGGTGGTATTGTAGCTAAAATATTGTCGTTATTTTAATAGAGTGTAAGTGAGAGTGTGGGTGTGAGTAGACTACTTAGAGTTAGCTCAGTGCTCACACTTTTTTTATTAATATAGGTTTATAAGTGAGAATTAATGAGTGTATAGCTACATTTTTCACTTTAAAAAGTGAGTAAAATTATTAAAATATTTTTCGGGAAAGCTTATCAGCTTTTTTCCCGAGTGTTTTTTGCCATTGCCGCAAAAGTCACCAAAAAGTCTAGAAAAAATTCAACTCACTCAGCAATCAAAATAATGAGTATTATCACTTATTAGACTCTCTAAATCAAAATTTCATGATACTCTAAATCCTAGCTCAATTTTTGCTTCGTTCAAACAGAAATTTTTTTCGGCTTAAAAACCCTAAAATCTTTTTAATTGTAAATTCAAAAGTGTCGCATTATCATTATATACCGACATATTTAAATTCTAAAATAAGAGGTGATCAAAAAGTGAAATGTAATACAGATAAAAAGATAAGAGTCTGCTCGGAATGTGGGTATGAAGTCAAGGATAAATCGGTAATTCGTTGTCCAAGATGTTTTAAGATATTATTGAAGAAGTGTTCTGAGTGTGATGGATGTGGAATATAAAAGGATTTAGACCTAGGTCTAAATCCTTTTATATTTTTAATAGCTTAAAGTAGATAAAAATTGAAATCTTTAACTGCTAAAGATATAATAGCAGTTAATAGAGCTTGAAAAGGGAGATGTGAGATGAGAAAGGTTGATTTAAATAGTGATTTAGGAGAATCCTATGGTAGATATAGTTGTGGAAATGATTATGAAGTTATTAAAAGAATCAGTTCAGCTAATATTGCCTGTGGCTTTCATGCTGGCGACCCAGTGGTGATGGAAAAGACGGTCAAATTTGCTTTAGAGGAAGGAGTAGCAATTGGAGCCCATCCAGGACTACCTGACTTAATGGGCTTTGGGAGAAGAAGGATGGAGGTTAGTTTAGAGGAAGTACGAGCCTATCTAATTTATCAAGTTGCTGCCTTAGATGGATTTGTAAAGACCTTAGGTGGGAAGTTACAGCATGTTAAGCCACATGGTGCCTTATATAATATGGCAGCTAGTGATTATAATTTGGCTAGGGCTATAGCAGAGGCTATTTATAACCTTAACAGTGAGTTGGTTCTAGTAGGATTGGCCAATTCTGAGCTAATTAAAGCTGCTGAGGATGTAGGTTTAAGAACAGCTAATGAGGTCTTTGCAGATAGGGCTTATACCAGCGATGGGAAGCTACTTTCTAGAAGAGAAGTGGGAGCAGTAATTGAAGATGGTAATGTAATAGCTAAGCGGGTCTTAAAGATGATAGTAGAGAATAAGGTTGAAACAATTACAGGTGAAGAAATTGAAATTAAGGCAGATACTATCTGTGTTCATGGAGATACTGAAGCTGCGTTAGCTTTAGTGGAGCAGATTAATCAGACTTTAGATGAGAATGATATAGAAGTAGCACCATTTTTATAGAAGGGAGTTGATTTTATGAGAGAGCAGTTAGAGTATTTTCCTGCCAGTGATAACTCAATACTCGTCAAATTTGGAGATGAGATAAAAAAAGAGATTAATCAAGAGATTCAGGTAATGCTACACCTGTTAGAAAAAGAAGCAATAGCAGGTGTAATAGAGTATATCCCTAGCTATACTAAGCTAATGATAGTTTATGACCCATTGACTATGGATTATGATGATTTAGTAGCTAAATTAAAAGAATTAGAAGATAGAATGGATACTTTCTCTACACCTTCTACTAAAATAATTGAAATCCCAGTTATGTATGGTGGAGAATATGGTCCAGATTTAGAAGCAGTAGCTAAGTATAATAATTTGAGTACTGAAGAAGTAATCAAGATACATAGTAGTAGGGATTATTTGATTTATATGTTGGGATTTACGCCAGGCTTTCCTTATTTAGGTGGAATGTCAAAGAAGATTGCTACACCAAGGTTGAAGAAGCCTAGAAAGAAGGTTCCTGCTGGAAGCATAGGGATTGCTGAGCAGCAGACTGGAATTTATCCAATCAGTAGTCCTGGAGGCTGGCAGATAATAGCTAGGACTCCTATAAAATTATTTGATCCTCACCGGAAAGTTCCCTTTTTATTAGAGGCAGGAGCCTATCTTAGATTCATACCAATTAGACCAGAAAAATTTGAATGGATTGAGAAGAAAGGAGGTTTCAAATGGGGAGTTTGATAGTTAATAAGCCAGGTCTATTGACCACTGTCCAAGACCAAGGGCGCTATGGATATCAACGTTATGGGATGCCAGTAGCAGGAGCAATGGACTCCTATGCCTTTCAAATTGCTAATTTATTAGTAGGCAATGAACGAAGTGCTCCAGCTTTAGAGCTTACACTTTTAGGTCCAGAAATTATTTTTGAGGATAGCTTTCGGATTGCAATTACTGGTGGTGAATTGGGTGCTGAAATAAACGGTAAGAGAATCTATTCATGGTCTTCAGTAAAGATTAATTCTGGAGATAGATTGACCTTTAAAGGAGCTCAACAGGGGTGTAGAGCTTATTTGTCAGTTTCAGGGGGAATAGAGGTTGAAGAGGTAATGGGGAGTTCTTCTACTTATTTGCGAGGTCAACTAGGTGGCTATCTGGGAAGAAGCTTAAAGTCTGGTGATTCTTTAAAGATAGTAGATACTAATAAAGGAGATTTTTCTGGAATTATTAAAGTACCCACTGAGTATCTTCCTGAATATAAGGATAAATCTCAAATTAGAGTAGTCAAAGGTCCCCAGTTTAATCGTTTCTCTCAAAGTGAGATCGATAAGTTCTTTAATAGTAAATATCTGATTTCAACTCAATCAGATAGAATGGGCTATAGGTTGGAAGGAGCTAGAATTTCTCATCAGCAATCTTCAGATATAATCTCTGAAGGGATATCACTTGGAGCAATTCAAATACCTGGTGATGGACAACCGATAATAATGATGGTTGATCATCAGACTACTGGTGGTTATACTAAGATTGCTAATGTGATTTCAGTTGATATAGCTACTTTGGCCCAGATGAAGCCTAGTGAGGAGATTTCCTTTTCTATGATAGATATTAAAGAAGCCCAGAGCTTTTATCATCAAAGGGAGGCTATGATTAGGGAGTTAGAGCAGATGATTAATAAAATTTATCTTATTTATAATTGAAGGTAGGATTATAATTTTTGAATTACCACTCTTTTATCAATACAATATATTTAAAAGGAGAAGAACACTTCCTGTTGGAAATGTTCTTCTAAATAATATATATTTATAAGATTCTTAGATAAGGGGCAAATAAAGTCTTAATATAAGCTAATAATTGAAATTGAACCTTCAGGATCATTAGCTGGAGTTTGATTATAGTATCCACTTACCTCTTCACCATCAACCTCTTGATATTCAGGCTCTCCTTCATTAGCTACCAATACTTTGCTGCCATCGGGAGTAAAGGTTAGCATATCAGGTAGATAGCCTACTTCAATATCTGTAATCAGTTTTTCATTTTCAGTATCAAAGAACAATACTTTACCTCTATTAGTGGCTGGATTTTCTGCAGGAACAGCGATAGCAGCTAATCCTCCAGCAGGATGAACAGCAACACAGGTTACATCATCTGCACTAAATCCATTCAATTGATCTGCGAGGTCACTGATTCTAATTCTTGAATCATCATTTTCTGTATAATTGTCCACACTTCCTGCGGTTAAATTTGAGATATCTACAATATCTAATGATTTTTTATCCCCATTGACTAAAAGTAACTTTTGAGTCTTATAATCATAATTTACTATCTCTGCTCCACCTTCATCAAACTCTGAGCCTGTAGTATATCTACCACTTAAATCTAAAGTACCATCTGTATTTACTTCAAAAATAACTACAGTCCCAGAGATTTCGTAGGAGACCAATAAAAGGGGTTTATCTATTGGAGAGTGATTTGCTGATACGAATTTGATTCCTTCAGGTCCTAAATCGCCAGCATTATTATTTTTCATCTGAGTTTCAGTTGCTTCCAGATCTCTGGTATCATTATTATAGCTCATATAGGCTGGAGAGTGTGGGTTGCTTACATCATAAACCATAACTCCCCCGATCTTTTCAAGACCAATAAAGGCAAAAACTTTAGTTCCAACCCTTCCTACATCGATACCTTCAGGCGAAGGACCACTGTTATCACTTTCTTTTTCAGCTTTCATCTCTTCATCATTGTTATCTAGGTTAAACTTCGTATAATCATTGTCAACATATTCTGCAACTTTCTGTTCAATTTGATCTCCACTATCATATACTTGCTCTGCATCTTTATCCCAGATTGAGAATGATCTAGCACCAAAGGCATATAAATTTTCATGGTTGCCGTCATTATCATCGTCTCCAAGATATTTATAGATGCCTAGCTTACCTACCTTCTCTTTATCGGAAAAATCACTTGCGTTTGTTACACTTGAGTCCATAGCTACATCCTCTGCATCTAATTCATCATCAGTATCACCAACCCATAAGTCTTCTCCTTCATTGGCTGTAAAGATATAATCTACTCCATCAATATTAAAATAGGCGATTGAATCAGGTTGATAGATTCCATATAGATTTTGGTAAGTTGTAATATTGATCTGCTCATCTTTATGACTGGCATCAAGTCCATTTCCAGCTTGACCATGATCTTTAAATCCTAAGCCTACAACTTTGATTATCTCTTGACTTTCAATATCAACGACTGCTACTGCATTATTCTCCTGTAAAGTAACCCAAGCAGTCTTAGAATCAGCAGAGATAGCTATGTATTCAGGTTCATAACATTTTGCAGCAGAGGCTGCATTGGGATGGATTAAAATACTATCTTCATTTTCAGTAGTAACACCTGTAAAAGTAGCCTGTTTAGGGTTAGGTGTAAGGTTATTTAAATCAGGCTCTTTATTGGCTATAAAATTAATATCACCTGACTCTTTGGATACTGTTCTACTTTCAGGATTAAACCAATAGTTATCTTTAGCAGGTGTTATTAAATTATTATCTTTAAGACCTGACTTACTCCATTGTCCATTTTGATTGGTTTTAGCAGTACCATCAGCATTGCTGAAATTCAAGATAACACCTTCTACTCCAGTATCTTCAGAATCGATAATCTCACCAGAGACTGAATAGCTGCTGCTATCAGTACTATCATCGTTATCACTACATCCTACTAATGTGATTAGACCTAAAATTATTAATGATATCATTAATAATTTTTTGCAATTAATCTTCATAATTCAACACTCCTTCTTATTGATTTTTAGTCTCTATCAACTATTCTAAATTTTATTGTAGGTAGTCTCCCCTCATAAAGTTGATAAATCCTCTAAATTTTATAAGCTTATATAGAAGACTCTATTTTATATTATTCCAAATTTAGGTTAAGGACTTATTAAGACTTTATTAAGAAAAGGTTAAAGTTAAGGTGATAAACCTTAATCAGCTTGGTATTTAATAATAATTTAAGTATCTATATTGTTATTAAATTATCCAGTTTATTACTAATATTTACTTCTTTAATTTGAGAATCATTTACGGTAAAATTAATAGTGAACAGGGAAGAAAACCTACATAGGAGGAGGGAAATGATGAAAAGAATCGCAGTAATAGTCGTAGCCTTAGTCATAGTATTAAATACTGCAACAGTCTTTGCTAATGACCAAATCGGTATGGGGTTTGATTATATGAAGTTAAATTATAAGTATAATGACAACCTAGAGCAGAATATGGAAGCAAAGCAGGTGCGTGGTTCCTTTAGATTTACTGATGAGCTGGCTTTAGAAGCTGATTATTCCTTTGGTGGATATAATAATTATATCGATTCAGATTTTCAAAATATCGGTTTAGCTTTAAAGAAGGACTTTAATATTATCCCAGATACTAAGCTTTATGTTGGTGTTGGGGGTATTTACTCCAACTTTAAAACTGACTTCTTTAACCAAGAATTATTCACTATTGAAAACAAGAGTGCAAACCTATTATTTGGTCTAGAAAGGGATTTAACTGATAGAATTGGATTCTTTATAGATGGGGAGTATGGTTTAGCTGGTGATTATACTGTATCTTCACCATTATTAGAGGATAACAGTGAGTTTGAAGGTAATAGCTTAACTGACTATGAAATCAATAGTAATTATTCTTTAGAAACTGGATTGACCTTTGCCTTAGCAGAAGATTTAACTGCTAAAGTTGGCTATAGAATCAAACAAGAGAATCTTAAAAA
>Ga0163219_100131_pt1 | contig 19786 bp, 10 predicted proteins | sample MSEWel2016_04_06_FD_113150 | JGI IMG/M metagenome (GOLD analysis project Ga0163219, IMG submission 113150) | Subsurface microbial communities from deep shales in West Virginia, USA - MSEEL Well Study Marcellus 3H_2016_04_06 ...
GAATTACTAAACCAAATCCAATTTGAGATGAGAAAGAAGAAGAAAAGAAAAAGTGTTCTTGAGCCGATTTATTATATGGGGCATTATAAAAAATCGCTATGCATAAATCAGGTTAAACATTTTGAAAAGTTGAATGAATCTTTTCACATAAGAACTGAGTGAAAAGTTATTGTGAATTCTAAATTTTTATATAATATCCACAGACTATTAAATTGTCGAATGAGCCTGTGGTTTTAGAGACATTTTTCAAATAATTTTTTCATGAAAAGAAAGCTGTTGAATAATTTAAACAAATGTTTGACCCAGATTAAGGGTGTCAGAAAAAAAACGGCTTTGTTGTTGATGATATTATGTATCACCGGATCCCCGCAGGTATTCTCTGCCTTCGGGGATAATGCAAATCTGGTTTTTGCTCAACAACAAACACGAGAAGTTCGTGGGGTCGTATTGGATGAAAAAGGGGAACCTATCCCCGGAGCCAACATTCTGATTAAAGGAACTACTTCCGGTACCATCAGTGACATTGATGGTAATTTTGTTCTGGATGTATCTGGAGCTGAAAATCCTATAATTGTTGTTTCTTTTATAGGTTATAAAACACAAGAACTTGAGCCTGTTTACAGCGGAAGAATGAGTATTAGCCTTAATCCTACAATAGCCAGCCTTGATGAGGTGGTTATTGTAGGTTATGGTTCGCAGAAGAAGGTAAGTGTTACTGCATCAGTCGCTTCAATAGGGACTGAAGAACTTGTTCAATCACCAACTTCCAATATTAGTAATTCATTGGCAGGTCGGTTACCTGGACTTATCGCTGTGCAGGGGAGTGGTGAACCTGGGAATGACCAGGCTACTTTGAAAATAAGGGGAATTGGAACTCTGCGTGATGGAGATGAGTCGGATCCACTGATCCTTGTTGACGGGGTAGAACGGGAAAGTATGAACATGCTGGATCCCCATGAAATTGAATCGATCAATATTCTTAAAGATGCTTCAGCTACAGCTGTTTTCGGGGTTCGGGGTGCAAATGGAGTAATTCTTATTACCACTAAGACTGGGAAAGAGGGGCCGCCGAAAATATCGTTTTCCGGGAATTGGGGTATTCAGTCGGTAACAAAAGTGCCTGAATTGGCCAATGCCTATGAGTATCTAATGATGAAAAATGAGGGGTTATTGAATGATAAAGAAGCTCTTGGGTTGACTAATGACCCTGTCCCGGAAGAAATTTTTGAAGCTGTGAAAAATGGTTCCGATCCAGTTATGTATCCGGATATTAACTGGTTTGATGAACTTTTGAAGCCTTATTCAATGAGACGTCAGTATAATGTTAACGTTAGCGGTGGTACAGATATTACCAAATATTTTGTTTCGTTGGGATATTTTGATCAAGAAGGGCAATATGACAATTCTGATCTTTTTGAAGATTTTAATGCCAATGCTAAGTACAAAAGGTATAACCTGCGATCAAATTTTGATATTGATGTAGCCAAAAATCTTCAGGCTAAAATTAAAATGGGGGTTCAAATCGCTGAATCCAGCTATCCGGGTAAATCGTCAACCGGGGCTGATGGGATTTTCTTTGATGTTTTGAAAGCGCATCCGTTAGCATCTCCAGGTATTGTTGACGGCAAACTCATAACGGGTTATATCGATGATCCCCTTGCTGATATATTGGGTGGCAGAGGCACCAATCCTTATTATACTATGCTGTCTGAAGGATATCAGGATAATTTTAATAGCACACTGAACCTGAATGTGGGGCTAAGCTATGATATGGATTTTATTACTAAAGGGTTGGCTGCTAGAGGGATGGTTGCATATGACAGTTATTATGCTCATAATCAGAAATGGCCCAAACAAGTTGAAAGTTATAGTGTAGGAAAGAATGAAGATGGAGAACTCTATTATGTGAAAAATCAGGATGAGGGGCCGTTTGAATATAATAGTAATAATGAGAATTTTAGTAAATGGCGATACATCTACGCTGAAGCAGCTACCGAATATAACCGTTCCTTTGGACCACATAATGTAACCGGCCTTTTATTATTCAATCAGGGTAAGCGACATGTCCCAGGGGCAGCATATAACGTACCTTATGCCATTATGGGGCTTGTTGGCAGAGTTACCTATAATTATGATAATCGTTATATGGTTGAATACAATATGGGATATAATGGTTCCGAGAATTTCCCTGAAGAGAAGCGTTTTGGTTTTTTTCCTGCGTACTCTATGGGCTGGGTTGTTTCAGAAGAGTCCTTTTTCCCGGAAAATGATATTGTGACTTTCTTAAAGTTCAGAGGTTCTTATGGAGAGGTTGGAAATGATAAGATTGGTGGAGATCGCTTTTTATATATGCCATCTGTATTTTACTATACAAGTGGTGGTGAAGATGGTTACTATTTTGGAGAAGAGGGAATTAATCGAAATCATTATGGAGGTTCTGCTGAGGGGAAAATAGGCAACCCTAACGTAACCTGGGAAAGAGCCAAAAAGATAAATGTAGGTTTTGAAATCAATATGTTCCGAAACAGGTTTTCTTTGAATGCAGATTATTTCGAAGAAAACAGGGATAATATTCTTTGGAACTATGGTACCATTTCCTCACTTGTTGCTGCTGACCTTCCATCGGCAAACCTTGGTGAGGTCAAAAATAGTGGTTTTGAATTTGAAGCAGATTGGAGGGACAATATTGGGAAAGTCAATTATTGGGTAAAAGGAAATCTTTCTTACAACCACAATGAGGTTGTGTACAAAGATGAGCCTGAAGCAGAATACTCATGGATGATGGAAACTGGTTATGCTGTTGGACAATTTAAGGCTTATCGTACCAATGGCTTTATCAATACTTATGCCGACCTGGCTAATACCCCTGTTTACAGCTTTGGAACAAACGTTCAGCGCGGTGACTTTAAGTACGTTGATATTAATGGTGATGGCATAATTGACTATAAAGATCAGGTTCCTACCGGATATTCAACATTCCCTCAAGTCGTTTTCGGCGTTTCATTGGGTGCAGATTATAAAGGATTCGATTTTTCTGTGCTCTTTCAGGGAGCCGACCGTGTAACAAACCGTCTGACAGAAATGGCTGCCTGGCCATTCGATCAGGGAACTCGTAACGCCCAAAAGTTTCATTTAGGACGTTGGACTCCTGAACGATATGAAGCTGGTGAGAATATCACTTATCCAAGGCTTAATTATTCAGGAGCTGGAGTCAATGGTGTTGGAGGGGCCAATGATTTTTGGACACAGTCAGCCAGTTATATTCGACTTAAAAATGCTGAGGTAGGATACCGTTTTACTCCTGGATTTCTTGGTCGGTTCGGCCTTGAAAGTATGCGCGTTTATGTGAACGGAACCAATCTGATTACCTGGACAGATATGCGTACCTACGATCCTGAAGCACCATCCGGAAGAGGTGAGTTTTATCCGCAGATGCGAGTGGTTAACTTCGGGTTTAACCTTCAATTTTAATAGAAAAATATTCTTGATATGAGATATGTGATTCGACTTATTCAGTTCGGCGTTCTGGCAATAGTTATAGGAATTGTGGCCTGTCAGGATGAGTTTCTTGAGAAGCCAATCGGGAACGATGTAACTGAAGATACTATTTTTTCTACACGTTTAAAGGCTGAGTCCTTTTTATGGGAAACCTATCGTCAGGTATTGCCTTCAGGTTTTCCTTTACGTATGTGGAACGGAAGCTTTCAAATTCCATGTGGAATAAGGGCTTCAATGTGTGATGAAGTTCGAAGTACCATCGGATGGGGTGGTGGTTTTTCTGTGAATAGTAATGGGCTTAATCCAACTATTGGGTTTATAAAGGATTGGTTTAACAAAGGTTGGGATGGTATTCGCCGATCCTATATTCTAATCGAAAATATCGATAGGGTTCCTGATATACCACAGGAAGAGAAAGATCAAATGAAAGCCGAGGCTAAAACAATGATTGCCCTCCGGTATCAGGAGATGCTTAAACGTTTTGGGGGGGTTCCCATCGTTAGAACTCGCCTGAGTGTTGAGGATGATTTTATGATTCCCCGAGCTACATTGAGCGAAACAGTTAATTTTATAGTGAATTCCTGTGATTCTGCTGCAATGGTACTCCCAGATAAATATGACCAAAAATGGCGTGGGCGGATTCATAAAGGAATCGCTTTGGCAGTAAAGGCCCGGACGCTTCTTTTTGCTGCCAGTCCTTTATTTAATGCGCCTGGCGGCAAATCTTACATGAACAGCTCAAATCCTGAGTTGATTTCTTATCCATCCTATGATGTTTCCCGTTGGCAAAAAGCTGCGGATGCCAATAAAGCAGTAATCGACTGGGCAAATCAGAGTGGATGGTGCGAAATTATTGATACCGATAATCCTTTTGATGATTATGGACATGCTACCTCCGAACATGATAATTCTGAAGTTATGTTAGCTTACAAAGGAAGGGTAACAAGTTGGCAATCTCAGGGCTTTAGTGAATGGTATCTACCTAATCTCGATTGGAGGGGAGGTCAGAAAGTGACCCTCAACTTTGCACGTAATTTTTTTACCGAAGACGGAGAAGATCAGGATTGGCCAGAGGAGGGCGAAGAGCGCTCATTTGATGACTATACGCAGCGAATGAATGAAATGGAGCCTCGGTTCAAGCAGGCTGTTTGGGCAGTAGGTCAGCGGCCTTATAATAACACAGATAAGTGGGATTGGAATTATACCGAAAACGCAGGTAATGTGGAGCAGGGCATTGGAATGCTCACCAAGTTCCTTTACAAATACCAGTGGGAAGGCTACAAGGACTGGATTATTTTCCGTCTGGCTGAGTTTTATCTTAACTATGCCGAAGCCATTAATGAGGTAAACGGTGCTGACCAACGGGCTTATGATGCCCTCAATGTAATCAGGGACAGAGCCGGGTTGCCTTTAATTTTAAAGTCTGACTCTATATATGACACCCAGGAAGAACTTCGTCAGGCTATTCGCCGCGAACGGGCAGTTGAATTATTTGTGGAAGAACACAGATTATTTGATGTTCGTCGCTGGAAGATAGCTGGTGAGGAAGGCATAATTGGCGGTCCTTTCTATGGATTTGATTTTGAAATAAATGACAGTCGCGATGCTTATCTCACTTACAAAACTCAGTGGGTAATGGATCGTTACTGGATGGACAAGATGTACTTGTATCCTTTCCCGCAAGAGGAAGTTGACAAAGGGTATCTTATCCAAAATCCGGGTTACTAAAAGAAAGCCAATTTCCAATTTATTGAGAAACGTAAATATTGAATAAATGATTAGTAAAAACGTAAATAAGATCTTGCTGAGAAGACTCTTCTTTATCCTGACCTTGGGGGTGATGGTTCAGGGAGTTTTTTCTCAGGTTGAGGTCTCCGGAACAATATACGACACCAGGGGGTATGTGATTCCCGGTGTGTCTGTAACTGACACAGAAACCGGCAAAAAGCTTTTTCTGACAGCGAATGCCGGCGCTTATTCCTTTGAGGCTTCCGGCTCAGAAACCCTGACTTTTGATAAAGAGGGGTATAAAGCCATTATATTGCCAGTTTCTAAGGTTATTCAGCAATCTTTTGTGATGCTGAAGGAAGAGCCTTTGGAACAAAAGATGGCAGTGGCATTTGGAACACAGGATCGCAGAAGCAATACTGCTGCTATTTCCTCAATTTCGGGAAAGGAAGTATATGAAACCCCGGTTGCAACATTGAGCAATGGTTTAATGGGACGAATTCCCGGGCTGACCGTAATGCAGCAGTCTGGCGAACCGGGATATGATGAACCATCCATGAATATTCGTGGATTATCTACATACAATAATTCTGAATATTTAGTCTATGTAGATGGATTTGAAGCACCTTTTGACCAATTGTCTGCTCTTGAGATAGAGAGTGTTTCTGTATTGAAAGATGCCGCTGCACTGGCCTTGTTCGGTATTCGCGGAGCTAATGGGGTTATTTGGGTAACCACAAAGAGAGGTGAGGAAGGTAAAGCCAAAGTTCAGTTTGATGCTCGTTATGGTTTTCAGTCACCAACTCAATTGCCAGATTTCCTGGGCTCTTACGAGTATGCCCGATTATATAATGAGGCCATGGTGAACGATTTTGGTCCCGGCTCTGAAGCATATTCTGATGAAGCATTACAGGCTTACCAAAATCAAACAAACCCCCATCTTTTTCCCGATGTGGATTGGTATGATGAAGTTTTACGCGAACAAACGCCTGTTTATGATGCTAATCTGACGTTTTCGGGAGGAAACGAAAGTGTGAAGTACTTTGTATTGCTTGGGTATATGAGAAATCAGGGCCTGTATGACAATACTGATAAAGATCAGGAAATTAATTCAAATGCAGACTTTCAACGATACAATTTCCGGTCAAATGTGGATATTGACATCAACGAAATTTTTGATGCTTCAGTAAAGCTTGGAGGTCGTATTGAGGATCGTTCCTTTCCAAATTTTAACGGACCAACTTTGTGGGATAATATGGCTAAATATCCTCCCAATATTTATCCTGTAAAAACAGAAAATGATCGCTGGGGGGGGAATGCTATTTATCCGGAAAATCCGGTTGCTTCTGTATTAGCCAAAGGTTTCAGATCTACTCATGACCGGAACGTCCAAGCTACTTTTCGTCTGGGGGAAAAATTGGATATGATTTTGCCTGGATTGAGTCTGGCACAAACAGTCTCGTTCAGTAACTGGTTTCGTGGTAATTATGACAAAACCAGGGATTACGCACGCTTTCAGCCTGTCCTGAACGGGGAAACCGGTGAAATTGAGTTCAACCAGTATCTTGAAGATACCGACTTTTCTATTAGTGAATGGTCCAACAGTCAGTGGCACAGGTCTAATTTTGAATTCGCCCTGAACTACGACCAGACTTTCGGGATCAGCCATCTTTCAACAATGTTTATGTATCATCAGGATAAATACCTGGTGGATGGGAATAACGTTCCTTATGCACATCAGGGCATTAAAGGTCGTGTTCATTATGGATTTAAAAACCGTTACTTCGCAGAGTTCGGGTTTGCTTACAATGGATCGGAAAATTTCCCTTCAGGAGAGCAGTATGGATTTTTCCCGTCTGTTTCAGGTGCCTGGATCATTTCTGATGAGGATTTTATGAGTAATACTTCAGCCATTGATTTTCTGAAATTAAGATCTTCAATTGGATTACTGGGGAACGACCGCGTGGGAACAAGCAGATTTCCTTATGATTACAATTATTATACCTCAGGGGGATACCATCTTGGAACCAATGGCGATCGTTGGGTAGATGCTTTGGTGGAAGGGTCATTGGGTAATTCCGATGTAAGCTGGGAAAAGAGTAGAAAATTCAATGTTGGTCTGGAGGCACGTTTGTTTGGCCATCTTGATGCTACTTTTGATTACTTTCACGAAAAGCGGTCAGATATTATTGGTACGCGTGCAGCCACAATCCCGGATTATCTTGGAATAGGACTTCCTTCAGACAATATCGGCGAAGTGACCAATAAGGGCTTTGAGGTAGATCTTATGTACAGCAACAAAATTGGGGATTTTTCTTATTATGCCGGGACAAAGTTTTGGTTTGCTCAAAATACCATCGACTATATGAATGAGGTGGTAAGGCCTGAACCATATCTTTACAGAACCGGAAACTCAATAGGTCAGGTGTTTGGTCTTGAGGCAATTGGGTTTTTCAATTCATGGGAAGAAATTAATGCGGAGGGGGCTCCTGAGCCTCTGTTTGGCCCTGTTCAACCGGGTGACATCCGTTATAAGGATCAGAACAATGATGGATTTATTAACGAGGACGATGAAGTGGCTATCGGTCATGGCGTCACTCCGGAATTAACTTATTCATTTAATTTGGGGGCTGAATATAAAGGTTTTGATGTGGAATTGTTCTTTCAAGGGGTAGGAGACAGAAGTGTGTATTTGAGTGGTTCTTATGTATGGGCCTTTGTTGATAATGCAAAAGCTGCTCCCAATGCAATCGGAAGATGGACAGAAGCCACTAAAGAGTCCGCCACATATCCTCGCTTGACGACTATCCCCAATGAAAATAATTACCGTTCTTCCACTTTTTGGATGGAAAACGGTGCTTTTCTCAGACTTCGCAACGTTGAACTGGGGTATACGTTGCCCAAAATTGTTTCTGAAAAACTGGGCATTGCCAATGCGAGAGTTTTCGTTAATGGAATTAACCAGTTAACATGGGATTACATGGACAACTTTGATCCTGAAGTAATGTCAGGGTATCCTTTGATGAAGTCATGGAACATGGGACTGTCTGTTAACTTTTAATCAGCAATAAACTATTACTGTTATGAGAATATCAATCTATTTCGTGTTACTGTCCTTTCTTTTGTTCAGTTGTGAGGATGATTTTTTGGACAGGAAGCTGGATACTAATTTGCATGAAGATGAAGTCTTTATAAATTATTCCCGGATAAGGAATTTCGGGAATGGTGTTTTCAGTTATGTTCCTGTCGGGTTTAACCGTATAGGTGGTTCCTTTTTTTCCGGAATTACTGATGATGCAGAACATACATGGCAATCTTCTTCTGTTCACAGGTTTAATATCGGGGCTATTACTTCGTATTACAATCCGGATAATCAGTGGGCACATTATTATGAAGGTATCCGGAGGGCCAATAAGTTTCTGGAAAATACCGTTGGGTTCGAAGATATCATCGTGCGTGATACTGTAACAGCTAACGGGAAAGCACAATACCTGCAACAGGTGGAGGATATTCACTGGATGCAACAGGAAGTCCGTTTTCTGAGAGCTTGGTTTCACTTCGAATTGGTAAAACGTTATGGAGGCGTTCCGATTGTTACTTCTGTTCTTTCAATGGATGAGGAGTTGGATTTGCCTCAGGATTCGTTTGATGAATGCATCAATTTTATTGTTGATGAATGCGATGCTGTTGCCGATACAGTGCGAACTGAATGGGTAGGTTTTAAGGATGACGAAGCCGGCCGGGTAACAAAAGGAACTGTGCTTGCGCTTAAGAGTCGTGTGCTGCTTTACGCTGCCAGTCCGCTTCACAATCTAAACAACGATGTTTCTAAATGGGAAGATGCCGCAGCCGCTGCTTATGATGTTATAGCTATGGGCAAATACAGTTTGCACGACGATTATGGCAGTCTTTTCAGATCGCCACAATCTTACAGAAGCAATGAGGTGATTTTTTCTCGCAGGGATGGTTCTTCAAATTCAATTGAGAGGGAAAACTATCCAATCGGAACTGAAGGCGGTCAGAGTGGAACCTGTCCTTCTCAAAACCTTGTGAATGCCTATGAAAAGCTGGATGGCTGGGATCCTTTCAATCCGTATGAGCTGGTTGATCCAAGATTGCAAATGACCATTGTGGTAAATAATTCTACATGGAACAGCCGAACCATAGAATCCTGGATTGGCGGTCAGGATGGGAAAGGACAAAACCGCGCTTCACGCACCGGCTATTATTTGAAAAAATATCTGACTGATAACCTGAATTTAACCCAGGATCAGGAAAGTATACACAGCTGGATCATTTTCCGGTACGCAGAGATTCTGTTAAATTATGCCGAAGCCATGAATGAAGCTTACGGGCCGACTGCCGATCCTCAAGGTTATGGAATGACAGCTTTGGATGCCATAAATCAGATTCGTCAGCGTCCGGGAGTTGGTATTCCTGTTATTGAAGAGGGTATTTCTCAAACCGACCTTCGTGAAAAAATAAAAAATGAGCGAAGAGTTGAACTGGCTTATGAAGAGCATCGGTATTGGGATTTGCTTCGGTGGAAAGATGCTACCGAAGTGTTGAATGAACCCTTGCGAGGCGTTGAAATAACTAAAGATGGGGACAATTTCACTTATGATTATGTGGAGGTTGAACCACGCCATTTTGATGAGAAAATGTATTTATATCCTATTCCGCAGGAAGAGGTTTTGAAGTCTGACGGAAATCTGACTCAGAATCCGGGATGGTAATGTATTGGTTTGTGGGAAGTGGCTTGCAGAGTTGATTCTGCTTGCTGCTTCCTCAAAAACCAAAACAATATTGAGTTCTCAGAAAACGGCAAATCAATACAATAAATGAAAAGTTGAAAAACCGTTTTATCGTAAATTATTTAAAGAAAAGAACCAATGAAGTTAAACTATAAATCTGGTTTATGGGTTTTGGCAGCGCTGATGATCTCTTTATGGTCATGCGAAGACCCTGTGGAAAATGAAGCATTTGGGATCTCCAAAGTTTACATGCCTCAGGCAGGAATAAATCTTGGAGCCGATAATAATTATTACAATGAGCTTGATCCGGCAAACGGCGATACCAGCATTGTGGTTGGTATTTACCGCAGTGGGCTGGCTGCGTTGGAGGAAGTTACGGTTGATCTGGAGATTGACACAGACACACTTGAGGTGTCTATGGCTTACGCTCAGACACCTGAAGGATCGGGAGATACATACTACTATTACAGAAATGGTCATTTGTTAAATCCCGACTATTATACTTTGCCTGATCATATTACCATTCCTGAAGGTTCAAGAGAGGCTACTGTTGAGTTAACAATCAACAAAGAGGCCATTTACAGCGATCCGGCCTGGGTAGACGATTATTTCATCCTGCCGGTAAGAATTGCCAATCCTTCGAAATATGAATTGAACGAGGATTTGAGCCTGACCATGGTGGTCATCAAACGGAACTTTGAGACAGTGGACATTACCTCTGATTATCTGACCAACTACAGCGAACCTTTCGAGTATGCTGAATGGGACGGTAGTCGTTGGGGGACCCTGGCAGACTGGACAACCAACGACGACATTAAAAATGCCGGTGGTTATGGAGGCTATGAGTTGAGAAATGGGTCAATTGGAGTTTTGTCGATGGAAGCCGGATGGGGACTTCCAGCGGTTCCAAATGGTAAAATTTACCAGACGTTTACACTCACTCCGGGATTCTACACTTTCGAGGTAGAGTTAGACGCCAACGGAAGTGCCGGTTCAAAATACATGGTCGTATCAGCAGGAGATACCCTTCCCGATTTTTCGAATGTGGCTGATGATGCTATTGTATATACTGATATTGCTAATCAGGCTATCACCTTTTATGTGGAGGAAGAAATGCAGATTTCCCTGGGGTTTGTTTGTAATTTACCCGGAAATGGAGAGTATGTAAAAGTCACAGGGGTTAGTTTGTTGAGTTTTAGATAATAAAATGGCGCTGACGGTTCCCTTTGGGGCCCGTCGGCGCTTTTGTTTTATACCTAATCACGTAATATGAAAAATATGTATTTGGGGATAACATTATTGTATTTTGGTTTATCTTTTTTCTCGGCGTGCTCAGAGGATAAAACCAATGAAGAATCAGGAAAAGGAGATCAACAGGGGGGAGTTCCTGAAATTGAAACTGTTGAAGTTTCAGATGTTTTTATGAATTCAGCCTCAGCAGAGTCAAAACTTATTAGTGTTGGTGGCTCATCAATTTTGGAACGGGGAGTATGTTGGGCCAAACATTCCACACCTACTGTAGATGATTTTAAAACAAAACCTGTCGTTGTGGATGTCTCAGGCGAATTCTCCGTCCAAATGGAAGGACTGGAGCAGGGAACAAAGTATTATGTCAGGGCTTTTGCTACAAACGATTCGGGAACCGGTTATGGAAATGAAGTAAGTTTTACCACGGTGTCCCCGGAAGTTTTTCTCGACTCAACTTCCTTTGATACGATGGAATCTTTTGAGCAACATTGGAATATGTTGTATCCATGGGGTGAAGACCATAATGGTTCGGCACGAATGTATGAAGATATGGTAACCCTTGAAGAAAATGGAGTTTTGTTGATAAAGGCTGACAGAATTTATCCGGATTGGGAAGGGTATAGTACTGCCGATCCTTATTTGAGGATAAAATATCATTCCGGGGCCATTCATTACAATGGTTTAATTACCGTTAACGACGAATATCCCTTTTGGGAAATAAGTGGTGATTTTAAAGCCCCTGTAAACAAGGGGACCTGGCCGGCTTTTTGGATAACCGGAGCCAACTCCTGGCCTCCCGAAGTGGATATTCTGGAGTTTAAGGGAAATGCCTACAACTGGCAAAATACAGTTACCGGCCCTTCCTGGGATCAAACTGTCTGGACAACAGATAAAACCAATATTCCGGATGCCCCTGAGCAATGGCACAACTATCGGATGACAATGGAGAAAATTTCTAATACTGATGTTCAGGTTAGGTTGTTTGTGGATGGAGAATTAAAGGGAAGTTATGCGAAAGATTTTGTAAACGACCCTTTTCACCTGATTATTAATCTCCAAATGGAAGGAGCCAGTGGAGAGCCTGGCCCTGAGAATACGGAATATAGAGCAAGAAATATTTATCTTTCGGCTATTGCTGCGGAATAAAATTATCGATTTCTGTTTTTAATATTTATTACCAAATGGTGCTTAGCATTAAGAAGAACTCTGCAAATTGGGATAAGATACTGATGCAGTTTGCATTTTTAGTATTTACAATTATTTTTGCAGGCACATACTGTGGACCTACGCTGAAAATGATTGAGCAATTACAATTGTTTCAATTTACTGCTCATTATTTTACCCGATTTGCAGAAGCACCTGGTGGCATCCTTATGTATGCCGGAAAATTTCTTACACAGTTCTTTTATTGGCCATGGTTGGGGGCAGTAATAATTGCTTTTCTGCTTTTGGAAATTCAGGTTCTGCTGAACAAGCTTTTTCCTCTACCTAAATCGTTATGGGCCCTTTCTTTCATTCCCTCTTTACTTTTGCTTATTCTTCAAACCGGGACAGGCCATCTCTTAGGTCACAGTCTGGGTATCTTTATTACTTTATTTCTGGTCCTACTCTATAAAGGTACCGGAAAAAACTATCGACTAATAAGCGGCTCTTTTCTGATTGTTTTGTCATACTTTATATCAGGAGGCCACTCATTGCTGGTGTATGTTTTATTCTTAATGGTGGATCTGAATCAAAAAAGTTCTTTTCGACAAATAGCATTTGCCTTGTCCCTGAGAACCGCCCTTTTGGTCATTGTTCTTCTGGCCGGATACTGCAGAATATACAGCGAATTCAGTATTCACAGAGTCCTTCTTGGATCGCTTCCCGACATTCTGATAATGCCGGAGGCCAAACAAAAATGGCTTTTTATCTTTACTTACATCTTTATTGGTGTTATTGGTTTTATTTCGCTGATGAATACAGAAGATTTAAAAAAAAACCAATCTTCTTCCTATTTATTCAATGGAGGGTTACTGCTGCTTTTAATGATTTTGGTTGCGCGTTTTTCTTTTTCCGATAAGGGGCTCACTGTGTTGCTCGAGATAGATCAGGCCGTTCAGGAAGAGAAGTGGGATAAGGTTCTGGATCTTGCCAGGCATTACAGAAATCCTGAACGTTTGGTAGCTTATTATACCAATGTCGCATTGTGTAAGTCTGGGAGGATGGCCGATGAAATGTTTGCTTACGATCAGAGTTGGGGCCAGAACGGGTTGTTTATTCCATTTGCCAAAAACCCTATCGTTCCCATTTTTGGAGGGGAAGTTTATTATCAGCTGGGATTAGTCAATTATGCTTATCGGTGGACATACGAGGGGATGGTGATGCACGAAAGGTCGGTTCGTCATCTGAAGCGGCTTTATCAGATTGCCCTGATTAATCAGGAAGATGAGTTGGCCCGTAAATATAGGAAAACCCTTTCCAATGGTCTTTTTTATGACGAATGGGTGAAGGAGATGCGGCGAGCTCCTGAGATCAAACAGAAAAGAAAACTGCGGCCCGAAAAGGATTTCTTGATTGGTTCGGAATTTCAATTTGGTGCTTTGTTGAGGTTTGCGTTTAGCAATAATGTGTACAACAAATATCTCTATAACTATATGATGGCCCATTTCCTTCTGACAAAGAATTTGAAGCTTTTTGTAGAGAATCTGGAAAATTATCCACAATATAATCAGGGGAAGGATTTGCCCAGTCATTACCAGGAAGCTCTGATGATTTTTGCTATGCAGCAGGGAGATAAAGCTGTAAAAAGGGTGAGTAAATTTAATATAAGTGAAGGAATGCGTGAAAAGTTGAAAGAATTTAACAGAATGTATCAATCTGCACGAACTTCAAAAGCAGAGCGGAGAAGGTTAAAACAACATTTTGGGGATACGTATTGGTATTATTATTTATTAAATAGAAGGTAGTTGGTTATGACGTTGGAGAAGTTTTTTTATTTCACAGCAGTTATTGCTTTTGCATTAATAACTGGTTGTGGTACTGGAGAAATAAAGGAATACGACTCAGTCGATCGTATGCCGGAGATTGAACCTGACTATACCGGCATTGCGTTGCCCCCTAATATTGCCCCGCTTAATTTTATTGTAAAAGAAGATGGCGGGAAATTTCATGTTGAACTTTCCGGGAAAAAAGGTAAGGCCATCCGGCTGGAATCCGATTCGTTAATTCAGGTTCCTGCAAAGCAATGGAAAGATTTGTTGGCTCACAACAAAGGGGACTCCATTTGTATAAAAGTATATGGCCGAAATAATGGAAAGTGGTTTAAATTCGCTGATATTCATAATTACGTAACCTCCGAAGAGATCGATCCCTATCTGGCTTATCGTCTTATCGAACCTCTTTATGAGATTTGGGGGCAAATGGGCATTTATCAGCGTAATCTGGAATCTTTTGATGAAGAACCCATTTTTACTAACCGGCTAACAAAAAACCAGTGCATGAATTGTCATTCTTTTCAGAGCAATAACCCTGAAAGAATAATGTTTCATATGAGAGGACCCGATGGAGGAACCATGTTTGTCAATGGTGACTCTGTTAAAAAGGTAAATACCAAAACTAAGGAAACAATGTCGCCTGGTGTCTATCCTGCCTGGCATCCCAATAAACCCATAGTTGCTTATTCCATAAATGATATTGGACAAATGTTTCATGCCCGGAAACCCGGAAAGGTGGAAGTGCTTGATGTTAGTTCCGATTTGATTATTTACGATGTGGACAGAAACAAAGTGAAGCAAATTGTAAATACCCGGGATACACTTGAAACCTTTCCTACTTGGTCTCCTGATGGAGAATGGCTTTATTTTTGCAGCGCCGCACTTGATATACCTACTGAAGTAAAAGATGTTGAACGTTCATTCGCCATAACCGAGCAATATGATAAGATTCGGTATAGTGTTATGCGCCGGAAGTTCAATGCTGAAACGCTTGCTTTTGGCTCCCCAGATACTATTGTTTCTGCTGATGAAATTGGCAAAAGTGCCTCTTTTCCCAGAATTTCACCTGATGGCCGTTGGCTCCTGGTAACGCTTTCAGACTATGGAAATTTTTCTATATGGCATAAAAGCAGTGATTTGTATTTGCTGGATCTGAAGACTGGTGAGTTAAAAAAGCCGGATGGTTTAAACAGTAATGATGTTGAAAGTTATCATTCCTGGTCTTCCAATGGCCGGTGGATTGTGTTTAGTAGCCGAAGGGACAACGGTTCATACACAAGGCCTTATTTGTCTTATGTTAGTGAAGGAGGAAATACCGGAAAACCCTTTGTTTTGCCCCAGAAAAGTCCTGAATTTTATGATCTGCGATATAAATCCTTTAATATTCCTGAATTTATCACCGGCCCTGTATCTGTTCCGATACGAAAACTGGAACGAATAGGGGCTTCCTTTGGTAAGGATGCTTTATATATCGGAAGTTCAGATTAAAATTCAGCCATTCATTTTTGGATAGGTCTGGCTGTAAAATTTCTGATTAATCTTCCAAACAATAAACTGGTAGTTTGTATTCTCTTTTTTAAGGAGGACAGGAATGTTTTATGCCTAATAATTATGCTGACGTGGAGTTATTGTGTATATTATCAGTCGTTTGTGTTCAAGTCTATGTGTTTGTATTAAACCTTATTCAATAAACAGAATGGCCGGATAGGATTAGATATTAAGAAACTGTTTAAATTTTGTTTTTGGAAGATGTTTTTGATGGATTGAGTTCTTAGGCAAGTCAAAATTGATTCGAATAGCAGCGCTATTTAAGATATTTTGACGGAATATAAGGACGCAAGGCTCAAAAACATCTCAAAGGATAAAACTTAAACAATTTTTAAGAAAGTAATTTTTTAAAGAAATAGTTTTTAACCATTTGTTATGCTGAAAAAAATGCGAATGCTTCAGGTTGTTGAAGTAATAATATTGTTGAGTTTGGTTTCCTGTTCTTCCTCTTCAGGCTTCCGGGAAAAATCGGGATATCATAGTTTTCATCCGGGAACAGTTTGGTACGACACCGACAGTGTCCACATCAATGCGCATGGAGGAGGAATGCTTTTCTATGACGACACTTATTACTGGTTTGGAGAGCATAAAACCGCAGGAGCCGGTGGTAATACTGCCCTTGTAGGCATTCGCTGTTTTTCATCAAAAGACCTTTACAATTGGAAAAACGAAGGAATTGCTCTTGAATCAGTCGATGATCCCAAGTCGGAAATTGTTAAGGGGGCTGTGATGGAACGCCCCAAAGTAATCTTTAATGAGGCTACCGGAAAGTTTGTGATGTGGTTTCATCTGGAACTTAAAGGTCAGGGCTACAGCGCTGCCCGTACCGGTGTGGCCATCAGTGATAAAGTTACCGGACCTTATGAATACCTGCGTTCTTTTCGGCCCAATGCCGGCACGTGGCCTGTGGATGCATCAGAAGAGATGAAAACAGCATCATTTAGTGAGTCTCTGGAATGGTGGACTCCTGCCTGGTATGAGGCGGTGGAGCAGGGTCTTTTCCTAAATCGCGATTTTGAAACCGGTCAGATGTCACGCGACATGACCCTTTTTGTGGATGATGATGGAACGGCCTACCACATTCATGCTTCAGAGGAAAATCTGACTTTACATATTTCTGAACTTTCAACTGATTATACCTCGTTCTCGGACAGGTGGACGCGCATATTTCCCGGTGGTCATAATGAAGCTCCTGCGCTTTTTAAGCGTAAAGGAAAGTATTATCTTATTACCTCAGGTTGTACCGGTTGGGCCCCCAATGCAGCCCGTTCTTTTGTGTCCGAATCGATTTGGGGACCGTGGCAGCAACTCGGAAATCCATGTGTGGGTGATGGGGCAGATCTTACGTTTCATTCGCAGAGTACTTATGTTTTGCCGGTAAACGGGAAGGAGGATGCTTATATTTTTATGGCAGATCGCTGGAAACCCAAAAATCCTATTGATGGCAGGTATATATGGCTGCCGGTGGAATTCCAGGGCGATAAAGCACTTTTGAAGTGGAGAGATGAGTGGGATTTATCTGTTTTTAATGCCAACGATTAAATCATGCCAGCACGAATCCTGCAGTATTAGTGTTTTCTTGCAACGACTGGTTATTTTTCTTTTTGAGAAAAAAATGCAATCTTTAATTTATATTGACAATACTTCTAATCCAGAATGTTCGGGATTAGAAGTATTTGATAATTAATGGTTTAAATGACTCGCTACAAAGTGCATAACTCTCTCATAATAAAAACTTTGCGTCTTTGCGTATTTGCGTTTATATTTTTTTAACGGACTATTGATTGAATCACACAACTAAAATTATACTCATGAAAAGGCTTTTAACTATTTTTTTTGCAGGGTTTTTATCATTCACGATCATGGCGAATGAAAACCTGTATCCGTTACTGACCAATGTTCCCAACCGTGAGGTTACCTCATTGAACGGCGACTGGGACTATATTGTGGATCGTTATGAGGTTGGCTATTACGACTATCGTCTGAAACCCAGCAAATGGGGGTTTTTCAGGGACCAAAAACCAAAATCGGAGACCGATTTGGTGGAGTACAGCTTTGAGGCTTCGGATAAAATGTTTATTCCACGCGATTGGAACTCCAGCGATGAGAATCTTTATTTTTATGAAGGTACGGTTTGGTTTCGGCGCGCTTTTGAATTTTCTCCCAGTCTGAATGAACGGTACTTTCTTTACTTCGGTGCCGTTAATTACGAAGCTTTGGTGTATCTCAACGGCGAGTATATCGGTTCGCACAAAGGAGGGTTTACACCTTTTAATTTTGATGTAACAGATAAACTTAAAGAAGGTGAGAACTTTGTAGTGGTAAAGGTGGACAATACCCGTCATAAGGATGAGGTGCCTACTGTTAATACCGATTGGTGGAACTATGGTGGTATTACCCGCGATGTTTTGATTATTGAAGAGGCAGATACTTTTGTGCGTGATTTCTCTATTTCTCTTTCCGAAGATACTTACACCGGGATATCGGGGTGGGTGCAGTTGGATGGCGATAATCTTCAAACTTCTGTAAAAGTATCTATTCCTGAATTAAAAAAGGAAGTCTCTGTCACTCCTGATGAAAACGGAAGAGGAGCGTTCTCCATTTCGGCTAAACCGGAATTGTGGTCGCCCGAAAACCCGAAATTATATGAAATTTCCCTTTCCGTAGCAGGAAACAAGATGAATGAGCAAATTGCTTTTCGCCATGTGGATACCAGGGGAAATGAGATTTTGATAAATGACAAGCCTGTTTATTTAAGCGGGATATGTATTCATGAGGAAGCTCCTTTCAGGGGTGGCCGTTTTAGCAGCGCCGCTGAAGCACACACGTTGCTTTCATGGGCCAAAGAGATGAATGCCAATTTTGTGCGACTGGCTCACTACCCGCACAATGAATACATGGTTCGCGAAGCCGAAAAAATGGGCATTCTTTTGTGGAGCGAGATTCCGGTTTACTGGACCATCAGCTTTACCAATGAAGAAACGCTGCAGAATGCCAAAAACCAATTGGAGGAGATGATTACCCGCGATAAAAACCGTGGAGCCGTTATTATCTGGTCATTGGCCAACGAAACACCGGTTAGTGATGTGCGTAACCAGTTTCTCACTCAATTGGTGGAACATGCCCGGGGTATTGATGATTCCCGTCTGATAAGTATGGCCATGGAAAAAGAGTATCATGATGCCTATACGCCTGCCATTAACGATCCGTTGATGGGACTGGTAGATGTGGTAAGCTTTAATTCTTACATTGGTTGGTACGACGGACTGCCTGAGAAATGCTCGAAAATGAACTGGGAGCTGCCTGCAAATAAGCCTGTAATCATCAGTGAATTTGGTGGAGGTGCCAAGCAGGGGAATCATGGCACCAAAAATCAAATCTGGACGGAGGAGTTTCAGGAAGATCTTTACATTCAGAGTGTGGCAATGTTCGATAAGATGAATTTGGCCGGCACTTGCCCCTGGATTTTGATGGACTTTAGGTCACCCCGCAGGTTATTGCCCGGAATTCAGGATGGATGGAATCGTAAAGGGCTGATTTCCAATGATGGGATTAAGAAAAAGGCTTTCTTTATTATGAAAGATTGGTATGAACTGAAGAACTAGGAGGGCATCTGGCATGGGGCATGGGTCTTTTAGCTCATAGCTTTTAGCTCATAGCTCATAGCTCATAGCTCATAGCTCATAGCTCATAGCTCATAGCTCATAGCTCATAGCTCATAGCTGGTGGTTGTTGGCAATTTTGTTATTAGTTAGTAACCTGTGTGGATTAATTTCTATAAGGAATTTCTCTTCGATTATCGCTGTACGTTAATTACCTGGTTATGCCGATAGTTTCCGTGGTATCCCCGGCCTCAGTCTCAACCTCAACCTCAACCTCAGTCTCAACCTCAACCTCAGCCTCAGCCTCAACCTCAGCCTCAACCTCAGCCTCAACCTTTTTCCTTATATAGGGTTTGCTGAAAAACAATTAAAGAACTAATAATAAAATGATTATAGTTAACAATCTCATTCAAAGTGCAAGGTTTTTCAAGTA
>Ga0163219_100133_pt1 | contig 19707 bp, 17 predicted proteins | sample MSEWel2016_04_06_FD_113150 | JGI IMG/M metagenome (GOLD analysis project Ga0163219, IMG submission 113150) | Subsurface microbial communities from deep shales in West Virginia, USA - MSEEL Well Study Marcellus 3H_2016_04_06 ...
ACCAGAAGGTCCTGTTTATCAAGCAGGAACCTTATCAGGAAATCCTTTGGCTATGGTTGCTGGAATCAATACCTTAAAGCTATTAAAAGAGGAGGATACTTATGATAATTTAGAAGAGAAAGGGCAGCTTCTAGAAGATGGAATCCTAAAGAATATCAAAAAAGTAGATGTTCATGCTGTTTTTTCTAGACTAGGGTCTATGTTCACCTTATTCTTTAATAGTTCAGAGGTTACAGATTATCAGAGTGCTAAAAGCTCAAATACTAAAGCTTTTTCGATCTATTTTAATAAGATGTTAGAAGAAGGTATCTACCTACCACCTTCTCAATTTGAAGCTAACTTTATCTCTTTATCCCATGGCAAAGATGAGATACAAACAACTATAGAAGCAAACTATAAAGCATTGTTAGAGGTCAAAAAGCAGGTTGAATTTTAGAGGTAGAGGGGGGATATAATGAAAGAAGGCATTATATTATTAAGCCATGGCAGCAAATCAGCTATAGCTAATCAAGAATTGCTTGCTTTAAGCAGAGCTTTAGAAGAGGATTTAGAGCTTAGAGTAAAGGAAGCAAACCTGCAATTTTCAAAGCCTGATTTCTGGCAGGCTGTAGAAGAGCTAGCTGATGATAATATTCAAAGAATAACAGTTGTTCCCTTATTTGTATTTGCAGGCAAGCATGTAAAAGCCGATTTACCTAGCTTATTAGCAGAGGTAAGAAATAAATATCCCAGACTTACCTTTAAAACAACTAGCCATTTAGCAGGTGAAGTTAGCCTTTTAAAAAATTTAATTGAGGTAAAGCTAAATAATGTCAGTCAATCAATCTAATAAAGCAACTGGTTCTATTTAATGATTAAAATTTCTATACCATTAATTGCTTTTGCTTGTAATAATATAATTTTGATAAAATATTTATAGTTCGTAACAATATCGTTAAATTTTAATGGTATATTAAAGGTGAACTGATTTTAGAATAGACAGATAATCTATTTATCTATTACAGGAAGGGGGCAATATTGATGATAAATAAACGTAATATTATTTCTAATTTAGAGAAATTACACAATACAGTAAGTATTAAAGAGAATCCTGAAGATAAAATAGAGATGAAGTCACCCTATTTAGAATCATTAAGAAATATTTCTGTTGTTGAGTATAAGATTGCTGATATTATAGATGAGGATGATGAGAAAGCATCATCTGATAGTAGATTTAAAGGTTTTCCGGTGATTAGATTTATTACTCAGTTTTTAGAGAAAGAGCCACAAAGTTAACTATAATTTTTAAAAAGCCCTAGATAAATTCTAGGGCTTTTATTATTTTATTGTTGATTAGCTATCTTATTCTCATAGTCTTGAATCATCCTCTTAACCATTTCACCACCAACAGAGCCACACTCACGAGAAGTTAGATTACCCCAATAACCAGATTTATAATCATTGGAGATATTAAGACCTTCAGCCACTTCTAACTTGAATTTATCCATAGCCTCTTTAGCAACAGGATTTAGTAAACGATTACTGTTATTTCTGATTGACATTATCTTTTTACCTCCTTAATTATTATTAGGTTTTGGGAGAGAAGAATAACTTTTTATTAGCAGATAATTATTGAAAGGTACAGTTATAACAGATGGGGAGTTTATTATTGTTGATTAGCTATCTTATTCTCATAGTCTTGAATCATTCTCTTGACCATTTCACCACCAACAGAGCCACACTCACGAGAAGTTAGATTACCCCAATAACCAGATTTATAATCATTGGAGATATTAAGACCTTCAGCCACTTCTAACTTGAATTTATCCATAGCTTCTTTAGCAACAGGATTTAGTAAGCGATTACTGTTATTTCTGATTGACATTATTTTCACCTCCTTATCTGCTTTGTACTAATATTATCTCTTATAAATAGATAATTAATTCGAGTTAAGTTTTTCGTAGAATTATTTAATCAGTTAAATCTACCTATAAGATATACCAATGGATAATAATAACTATAGGTCAATCAGATATTATAGATTAAAGTGGATTGCTAATCTAACTTTATAATGATAATGTTTTTTTCAACTTTAATAAAGGAATTCTTGATTATTATGGCGAATTTTAAAAAAGTATGTAGTAATGTAATAGCATTATTAAAAAAATAATATCTATGATAAGAAATAAAATAATTTTCAACTCTTATTATATGTAAATATATAATTATCCAATTTTAGAATGAAATTTAGATTAAGGTTAAGTTGGATAACAGTGAATAGGAAAAATTTGTTTGGGTATTTTTTCTTCGTGTTTGTAAGAGTGGTAGGAAGAGTAATAAGTGATGAGTAACAAGTTAGAGCTAAAAAACATAAAAATAATATAGATTTCACTTTAGACTTAGACACCTATAAATAAAGGAATCTAAAATGGAATTTAGTGAATATATTGTAGCGCATTAAGTTTGGGTAGATTCAAAATGTCTATTATATCTGTAGAGCATATGTGATATAGTATAAGAAGAATTTTAAGAGTATATAAATCGTTTTCATGAGAATAAGTATCATTTATTATTGCATTATAGATTAAATTACTTTATTATTAAATTACATATGATGACACGGAAATGATCACTTTTAGGGAAAAGGTGTAATTTAGTTAAAGACTCTAATTTATTGAACTATATTGGCGTTAACTATATTAAAAGATAGATAATATAGTTTCACTTTATCAAAGCCACTATTGGGGGATGAGGTATAATTAATGTTAAAATTCTCAAATTTGAGCATTAAATTCAAAATCATGATTTTAGCTTTAATGGTGAGTGTGTTATTGACATTGAGCTTAATTTTTGCATCTACTATATTGTCAAATAGAAATTTGAGTAATTTAGGTATAAGTATGGGAATGAATGATGCCAAGATGCATACTAAGTTGATTAGTAATTGGGTGTTAGAGAGAAAGAGGGATTTAGAGACCTATGCCAATACCCATGTGTTGGAAGGACATAGTTGGCAGGATAAACAGAATTATTTGAAGGAAGAATTATCTAAAAGTTCTAATGACTATTTCTTCTTCTTTATCGCCGATAAAGAAGGTGATTATAGTACTACTTGGTCTACTGACGTAGGAAATATTAGTGATCGAGACTATTTCTCTAAAGTACTTAATGATAGGCAAACCTATATCTCTAAACCATTGATATCAAAATCAACAGGAGAACCGATTATTGTAATAGCAACTCCATTGCCAGAGGAGGAGAAAGAAGGATTTTCACTATTAGCAGCAGTAATAAACTTGAAGCAATTTAGTGACTATATCAATAAATTAGGGATAAAGCATTTTGATTCTTACTCTTACATCATAAATAATGATGGTAAGATTATAGCTCACCCTGATAATAGAATGATTATAAAAGAGAATATCAGTGAAAAATCTAACCTTATTGATAAGAAGCTAGTATCTTTGTCATCTAAAATTAAGATTAGCAATTCTGGAATGGTAAAATATAAGGATGAAGATGAAAAGAGCTATCTATTTTATCATAATATCAATGGAACTGATGGTTGGAAATTAATCACAGTTATTCCGGAAGAGGTTTTTGTTCGCCCATTAGCTACTACCAGCAAGAAGTTGATCTTAATTGGTTTAATTACTATAATTATATCAGTTATTTTTAGTATTTTTATAGCCAATAACTTATCTAAGCCTATTGTGGAGCTTAAAGATGTCTTTAATAAAGGGGCTGAGGGTAACTTATCAGTGCGGGCTCACAAAAAGAGTCAAGATGAGATTGGTGAAGCAATAGATAGTTTTAATAAGATGATGGATACCATAAATAAGCTGACCTATAATGATCCTTTAACAGGATTAGTAAACCTATTCTGCTTTACAGAGAAGGTGGATAAAGAGTTGCAAAAGCATCAAAGCCTATCTCAAAAGGTAGTTAGTCGTGCTAGTAATTGTAAAACAAAATGGGGTAAGTTAATTGTATTATCTATTGGAATTGATAACTTTAAAACCATTAATGATAGCTTTGGTCATGAAGTTGGAGATCAATTGCTAAAGAGTATAACTATGCGCTTGAAGAATTATCTACCTGATGGAACTATTATATCAAGAATGGGTGATGAATTTTATCTTTATATAGAAGGATTAAAGAATAAACAAGAGATTTTGTTAAAAGGTCAGAACCTATTAAGTGAGGTCAATCAACACTATACAATAAACGGAGATATTATTTATTTGACAAGTAGTTTAGGAATAGCTGTATATCCAGATTCTGGATATACAGCTCAGATGTTGATCAAGAATTCTGGTTTGGCAATGCATTTAGTCAAAGACAGAAATGGTAATGATATCCAATTCTATTCTGCTGGTATGGAAAATGAATTGTCAGAGAGAATGAGCTTAGAGTCCAAATTAAGACTGGCTCTAGAAAGAGAGGAATTTATTCTATATTATCAACCCTTAATCAATGCTCAGAGTGAAAAAGTTCAAGGTTTTGAAGCTCTAATTAGATGGAAGCACCCTAGTGAAGGTATGATCTCTCCAGCTAGATTTATTCCATTGGCTGAACAGAATGGACTGATTATTGATATAGGGCAGTGGGCTTTAAAGAGAGCCTGCCAACAATTAAAGCAATGGCAAGAACTAGGCTATGATGATTTGTATGTCTCCGTTAATATTGCCCCTCAAGAGTTCCAAAACCCTGACTTTGTTGAGAAGGTAGAAGCAATTTTATTAGAGACTGGAATTGAGCCAAAATCCTTAGAGTTAGAGATAACTGAAAGAGCAACTATGGAGAATATCAGCTATACTATTGAGTCATTAAAAGAGCTAAAGAAGATAGGGGTCAAGATTGCTATTGATGATTTTGGCACAGGTTACTCTTCTTTGAGTTATTTAAAAGAATTTGCTATCAATACTTTAAAGATTGATCAGTCCTTTATTAGAGAATTGACTTTAGATGATATCGATAATAAGAATGCAGCGATTGCTGAAACGATTATTACTATAGGTCATAATTTAGACTTAAAGGTTACTGCTGAAGGTGTAGAGCGAAGAGAACAATTAGAATTTTTAAAGGCTAGAGGTTGTGATGTGCTCCAAGGCTACTACTTTAGTAGACCAGTAGATGAAGAGAAAGCTATTAAATTACTATAACAGTTTTTTGATGCTTGGGTAACTTGGCGGTAGGTAGTTAAGCTTAATCTATCTACCTACTCACCTAATACCTAAATTGCCCTAAAGCTTGCTATCCACCTAAAGTTATATCTTGATTGTCATACCAGTTGAGTGCATCATAAAAGTGTTGAGCTTTAAAGTCTGGCCAATAGCTATCAACGATATAAAAGTCTGAATATACCGATTGTGCTGGTAAGAATCCACTTAACCTACGTCGTCTGCCCCAGCGGATTATCAGATCTATCCTAGAAATATCTTTAGACTTTAAGGAATTGATAATACCTTCTTTAGAATTACTAATTAGATTCCTGTCATTTAGACCGCTTAAATCCCAATGCCATCCATAGTTGACTAAAATATTGACCTTTATTCCGCCTTTTCCAAAATTTATTCTTTTAGTATAAGGTAGTAGCTCTTCTGGGAACATGCTAGACTCTGTATTTCCTAAGACCAATAAAGAGCAGTCTTCCTTAGTCATTAGTTTAACTGATTCAATACAAGCTTGAGTAAAGGCTTTGGTCTGTTCAGAACGGCGTTTAGTATTATCCATAGTAAAGCCATAATAGGTCAGCTCTTTTACACCCATCTCTTGGCATAATTTAAAGACCTCTAATCCTGGAGCAAGCCCATATGTATAGCCATCCTTTTTAGATAAGCCTTGATTAACAGCCCATCGTCTATTGCCATCTGGTATAATACCGATATGATTAGGAATTCTCATTGATTTGCCTCCTTTTGAAAAGTAATACTATTATTTTCTCATTAATTGCTTAATCTATTCTCTAAAAGTTAGATTTAAAGGAATATCTTTAGTTAAATTTACTTTGGACTAGGATTTAATTGGTTAAATTCAACATTTAAACTGAAACTGTAGATTTCAAGGGGTAGGCTACTAAAACGATTGAATTTAATATATAATAAAGTATTTAAGTGGCTAAAAGGATAAAATTTCTTTTTTTTTAGCTAGTTTTTTGTTATAATAAGTTGTAGTTAGATTTGATTTTATCAGATTTTTTTATTAACATGCAGGATATTTTAAATATCTAGAGAAATTTTTTAGAAGAGTAAAGTTTATATAATTATATTTAATAATTATTTAGCGAATGGGAATAATACAAATATGACAAGGTAATTTTGTATTGTTGGGAAGGGGAAACAGTGATGGAAGTAATTTTAGCAAAAAATGCAGGCTTTTGTTTTGGGGTTAATCGTGCAATGGATTTAGCTCTAGAAATTGGAGCAGAGCAGGCAGATTCAGTATATACTTTAGGACCATTAATACATAATCCTCAGGCAGTCAGAAAATTAAAATCTGTAGGCATTGAGGTAGAAGATGATGTGGATAAGATAGCTGAAGGAACAGTAATTATCCGTTCCCATGGTGTTCCTCCTAAGGTACTCACTGAAGCCCAAGAAAAGGGTTTAAATGTTGTAAATGCAACCTGCCCTTTTGTCAAGCGTGCCCAAGAGAAAGCCAAAGAATTAATGGAGAATGGGTATGATATTGTTATCAGTGGCGATAAGGATCACCCTGAAGTTATTGCTATTTGGGGCTATACAGACAATCAAGCTATTATTATTGAGGGTGAGTCTGATTTTGATAAATTAGATAAATTAAAGAAGGTAGGAGTTGTAGCCCAAACAACCCAATCCTTAGATAATTTACAGAAACTGACCAATTATCTGTTAGCTCATGTAACAGAGTTAAAGGTTTATAATACAATCTGTACAACCACTGGGGAGCGACAAAATGAGGCTGCAGAGCTCTCTAAGCAAGTCGATTTAATGATAGTAATAGGTGGTTATAATAGTGCTAATACCAATCGTTTAGCTGAAATCTGTTCTGAGAATGGGGCAAAAACATATCACATTGAAAGAGCAGATGAGTTGAAGTTAGATTGGTTTGAAAATATAAAAAAAGTAGGTATTACTGCTGGGGCATCAACCCCCAACTGGATAATTAAGGAGGTTTTAATGATTATGTCTGAAATCAATGAATCAAGAGAAGAAAATTTAGAAGCTAAAATACTAGCTAAGGGTGATATTGTTAGTGGTCAAGTCGAGCAAGTAACAGAAGAAGGTGCTTATGTAAATGTGGGAACTAAAACTGAAGGTTTTATTCCTACTAATGAAGTAAGTAATGTAGGAAAAGCTGCTACAGAGGTACTTGCTGTAGGTGATGAAGTAAAGGTATTTGTTTTAAATCCTGAAGATGAAGAGGGTAAAGCTATTCTTTCTAAAAGAAGAGCAGATAGTCAAAAAGCATGGGAAAAGATTGAAGCTGCTTATGAGAATGGTGAAATCATAGAAGCAGAAGTAAGTAAAGAAGTAAAAGGTGGTTTAGTTGCTGATATTGGATTAAGAGGATTTATTCCTGCTTCTCATATTGCTATCGAATATGTAGAAGATTTGGGTCAATTTGTAGGTCAAACCTTTAAATTAAAGGTGATTGAAGTTGAAAAAGAGAACAATAATATTGTTCTTTCACGTAAAGTTGTATTAGAAGAGGAATTAGCAGAGAAGAAGAAAGAATTGTTTGCTTCTTTAGAAGCGGGGCAAGAGGTTGAAGGGACTGTAACTAAGCTTGTAGACTTTGGAGCCTTTGTTGACTTAGGTGGAGCAGAAGGTCTTTTACATATCTCTGAAATTTCTTGGGGAAGAATTGATCATCCATCAGATGTTTTAGAAGAAGGACAGAGCATTAAAGTTAAAGTTTTAGGTGTTAATGCTGAAGAAGGTAGAATCTCTTTAGGTTTAAAACAGATTCAGCCTGATCCATGGGAAGAGTTCATTTCAGAATATAAGGTTGGAGATGTAGTTGAAGGTAAGATTACTAAAACTGTAGACTTTGGAGCATTTATGGAAATTAAACCAGGTGTTGAAGGTCTAATTCACATCTCTCAATTATCTCACAAACATATTCCTACAGTAGAGGATGCTGTGAGTGTAGGAGAGCAAGTAGAAGCTAAGATTATTAACATTGAAGAGGATGATAGAAGAGTAGGGCTAAGTATTAAAGAGTTAAAGCCTACTCCTGAGCCTAAAGCAAAACCTAAAAAGCAAACAGCGCCTAAGCCACAATTTAGTACTGATGATGAAGGTTCTGGAGTTAAATTAGGTGATGTATTTGGCGATCTATTTGATAATTAATTTGATATAATTGATTAAAAAGCCTTGTTTGCTTAATTAAGCAAACAAGGCTTTTTAATTTATAGTCTAGGATAAAGCTAGTTGCTAGGGTTTAGATATTTAGATAGTTTCTAAACACCTACCAACCTGTCTAACTAATAAACAAAGTGTCTTAAAAAACTAAACTTATGATTGTTATTTCTCTCAACAGATTTCATATCCCTACTTATTAAGCATAAACTTAGAGTAGGGAGGGGAGAGTTGTGCTGAATAAAATTTGGTTTACTATGATTATTATTGGGATAATTATAGCTGCTATCAATGGTAGGATGGAAGAGGTATCTATAGCTATCTTAGAGAGTGCAGAAGATAGTGTGATGATAGTAGTTAAATTAATTGGTCCTATGGCATTATGGCTAGGGATAATGAAGGTCGCTGAAGAGGCAAGACTAACTGATGTTTTAGCAAAATTATTTAAACCACTAGCCAAGATTTTATTTCCAGAAGTACCTAAAAACCACCCTGCTTTGGCTTCGATAATGATGAATTTAAGTGCGAATTTCTTAGGGTTAGGCAACTCAGCAACGCCATTAGGAATTAAAGCAATGCAACAGTTACAGGAATTAAATAGTGGTAAAAGCTCAGCCTCTGATGCTATGTGTACTTTTTTGGTCATCAATACCTCTAGTGTTACTCTGCTTCCTACTACAATTCTTGCTTTACGGATAGGAGCTGGCTCTGCACAGCCAACAGAGATTATAGGAACAACCGTCTTTGCTACCTTCTGTTCAACAGTGGTAGGGATAGTTGCTAATAAAATCTTAATCAAGATAAGTGGGTTGAGGGGTGTATGATTAATCTTATAAATTATTTCTCCCAATGGGCTATTCCCCTAATAATACTTCTGATTTTAATTGCTGCTTTTATCAAGAAGGTCAAGGTCTATGAGGTCTTTACAGATGGTGCTGTTGAGGGGATAGCAGTAGGGGTTAAAATCTTACCTTATTTACTGGCTATGTTGATGGCAATTGCTATCTTTAGAGCTTCTGGGGCTTTAGATATTGTATTGAATCAGTTAGCTAAGCCTTTGAGTATATTAGGGATTCCAAAGGAAGTAATCCCTTTGGCCTTAATTAGACCACTCTCGGGAACTGGTTCTTTGGGAATTGTTACCGATTTAATCAATCAATATGGTCCAGATTCATTTATTGGTAGGCTAGCTTCAACTATGCAGGGGAGTACAGAAACTACCTTTTATGTAGCTGCGGTATATTTTGGTGCTATCGGAATTAAAAATAGTCGCCACGCCATTCTAGCTGGTTTGCTTGCTGATCTAGCAGGATTTCTGGCAGCTGTATTTATTTGTCGATTAGTCTTTGGATAAAAAGAGGATTTTAACTATCGATATTGAATAAGTTATTATGAAATAGTATAATGGATAAATAATTATCAATTAAGTCAAGATTATATTAGATTAATTAATATAAGTAATATGATAGGGGAGAAGATTGATGAAGGGAAGATACGTAGATTTGCATTTGCATACCACAGCCTCTGATGGGAGCTATACCCCTACAGAACTTGTTACTAAGGCCAAAAAGTTAGGCTTTAGTGCAATTGCAATTACAGACCATGATACTGTAGGTGGCATTGAGGAAGGATTAAAGGCTGCTGAAGAATTAGGGATTGAATTAATACCGGGAATTGAAATGAATACTGATTATGAGAATACTGAAATTCATATTTTAGGTTATTACATCGATTATCAAGATAAGAATTTTATAAATATATTAGCTGATTTAAAGGAAGCTAGATATAATAGAATTAGAAAGATTGTCAGCAAATTGAATGATTTGGGACTAGAGATAGCTTTTGATGAAGTCAATAAATTGGCTGATGGAGGTGCTCTAGGTCGTCCACATATTGCTCAAATTATGCTAAATAAGGGATATGTTCAAGAATGGAGTCAAGCCTTTGACCAATATATTGCTAAAGGTGCTCCAGCTTATGTAGAAAGAAAGAAGATAACTCCAAAGAAAGCTATTGGAATTATTAAAGAAGCAGGAGGAGTCCCTGTTATTGCTCATCCTGCCTTAATGGAAAGAGATGATTTATTAAAGACATTGCTAGAATGGGGAATTGAGGGGATAGAGGTCTATCATACTGAGCATGACCGAATTGATAGTCAAAGATATTTAGAGTATGCTAGAGAGAATGATTTATTGGTAACAGCTGGCTCAGATTGCCACGGACCAGAGCGTAAAGGGGAGATCTTAATTGGTAAGATCAAAGCTTCTTATGAACTAGTTGAGAACTTAAAAGCTAAATAAGTTCTATAGGGAATAAAAGTAGAGTTAAAGAGCTATAGTTATCCAGCTTTAGAAGGGAGCTTGGCTTAAGGTAAAGTTGGATAGCTCTACCATAGAATGTCGATAAAGATCAGAATATGCTTTTTTGATTTTTTTCTGTGCTATAATTTTTCAAAATATTTCAAGAAAAGTACTTTGTAGACAGTTAACTAATATTAGTTAATTGTCTATTGTCGATAACTAATATCAGTAATAAATTTAACTATTGACAATAGAGCAATCTAAGTGTATTGAAAGTGATAAAGTTTTTAACTTATTTAAGTTAGCAAGTGTAGTTGAGAAGTTAAGATCGCTTTTTCTAAGAAATTTTGTGGATATAAGGAGTTTAGGACAGAAGCTTTTGAACTAATTAATTTAGTGTGAGTTTTTATTTTGAGTAATTTGTGTTGATTTGCTGTCAAATTGATTTAGGTTTTGAAGTTAATATATCTATAGACACTGTAATTAAATTTCTAAAATATAAGAGACTATAAGGAGGACAAATTATGTTGGAGATTTTGAAACAAGGTGGGGCTACGATCATACCTTTACTATTCTGCTCGGTAGTAAGTTTAGCTGTTGCTTTAGAGCGATTGATTTATTTAAAGAAGGCTAAAGGGAATAACTTTAAACTTCTTGAGACAGTAAGGTTAAAGTTAAGTAAAGGTAAGATGGGTGAAGTGAAGAAGATTGCAATGAATGCCAAAGGACCAATAGCAGGAATGTTAGAAGAGGGGATTAAGTATTATGGTCAAGGGAAAGAAGAGTTAAGAAGTAACTTGGAGTTGATTGGACAAAATGAGATCAAGAAATTAGAAAAGAGATTAGGAGTATTGGATTTAATCGCAACGATATCTCCATTACTAGGATTATTGGGTACAGTCTTGGGGATTATTGATAGCTTTAATATCTTAGCCGGTGCTCAAGGCATGGCGACACCAGCAGCTTTAAGTTCTGGAATCTCTGAAGCTTTAATTAGTACAGCAGTAGGACTAGTTGTGGCTATTCCTACGATGTTAGTCTATACTTACTTATTAGGTTTAGTACAGGATAGAATTGAGGATATCAATTATTGGTTTGTAGATTTGGTTGAAGCTTTAAGCCAAGGTGATAATAATGTTCAAATCTAATTTAAAAAAGAGACCTAACATTCAAATCTTACCTATGATTGATGTTATCTTCTTTTTGCTAGTCTTCTTTATGCTTTTTACAACCTTTAAGACTACTCCAACGGGGTTGGAGATTAATTTACCTAAGGCTAAAACTGTTACTCAGCAGAATGAAGATATCAAATTAACTTTAAATATCGCTGAAAATGGTAAGATTTATTTAGATGGAGATCCTGTTGATGGTCAACTGTTAGAATTTGAAGTATCTAAAATTATTAAAAAATCACCTGATGCTATCTTCATCATCAAAGCTGATAAAGAGGTAAGGTATGAGATGATTATTAACGTAATGGATACAGTCCGTAATTCTGGTGGTTATAGATTAGCATTGGCAGCTAATAAAGAGAAATTGGATTAGGTGATAACTATGGCATATAAGAAGAAACGACAAGGAGAATTTCCTAGGTTCTTTATTATCTCTATGATTATACATGGGCTTCTGTTGTACATGCTATCTTTGATTAATCCCGGTGTTCAACCTGCTTTTCAAAGTGATCCTATAAATTATACAAGTCAGTTAGATCTCCTATATTTAGAAGATGTAGCTGCTGAAAGTCAAGAGCTATCTAAAGAGTATCAAGATAATAGTCAATCGAAAAATAAGGAGCAAGTAGAAGAGGTTGAAGAAAAAAAGAAGGAAAAAGAGAAAGAACCTCTAAAAGAAGTTACTGAAGACGTAAAAGAGGTCAAAGCTTCACCAAAAGAGGTAGAGGTTAAAGAGGTTGAAAAAGAAGAAGCTCCTGAAGTAAAAGAGGTTGCTAAAGCAGCAGAGGTTATTGAAAAAGAGGTTAATATAGAAGAGCAGATAGACCAAGGTAGTGAAGAGAAAGCTGAAAGTCCAAAAGTAGAGGAAAATAATGAAGTTGTAGTAGAGGATAATTCTAAGGAAGATATAATAGAGGAAATAGAAGAAGTTGCTAAGGAGCCTGTTGAAGAGGTTGCTCAAGAGGTTAAAGAAGATGTAGAAGGGGTAATTACTAGTAAGTCAAGTACTGAAGAGATTAAGGTTGCTCAAAAAGAGGTTGAGAAGAAGGAGGAAGTTGCAGCTAAGAAGGAGACGGTGAAAGAGGCTAAAACTGATAAATCTATCAAAAATGAAGAGATTAGTGAAGAAAGTACTAAAGAAATTAGCCAAGAGAATACTAATCAGAGTGAAGATCAACAAGAAGAGGTTAAAGAAGAAGCCAAAGTGCCACCACCACCTCCACCTAAGCCTAAGGATATGGTCATTAGTCAACCAAGACTTAGCTATCCCAAAAATGCACAGAATACAGAGATAGAGGGTGATGTTAAGTTATTGGTAAAGGTTAAAGCTAATGGAGAGATTGATCAAATAGAGGTGATTGAAGCTTCTTCCCATGAACAATTAAATAATTATGCTAAAAGAGCAGTCCAGTATGGGTGGAAATTTAAGGCTGATAAATCCGATTATGAAGTAATGCTAGTAGTTCATTTCCGCTATAATAATGAAGAGCCAGTAAGTATAGACTATGTGGATTTATCCTTTGATTAGAAATGAGGTGTTAGAGGATGAAGAAAAAATTAGGGATAATTCTAATACTACTATTAGCAGTAATATCCTCTAAGGTGAGTGCTAAGGTAGATCAATATGGCAACTTGCAGTTGAAGAATGACTATATTTCTGTGATTGTCAATCAAAATGAGTTTAATAAAGGTAGATTTGCTGTTGATATTACAGGAGGAGATCCAATTAGAAGTGGTGATAATGGCAAGCCATTGCTTTATGGTCATCCTCACCCTTGGACCTCTTATACTACCTTTAGAATAGATAATAAAAACTATATCTTCGGTGGTAAGACTGATAAAAGGGCTGGTCGTAATGGAGAGTATGGTGAGTTAGTCCAAGAGCCTAGCCTTGACAATAATAGAATTATCACCACATATAGATTTAATAAGATAGTTGTCAGTCAAATTTTAAATTTTGTTAAGAGTAGTACTACAGGTCTGCCTGATACTTTACAAATAACCTATCGGGTGACAAATGAAGATGAAGTAGACCATAAAGTAGGTACTAGAATTATGATCGATACTATGTTAGGTGAGAATGATGGTGCTCCCTTTAGGATTATCAATCAAGCAGTTACCAGTGATAGTTTATTTTTAAAGGATGACTTGCCAACTTTTTGGCAAGCCTTTGATGAATTAAGGGATCCAAAGGTAACTGCCCAAGGTACTATTAAAGGTCCTGGAGTGACCACTCCTGATGAGGTTTATTTTGCCGATTGGGGAAGTTTAGCAGATGGTCCTTGGGACTTTGATTTCAAATCTGGAGAAGAGTTCTTACGCAAAGGTGAGTTTGAATTGGACAGTGCTATGGCGCTATTCTGGCAGGAGAGTACCATTAAAGCAAAAGAGACTAAGACTTATGTAACAAATTATGGCTTAGGGGGTATTACTATTGTACCTGGACTGCTTTCCTTAGGTGTTACCTCACCAGCACAAGTAGTAATGGACAACCCTAATAAGACTGTAGAGATTGTAGCTTATATTCAAAATACTGCTGAAATTACAGTAAAGGATGTAAAGGTTGAATTAGTGCTTCCAGATAACTTAGAACCTATAGATAATTATAAGGTAAAAGAACTTGGCAACTTAGCTGCAGGGGAGACTGCACAGGTAATGTGGGAGGTTCGCCCTAAGCGATTGTTCCAGCAACAGGTAGAGTATACAGTCAAAGCAACTGCCAAAAATACCGATGATAACCAAGTAAGTAGAGGGTTGAAATTTGTTGGACCACCTAAGTTATCTTTGAAATTACAGGCACCTAAGAGAATGGAGGCTGAGGATGATTCTTTAGTAGAGGATAGCTTCTATATTAAAGGTAACATTTCAAACTATGGAGCATCAACTGCTTATGGAATAGAGGCTTATTTGGCCTTACCACCTGGTTTAACTTTAAGTAAAGGTGATAAAGAAGAGAAATTTATAGGATTTTTAGAACCTAATGAGAAGATTGAATTACTTTGGAAGGTTAAGCCCTTAGCTTTAGTTGATGGGAAGTTACCTTATTCAATAGAGTTAAGTAGTAGTAATGCTCTTAGTGAAATAGCTAAAAATAGTATCCTGATTCCAAGTTTAAAGCCCAAAGCAAAGATAGAGATTCTACCTAAAAACGGTGGCTATCAGGTTGGTGATTATCTAACTGCCCAGATAAGGCTGAAGAATATAGCAGATTTCTATCGCTTAAAGACCAATATTAGTTATAATAAGGAGGTCTTAGAGGCTATTTATGTCTCCCGTGGAAATCTCTTTATCAATAATGGTAAGTTATTGAGTTGGAATTTACCTGAGGTTTCACAAGATGAAGGTATGATCAAAGGAATTTCTGCCTCTTTGGAGGATGAACAGGATATACAAGATGGTCTAGTAGCCAAGCTCCATTTTAAGATTAAGGTTTTAGGAAGCTTTGATTTATCTTTTGAAGACTTTATAGCTTATGATAAGAATAATAATCAACTAAAATTGGAGAAGGTTAATAATTTACTTAATATTAGGAGGAATTGATTATGAAGGTAAGAAATAGTTTTATTAACTTTATGCTCATCTTTATTTTTGTAGCTACGGCTGCACTCCCGGCTTTTGCTGCTACCAAAATTGATGATATCTCGAGTAGCCATTGGGCATATAAGAGTGTCAAGGAGCTAGTAGAGAAGGGCTATATGTCTTTATATGAAGGCAATGAATTTAAAGGTGAGAATAAGGTAAGTCGTTATGAACTTGCTAAGGTTATTGCTAAGATTTTAAATAACATTGAGCAAGGTCAAGTAGTACCAGAAAAAGGTGATGTGCTTACATTAAAGAACTTGGCTTCAGAGTTTCGTTCTGAGTTGGTAGAGGTTATCAGTCAGAATGAGGATTTAAAGGATGAGGTTAATAAGCTTGATAAAGAGCAGAAGGTTCTTAAAGAGGATGTAGTCAACACCAATTATAGAATCAATCAATTGCAACAAGAGGTTGTTAAGTTACTAAAGAGTTTAAAAGAAGAGGCTGAAAGAACTAAAAAGTTAGAAAATAAGTTAAGCTCTTTAGAGCAGGATAATCAAGTTTTAAAGGAGCGATTAGCTAAGCTAGAAGAAGGCTCAGGAACTCAGCAAGAGATTGATAAATTAAAGAAGAATATTTATTGGTTAACTGGTGGTTTAATAATTTCTCTATTATTATCAGTTAGTAACTAGAAGGTGGGGGGTAGAATGGAGAGAAAGAGTAGAGTTTTTTCAATTATTGCTTTTACTTTGGTATTTCTATTGATAATGCCTTGCCTTGCTTCTCTTTTTGCTCCTTTCTCATATCAGGCTTATGCAGCAGAGGTTTCTAGGGAAGATGCTTATAAAGGTTTAGCCTTTACAGTAGTCTTAATCTATCTTTTTAACAAGTTGTTTGATGATGATCAGACAACGGGAAGGTCAAGTTGGGGTAAAAGTAGAGAGCCTATGAGCTATACTGATGATGAGTTGACTTGGTTAGCTAGAGCGGTTCATGCTGAAGCTAGAGGAGAGCCCTTTGAGGGGCAGGTAGCTGTAGCATCAGTTGTTCTTAATCGAGTGCAGAGTAATAAGTTTCCTAATACAATTTATAGTGTAATTCACCAGAAAAAGCAGTTTAGTTCTGTAGATGATGGGCAGATTTATCTACCACCTAATGAATCATCATACAAGGCAGCTAAAGAGGCTTTTAGAGGAAGTGACCCAACTGATGGTGCTCTTTACTTCTATAATCCTATAACTGCTAATCCAGTAGGGAGGGCTTGGTTAGAAACTAGAGAGAAGACAATTCAAATTGGTAGTCATGTCTTTGCTAGGTAGAATTGAATATTGATATTAAAATAAGTCTCGGGAATTCCCGAGACTTATTTTTCTTTAAAGGAGGAATTTTAGGAATATATAATTTGAAATAATGATAGACGAAACCAATAATAGAAGCTATAAATAAAGGGAAAAATAAATCAGAGTAGAATTAATTTCTAAACAGCAAGTTTGAGTTTAGTTAATTATTGACTAGTATTAATTTATTTTCATAAAATCTTATTGACACTTAGGTAGATATATGTTATATTTTAATAAATCACCACTTTAACGTGATAAAGTAATTAAGGAGGAGGTCTTTTGACATTGATTAAACTACAGAGGCCAGAAGGAACTAGAGATTATTTACCAGAAGTAGCAGAGAAGAAGAGGTATATAGAGGATAAATTACATAATTTATTTAAAGGGTGGGGATATGAGGAAATTATTACACCTACCTTTGAATTTTATGATATATTATCAGCAGGAACAGAAGGGTTACAGACTAAGATGTATAAATTCTTTGATCGTAAAGGTCAGATTCTAGCTTTAAGACCTGAAATGACTGCATCTATTGCAAGGGTAGCAGCCACTAAATTAAAGGATAATCCTTTACCTTTACGCTTATCTTATCAGAGCAATGTCTTCCGTTATACTAGTCCAAGGGCAGGACAATATCGAGAGTTCTATCAGGCAGGAATAGAGTTATTAGGTGTAGGAAGTCCAATGGGTGATGCAGAAGTGATTGCTATGGCAGCTAAAGCTATTAAAGGGTCAGGGCTTAAGAACTTTAAGATAGATATCGGTGATGTAGATTACTTTACTGGGATTATGAAAGCGGCAAAATTAGAGGAAGAAGAGCAGATTGCAATTCGTAAAGCTTTATCCCAAAGAAATGTAGTGGAATTAGAAGAGTTATTAACTGGTACAGAGTTGACTAACAAGCAGAAGGATGCCATTTTATCAGCTCAAGAGCTACGAGGTGGGATAGAGATTATTGAAAAGGCTAAAGGTTTAGTAGATAATCAAGAGTCTTTAGAATCATTGATTAATTTAGAGGAAGTATATCGTAACTTAGAGCTGTTAGGTGTTAGTGACTATATCTGTATAGATCTTAGTGTTGTTCGTAATTTTAATTACTATACAGGGATTGTCTTTGAAGGATACACTAAGGATTTAGGTTATACTATCTGTGGTGGAGGCCGTTATGATAGGCTAGTAAGCAAGTTTGGATATTCAATACCTGCTACTGGATTTGCAATAGGGATCGACCGTTTGTTATTATCTTTAGAGAAGCAGAATTATAACTTTCCTCTTAACAGAGATAGAATATTGGTCTTGATAGACCCAGCTTATAAAGCAGAAGGTTTTGCTATGGCAGAAGAGTTGAGAGAGAAAGGTAAGCAGGTAGAGATTGAGATATTTGGTAGAGAATTAGTAGAAGTTATAGAGTATACAGCTAGTAAAGGCTTAGAATTAAAGGTAGTAGGAGAAGAATTACAGGCTAAGGTTAAGACTTTAGTAGATGGAGAGGAGTAGAGGTATGAATAAATTAACTATTGCTTTACCAAAAGGGCGATTATTTAAATCGGTAGTTCCGATTTTACAGGAAGCTGGAATTGTAAATCGAGACTTTGATGATGATTCACGGAAGCTGGTTTTAACTGATGAAGATAATAATATCGATATTATCTTATCCAAAGCGGTAGATGTGCAGACCTATGTTGAAAATGGAGCAGCAGATATAGGGGTAGCAGGAAAGGACGTGCTCTTAGAAGCGGGGGCAAAGGTCTGTGAGGTATTAGATTTAGGCTTAGGTTATTGTAGATTGGTTGTAGCTTTACCTGTAGATAAAGGTATTACTAATTTAAGTCAATTAGCACCTACAGGACGAGTAGCTACTAAGTATGTCAATGTAGCTCAGCGATACTTTGATCAGAATGGAATTCAGATAGAGGTAGTTAAGTTAAATGGTTCTATAGAACTAGCACCTATTATCGGTTTATCGGATATGATAGTTGATATTACTTCTACTGGAACTACTTTGAAGGAGAATAATCTGATTGAGATTGCTGAAATAGCTGAGTCATCGGCACGTTTAATCGTCAATCAAGTCAGCTATAAGACAGAGTATAAGCGGATTAGAGATATAATTGAGAAGATAAGAGCAGTAATTAGTAATTAGTTATTGGTAACTATTTACTAATTACTAATTATTAATCACCAAATTAAAAAGGAGGTATATAAAGATGTTAAAGATATTAAAAACTACTGATGTGGAAATAGAATCAGAATTAAATAAGGTTTTAAATCGTTCATCCTTTGATAATGAAGCTCAGGTAGAGGCTGTGGCTGAGATTTGGGATAATGTCAAAACTAAAGGAGATCAAGCTATCTTTGAGTATACAGCTCGTTTTGATCAGGTAGACTTAAAAGATAAGGGGTTAGAAGTACAGGCAGAGGAGATTGAAGCGGCTTATAAAGAGGTTGATGATAAATTCTTAAAGGCGATTAGAGTTTCCATCAAGAATGTAAGTGAGTTTCACAGTAAACAGCTGCAAGAGAGCTGGATGGATATTAAAGAGGATGGTGTGATTTTAGGGCAGAAGTTTGAACCTTTAGAAAAGGTAGGAATTTATGTGCCAGGTGGTAGTGCTCCCTTGGTATCTTCGGTAGTAATGAATGGTGCTCCTGCCAAGGTAGCAGGGGTTAAGGAGATAATTATGGTAACTCCCCCTTCTAAGGATGGAGGAATTAATCCTTATACCTTAGTAACAGCAGCAGAGGTTGGAGTCGATAGGATTTATAAGGTTGGTGGTGCTCAAGCAATAGCAGGCTTGGCTTTAGGTACTGAGACTATGACTAAGGTTGATAAGATAGTGGGACCAGGTAATATCTATGTTACTTTAGCTAAGAAGATGGCCTTTGGTTATGTAGATATCGATATGTTAGCAGGACCGAGTGAGGTCTTGGTATTAGCTGATGAGAGTGCTAATCCTCGTTTTGTAGCAGCTGATCTGTTATCACAGGCAGAGCATGATCCGATGGCTTCAAGTATTTTAGTAACTACTTCATCAGTGTTGGCTAAAGAGGT